>Ga0255768_10001455_pt1 | contig 24403 bp, 32 predicted proteins | sample 071ome_33_FD_179983 | JGI IMG/M metagenome (GOLD analysis project Ga0255768, IMG submission 179983) | Coastal salt marsh microbial communities from the Groves Creek Marsh, Skidaway Island, Georgia - 071412AT metaG (version 2) | ecosystem: Environmental > Aquatic > Marine > Intertidal zone >...
TCTACTTCATTTGGTTTTAAACGTAGAGCTTCTGCTGATATATCGTTTTTGAATAGAGCAAAGTCTGCTCGTGATTTAACTGCATCCCTACTACTTTCTTGTTCCCATTCTGTATTTCTCAAACTCGTCGCAGCCTCAGCTGCACCACCAAAGAGTTTTGAAAGAGCCTCTGCTTCCTTACCAACACGTGGGTCTACGTATTCAGGAACAACATAGGTAGAGACGGGAGAGGCTGTAGGGCGTAACTGACGGGTAGGACTCGTCCTATCGACTTGTACTCGCTTAGCCATATGTCTCCTTAATTAATTACCAAGAACTCCACATCTTCTTAGCTGTATCTTTGTAACCCCAGTTCTTCTGGCCAGCTGATAATGTAGTGTGGGTGCTAGCGAAGTTAGTACCAACTCCAACACCAATCTTGCCTAATGACTGTCCAATAGAAGGTGCATAACCTTTTTGAACACTATTTACTCTATTTTTATAACTAGACTGGATACCTGCCTTTTGATCCAAAGACTGTTGTTTCACCATGTCAAAGTTACGGTCAATTGTGTTTTGCTCGACAGCTCCAGTTCTCTGGATATCTCTCAGGAGCGCACTCACTGATCCACCAGAAACATTAGACTCACCTGCGGCAGTCCTAGCTGTACCTTGTTTCTTTAAAGACTCGAGATCTTCTTTCATCTTCTCCGCGTTAGCTGCATCAGCTTCTTGGTCTAGACGTCGATTAACTGCACGATTCTCATCATCTCGAGCTATACGAGCATTACGTGCATTTTCTTTATATCGCTCATTCTGAGCATTAGCTGCTTTAACCTGAGCGTTGTGTTCCATCACACCGCTGGCTACAGTCAGCACTGTTGCTAAATCGCACATATTAATCCTCTCGAATAATTACAAATTCTAGGAATGGAGCTGGGTTCTTACCGAAGTTCTCTATTCGTCTTAAAAATTTAAAACCTAACCATTCCAACCATCTAATAGCTTCTTTGTTATCTGCATGGACATAATTAAAAAGCATGTACTTTTTAGTGAGTACATCCTCTATCCATTCTTTAGATCCTCTTAGGAATTCTCTAGCAATCTCAGGAAGCTTGTCTGAGGCTAATAACCAAGGGACACCAATGTTTTCATCAATCTCTCCATAGCCAAACATGCCTATAGGCTGTTCGTCATAGATGATAGTAAACACCTCAACTGAGTCGCTAAATGAGATGTCTAGTGCTTCCTTAGGCTCCATGCCGTGTGAATGCCAGAGTTCTTTGACATCTCCCGTGCGGATCTGAGAAGCAAGTAAATCAACATCTTCTTTTTTAGCCGCACGAAAATATGCCATCTGTTATCTCCTTTTCGAGCGTAGTACGAAATACCCTTCCCATTCCGCTGATTGGAATTGACAAGGTAGATGGGAATCACTAACTAATTCGATTTTTACTTCACTAGCCTTAGCTAGTACTGGAAGTTTAAATGTACCTGTAGCTAGAGGAACTTTACCAAGTAAGTTGGTACTTGCACCTACTAGACGACCTGTAAAGACAACTTCTGATGAAGTACGTTTAGTGGGGGTGATTACAGCTTTAAAATAACCAGAGTTACTGTATACGACACCCATGCGTCGAACTTGTAATCTACCTATAGTGATTGGCTCATTATCTTCTTTTACTACGAGCTCTGAAAATTCATACCTAAATGTAAAAGGTATGCCAGCGAATACTGTACGTCCTGCTGTTAACTTAGCACTCACATCAGCTGCTGCAATAATGTCACCTTTATCAGTGATATATGTCAGATTGCTATCTGTGTATGGGACGGTAGTAGTACCACCGGATGTTAATGTTACACGCCTATCTAAATGACAACTCCAGCCACCATCAGTGATTGCTGTAGCTACATCTTGAGATAGGTTGATTGTTTCTAAATAAATACCGTCAGATCTTTCAATTACAATAAAGATGTCTGATTGGTTAAAGTCTACATTTAAGACATCACCATCAAACGTCCAACGGCTCCATGAGTTCTGAACCTTTTGTTCACCAGTCCAATAATATCTATTGATATAAACTGCTTGAGGATCATCTTCTGTTAATATTAATAATGTATCTTCATTAGATGAGGCCACCATTTTGGTAACTTCACCTTCAATATATCTTGGGATATGCGAAGTGATCTCTACAGCATTTGCATTAGATTCTGTGGAATCCTCAATGAAGTATTCACGTATACCTGACCACTTACCTCTTTGGGTAGGGAAGAATACGAATCTACCTGCTGTTGCTGGTTTAGTTCTAAGAGATGCCTCGAAGTTAGTAGCAACGTCAATAGACACACTAGCTGGAGTCAATAAGTCTTGAGCTTGTAAATTAAACTGAGTTAGATCTGAGAAGATCAGTAGTGACTTATTGAAAGGCACAGCGTGCTTAAGAATCGATACTTGGTTATTAGATACAGCTACATCAATACGAGCTGAGTCTAGTAATGAGAATACCGTTCTTTGGAAAAAGTTATAGTACTCCCCTGCTTCACTAAAGATGACATTTTCATCACTTAAGAAACCTAAGCGATTCCTGTGTAGGAAGATGTCATTCAGCTTATTATCTATAAAGCTAGGGAATGGATTTGTGTTGTCATCACCAGCTGCACGATCCTCCCAAGGTGCTTCTTGGAATACAAAGCTACCATTAGTTTGCTTCACTAATTGGTGAGGCATTGTGGAGGCGTCGATACGAATATCAGCACCTGGCTCTACTACCTCTTTCCACACATATTGGCCTGAGTTAGTAGGATCTTGTAATTCTACATAGTAGTCATCTTCATCATCATCAGACTGACCTTTGATCATAATAGTGAAACCTAATTCACCTTTATCAGGTAGATCTAAGAAGTCCTTAGTTTGTCCTTTGAATGCATATAAGAATGTGTCACCGCGTGAGTCAGAAGCTCCAATTTTAAATGTGCCACCATCTGTACGCTTTATGTAGAAAGTTGAATCGTAATCAACAATTGTGAAGTAACTAGGTAAGTTGCTGTTTAAAGCATTCTGCAATTGTTGAGAAATATTATCGGTCTTAACACTAGCCTGATTTGATGCAACAGATGAATCTTGTGTTGTATATGAGGCTGTATAAGATGTTCCATTGTAATAAATTGTTACATTATAAGTTGTTTCATAATCACCTTGCTTACAATAAACAAGGGCTTCATCAGGACGAACTGTAGAAGTCGTGGTGTCCTTAAGTACTGTTGTATTTTTATTTACAATAAATGTGTAGTCAGCAATTGATGTTGCTGTTAATTCTTTTGATGGGTTTGTCAATCCACTTAAATAAGTTGCAGATCCTGTAACAGTTCTTGCAACACCATCTTGGTCAAACACATAAATATTCGAACTTGTAATTACCAGTGTATAAAGCTCATCAGCATCACGACGAATAGTGTGTATAAAAGCGTTAGTTGCTGTTCCAGAATTAAGTAGCTTTCCAACATTTACAGTTCCTGGTCTTTTCTTTAAACCATCAACAACAGTTGATAAGCCATTTTCCTGTACCTCTGCTTGTGTTTTAAGACGTAAAGAAGGTGGCTGCTGTGATACCCCATTAATGAGATTGGGTATCGATTCTGAAATTAATGGCATTGCTCACCTCTATAATGTTGTTGTTATATTCCTATCGATGATTCTGTACACATCGTAGTTATCAAATATTGAGTAATCTCCTGTATTTGATTCAGCATCTTTAAGCTCAACTAAAGCCAACATTTCATCTTTCTCTTGGAAACCGTGGAGTTCTACAGATCCCACAGCTCGATCTTGGAAGACTCTTGCTGCCTTAACAGTTACGTAGCGTCTTAATGCTTCTGGAGTGTCTTCAAAAGGAAGAAGAACAACCATATCTACTTCAAGAGTTTCAGTGATCGTGAATGTATGATTAGTTTTGTTATAAAGTTTCTTTCCTCTTTGGACATAATCTGATTGTGAATACCCGTGTAAATCTACACGTAGGCAGTCATTAGGAAGGACGATCTCGTTAGAATTGTTTGGAACGACCTTCATTTTAATTTCTGTATTGAAGTGCCAGCCTTGTGACTGAACATCACGGCTGATTGATTCGAGAATAGTTTCAGCCATCTCAGCGTCTACCAAGCCGGAATTCAAAGAGTTGACTGGCGACTCACCAATACTGCTTAGTATTATGTTTACTGCTTCTAGTTTTGTAGTTGGAGTCATATTTACCTCGAAAAAAAAGGGAACCCATGCCGAAACACAGGATCCCTTAGATTTAATTAGTTACGCAGACAATAATGCGATAGCGCAACCTGGGCGAAGGATGTTGTGACCCATCGCGTATTTTGAAACCATCAATGTACCTTGACGTTCGATTTGGTACTCAGACTCAACACCAAGATCCATAAGCTTAACTGTAGCTGCTGCATCAGGAGTGAAGATAAGACCACGAACATCAGAGAAGTCGCCTTTATAAGCGCCAGTACGTGATGTAGTGATTGGAGACTCATCATTATCAGACAGAGCTGATGATTGATTAGTTGTTGGTAAGTGGTTAGACATCATAATCTTGACGCCACCAACCATAGGTACAACGCCGCCAGATACTGAACCTGCACCACCAACGTCCCTGTTTAACCAAGTCGCTTTAGTAGTATCAGATACATTTAGCATAGCGTAGTACTGCTCAGGCGGAAGCACACATACCGCATTTTCCATAGGTACGTTCTTCTTAGTGAACTCTTCTAATGCTGAGTAGATAGCAGCTGTAATTTTAGCTGGATCTGTAGCATCAGCAGCTGTAGTACCGATAGTTACGTTATCTGTGTAAGTTTCATCATCAAATGAAGAACCAAGTAGAGCAGCAGCTTTAGCAGCAACGTTAGCGTATGTTAGACCAGAACCAACGTCAGCAGCGTTAGACGCGATAGACGCAGCTTTAGCAACGATACGGAAGATGTTACGGTCAGCTTGACGTGCTAATGCAGCACCAGACTCTTTAGCGTAGATACCACGAACATCGTAGTGATTCATAGCTTCATCAATGTTAGCGATGAAAGTAGGTGAGATTAGTAAGTCATCAACAGTAACGATACGCTCGCCATGCTTAACTTTACCAGGATCAATCATTGTGCCTGGAGTATGGTATTCAGCAGCCGCATAACCTGTTAGAGGGAATGATGCGCTCTTACCATTTGAAATTGTACGTGTGCGGTGCAAAGGCATCGCAATGTTAGTATGTTGGAAAGCAGTTAATACTTCACCAGCATACAGCTTCAGGAACAACGAACGATCGTCGCCTGTAGCATTTATTTGACCCAAACGTGATGGGTCGTAATTTGGAAGTGCCATATTATTTACCTTTAAATAAAATTAAAAAAATTGCCTATAACAACCTTCTTTCTTCCCTTTCTCTAAGATTATCCTCCGCAGAGGGTCAAAGGTAATTGTTCGTAAATATGGTTTGTTAATAAAGTGGCGTAACCGAAGCTACGCCGGACAGGAGTTAGATGACGTTGCTGTGGGAAACTTTCCTAGCAACCATCTGCCGAAACGCTGGATCACTCTCGTATCTCGGATCTGACATATCTCGTGTCAATTCTGCGACAGAGTTGTAGACACCAGCAGATGAACCTGTTGTATCACCGGTGAACAGGTCGGGTTGTACCCCTACATCTGAACGATATCGAGCGTGTAATCCTTGAATGGCTAATAACGCCGAGTCCATATTGGTAGTATCAAGTGCGTTGTTATAAGCATCGATTTCCCCATCAGAGAGGTTATTTGCTGCCCATTCCATCATTTCTTGATACTGGTTTTCGCCACCGACTGAATCAAAAGCGGTAGTACGAATGTCACCCATTAGAGCTTCTTGCCCTTGGATGTATTGATCCACAACTGAATGTGGAATTCCTGCCTCTGCAAGAGCTGAGTAGGCTTCATCAGATAGCCCACCTGTTTCAAAGTATTCTTGGGATAAGGCATTAAAGTCGATGCCTTGCTCATCTAGAAACTCTTCGATTTCTTCTTGTTGTTCTTGCTGAGATTCAATTTCTTCATTGTTGTTAGAACCTAGTTTAGATTCCAACTCTGCATAAGCCTTTGCCATATCTTCTGGAGAATCAAATTTCTCTGGCAGCCAATCAGGCTTAGCTTCCTGAGGGTTGTCTAACGCCTCAGCTTTATCAACCATTTCTTGTTGATATTCTTGAGTCTCCTCGTGCGGAGTCTCGTCACTGTTTAATGTAATAGTATCGGCCATAGTTTTCCTGTAATTAAAAAGGGCTACCGAAGTAACCCTTAGTGTTATTGAGTAGGTTGCATCTGCTGATCAACAACTCCTTTTGCAACGGCAGGGGTGGCCTTTTGAGCCATTTGAGATATTGCCTCTTGCATCATTTGAGCTTGTTGAGCTTGAGCAGCTTGCTGTGCTTCCATCTGTTTCTGTTCCATAGACTTAATCAGTCCACGAGTATCAATACCAAGTGATGCACCTAAACGATCAATGTAATCGTCAATGTTCATCTCTTTAGCTAATACATCGGCACCTAGTGGTTGTAAGAACTTTAAGAAGGTAGCTAGTTTATTAAGATCTTGTCCTCTACCCAGAGCTTCAAGACCAGTAATGATTGAAGGCTTAAGAGTATCCTTAGGTAACTTAGGCAGCTTGCCTTGTGACTCTAAGCGATTCATGATTAGTTTAATCATTGGCATTTGCAGCTCTTGAGACAAGATACTGTAAACACCGCCTAATGCACTTTCTAACTCTTGTGCCATAAATCTGACTTCTTCAGCAGTGACACGTTCAGCGTCACGTTGTACTGATGAGTTCAATAAGAAAGCAAATGCTAGACGATCTGTAATTTCTGCAGCAGTCTGTTGTGTAACTCTGAAGTCACCAACTTTATTCATCTGTAATACATTTACATCTTCAGCTGTACCCTGGATAAATGCTCCATTGTCAGCCTTAGCTAATGCACTAACTTTAGTTGTACCATTTGGACGAACCATAAATAGTACTTTTGAACTTGCTGCTGATCCTTCTACAATTGCTCTGGTGAGTGCCTCCAATGATGAGAGGTCACCATAGAATTCTTCAACGTAGCCTCTACCATAGTCTTCACCGTCAATACGAATGAAACGTAGTGGAATAAATGGAGACTTATCTTTAGGTAGATCACCTCTAGTAGACTCAACAATTTCACCACCAACTTCTTGGTAGATATCCCATCTGCCCTCTTTCAAGCAGCAGCGAGTATAGAGATCATAGCTTTTATCTAAACCTTCACCTTTTTCCTGTAAGACATCTAAGTGTGTCTGTGGGAGTGATCTAGGTGATACTGTTTCTTTGGTAATAACTTCTAGTACATTACCCATCGCATCACGTTTCACTACAAAACGATCTAGCCTGAACACACGAATATTCCCATCTTTTGGGATATACATAAGAGCGTTACCAGTAACAATAAGATTTCTTAGTGCTTCATATACTGGAACACGTGCAGCTGATGTCTCTAATTCAGACATAGCTTGACGCTCTAATTGGGCTAGACCAGCTTCTACAGCACCGACCTTTTCTTGTCCTAATGCAGCCATAGTGGCGTCATCAATAGTAAGACGGAAGAAAGGACTATTAGGTGGGAGTAAAGCTAGTAGTAATTTAGAAGCCAGGTTGTTAACCCCTCGGGCTCCTACTGATTGAAAAGGTGTATCAAAGACAGTGTCAGCTGAGTGTCCTTTTTCAGGCACCAGCATTGGTATTGTTAACTTAGCTGATGCACGTGCCCTTGTAAGATATGTTTCCCTGTGAGCTTCTAATTCGGCATAACGATGAGCAACTGAACTATTCTTATTCAGTTGTTCCATAGGATTTATCCTCTAATTTTTGGAATGTTTAACCCTGTAAGACCTGAGCCGCCTACGTTTGCTGAGCCAGGTGATAGTGAAAGGTTAACGCGGAATTTCTTAGATCCAGATGACATACGGCGTCTCTTACGAGCTGCTGATTCTGCTCCTGATTCTAAGGATGGTTTAACGTCTGCCGCCGGAGCAGCTGCTGGAGCTGGTCTTGGAGTTGGTGGCGGAGGACTTGGTCTGCTCATGCACATATCAAATTTCCTCGTTGTATATATCAATCAGATGATCCACAACGCTGCGTTCACCTTGTTTACGTGCCAATTCTTCAATAGTCATAGGCATGCGACGAGGTAATACGTCAGGATACATACTGTTTAAATAATCAATTAATTCTTTAGAAAGAGGTGGTTTACCCCTTTTTCCTAATACTTTATTCATAAAAAGTTCCGATAACGTCCTTATTAGTCCCAGCCCCAATTATCGCCAACCATTCCAGCTGCGTTGTAATCGGTCACTGTTCCTTCAAAGAAGTTTTTAAATGAGTCACCATTGATGATCCAATCTAACCAGGACAAAGGATTATCTTTAACTTTCCAGTTAGATTTAAGACCAAGTTGAATCAATCTACGATCTGCTATGTATCGAATATATTGTTTTATTTCTTCTTTGGTGATGCCTTCAATTCCGCCCATAGCAAACGCATGCTCAATAACTTTATCCTCCAGTGCAATGCCATCACGGAACATTTGATAGATATCTTTCTTGAAATCATCAGTAACGATTTTATTATGCTCATTACAAAACTCCCTAAATAGTTGAACCATCCCTTCACAATGTGTTGATTCATCACGAATAGACCATTCAACAATTTCACACATACCTTTCATCTTTCCGAATCGTTGGTAATTGAGAAGCATTGCAAATGCAGAGAAAAGACTTACACCTTCGTTAAAGACAGAACGTGCAATCGCTAAAGCAAGAGATGAGTGAGAATGGGCATCACAATTACCCATGAATTCCACTTTGTTTGCTAGCTGCGGGATATTTAAAAATGTGCTGTATTCCTTCTCATCGAAACCTAAGGTGTCCACAAGAAGCGAGTAAGCTCTTTGGTGTACAAACTCACGATTAGCGAAACTCGTGAGCATGGAACGTATTTCATTATTCTTAAACTTCTGGATGTAATACTCTAGGTAGTTAGTACCTACAGCTACATCCGTCTGTGTGAATAGACGTAGAATCTGAGTAATGTGATTCTTTTCTTGTTTACTTAATACATTACCCTTCCACTGGTTTACATCATCCTGGAGTTTTGCCTCCCATTCTCCCCAGTGGATTTTTTCATGATCAATGGATCTCTCGATAGCCCAAGGATAAACAAAAGGTTTATAAACTTTATTTGGTTCTAGAAGCATCAATCATCTCCATGATGGCTTTACCGTTTTCTACGGCAGTCGCGACGTTAGTACCTTTTGTTAAAATTGCTGCTGTTAAAATAATTTGACCCAGCTTATCTATATCAATGCTTGGTGTTGTTGGTGTCGGTGTCTTCTTCGTTGCCGCCATTTTCCTGCTCCTTAAATTTATCTTCTTTGTTATCAATCCATCCGTAATGAGATCCGTCATTACCGTTCTGGCCTATGATGTCCATACGTTCTTCATTCCACTCTTCTCCATTTAGCTCTGCTCCTTCTTTGAGCTTCGAGTAATAGTCTTGAAGAGCATTTGCTTTAACTGCTTCTGTAAGTGCTTTGTATTTCTGCTCGATCTCGATTCGTTTCCTCTTCTCAGTCTCATATTTCTTAACCCAAGAGATGTAAGAGTTTTTCTGTAACTCACGCCACGAGTCCACTAGTTGTACCTCTTGAACCAGATAGGACGTCCATTGCGTTTTATAGTGATGGTCTTACAGAAATGAGTAGCACCGCGCTGCTCTTGTGTTTTGACATATAAGTGACAGAGATAGACAGACTTACATCTGAATACCTCTACGCTGTCAGCAGCATTGTTCTTATGAACTTCCATTGTTATATGACTCTTAGGAGCTGGAAAGTCATAGGGATTAGCTTCAGCTTTCCCAAACAACAAACCTAAGACAACAATGGTTCCAATGATGAACCACTTCTTATTATCTTTTACGTATTCAATCGCGTTATATAAATCATCCTTACTTAGCATATGCACCTCCAAATCGCATCGGTATTTCTTTACCTTTATCATCAACAATTAATAGCTCTGTATATTCAACAACTTCAGCATCCTTACCTTTACCGGTTTGGGCGCGTACAACCTGAACATCTTTAACTTGATATTTATTCGTTTTCATCTCTATCTCCAAAATCATGCATCTGTTCAACCATGTCTACGATGGATGACAGACACCATGTGCAAAAAGTAACTGGGCAAATTCCAAAGTGACCTTGGACTCCTCCCTCTTCATCGTCATAATCACAGCCACAAATGCTGCAAACGTCTGGTGGCGTAAACGCCTTTTCTATGGCTTCCTTGTCCATATTCCTCCTATCCGTGACACGCTAAACATTCTTCAGCATCCTTAAGGGCATGCCTCTCTACCTTCATTCCAACCTTATCTACAGTCTTACCTGAGTTAGTTCGTAGGTAATACAAACCCTTGAGCTTTGAATAGAAAGCTCGTAAGTGAACTGAGTTGACGTAAGACTTGTGAGTACCAGCTGGGAAGAAAAGGTTTACACTTTGACCTTGGCATACGTAGTGCTGCCTATCGGCTGCATGATCTACGATCCAGTGTTGGTCAATTTCGAATGCAGTTTTAAATACATCCTTTTCCCATTCCGAAAGGAAATCTAGGTGTTGTACAGACCCATCTGCATTTAAGATCGAGTCCCAGTTTTCTTTTGTGTTTTGCTCATAGGACTCAAGTAAAGATTCAAGGAATCGATTCTTGATGAGATGAGCTCCTGCCCTCGTGCGATGAGTAAAGCAATTAGACTTAAGGGGCTCAATACTAGGAGAACAGCCACAAATAATGCTGCTATTAGCATTAGGAGCAATGGCAAGAAGGTGACTGTTGCGATGGCCTGTACCCACCATGTCAGGGGCTTCACCCCTTTCGGCGGCAAGTAGTTTTGTAGATTCAATAGCTTCATTTTTAATTTCTTTAAATATTTTATTATTAATAGATTTAGCAAGTACTGACTCCCAAGGCACCATTTCTTTCTGTAGGTAACCATGGAAACCCATAGCACCTAGCCCTAGTGCACGTTCTTGCTCAGCTGAGAATCTAGCCTTCTGAATTTCATCAGGTGCGTGATCGATGAAGAATTGCAGTACGTTATCTAAAAGACGTACGAGATCACGTACTAGTTCTGTATCCTTCCATTCATCATATTTCTCGATGTTAATCGAAGAAAGGCAGCACACCGCCGTACGTTCCTCGTTTGTAGGTAAGTGGATTTCGTTACAGAGGTTTGAACCTTTGATCTCCAAACCTTTTTCACGTTGGCATTGCGGAAGGTTTCTATTAGCCTCATCGATAAAGTTAAGATAAGGTGACCCAGTTCTAAAACGAGTCTCCAACAGTCTTTGCCAAAGATCACGAGCTTTGACTGTGTCCTCAACTTTTCCTGTGTGAGGGCATACAAGGTTCCAATCGGTATCATGTGAAACAGCCTCCATAAAATCATCGGTGATATTCACCGCATTAAATAAATTAAAACACTTACGATTAGCGTCTCCTCCTGTAGGTAGCTTGAAGTTCATGAACTCAACGATGTCTGGATGACTTACGTTTATATAAGCTGCATAACTTCCTTTACGTGTTTTACCTTGTTTGTAAGCAGTCATTTGCGAATCAACCACTTTAAGGAAAGGAATAGCACCTGGTGATTTATCTGATACACCACGTACGCGGCTCCAATGACCACCTACCCCACCACCTTTAACAGACAACCAAGAGACCTCATTGTTGTGATTGATAAGGCCATCTAAGGTGTCGTCTACATAAGTTAAGAAACAGCTAATAGGTAGACCTTTAGGTTTCTCATCTTTAAGAGGTGCGTTTGATAAGACTGGTGATGCAAACATGAACCAACGTTTAGAAGCATAATCATATATACGTTGTGCAAACTTCTTATCGCCATATGAATAGGCTTGAGCTGCTCTTGCAAATGCGTCTTGGGGATCTTCGCCTGGACGGCAGTAGTATTCAGTTAATAAGGCTAGTGCTTGGGGTGTGAAACCTTCGTTTCGAGAATAATCAACTTTGATCATATTCCTCCTCTTCAATTAATTTTGTTAAATACCACTGAGCTTTCTTGAGATCCTCAAGACCATTCTTGAACTTGTAGCGAGAGACATACTTAATGATGTTTCCCTCTAGGTAGTCCATGTTCTGATCCAAAATGAAATCAATCACTTCAATGTTTCCTTGTTGGTAATGTGTTGGGTTTATTGCATCTGCCATAACTTCACCTCTCCTGTTTTAAGGTTGTAGTCACCATCCCTAAGGATTCGTGCCATACGTGCGTTTAGTAATGCGTCACTGGTTGTTAGGCCTGCTTTCTCAAAAGCACCTACGACTACACCCCAAGCTTTTGTGAAGTCTTTGTCGCAGTTAATACCTGATAACAACTTAGCCGCACTTACCTTGCCTACCTTAGGACAGCCTTTATAGTTATCTGTAGGATCCCCAGTGAGTGTCTGGGTTAACCAGTTAAGGTTGGCAGTGCGTTTATCAATAGATATGTATTCCTTACTTTCGTAGTCATACAAAGTGGTCGGTATTGTCTGTAGATCCTTATCAGCTGATACCAATACATACTCATCAGATTTAGATCCTAAGATCCCAAGTACATCGTCAGCTTCTAGGTTTTCCCAGATGTGTGTTTTATAGTTTTCCTGCACCCATTCTTTAGCAGCTGGGTATGCCATTGGTTTACGTGTACCAATACGATTAGCTTTATATTCAGGATTGATATCCTTTCTAAAGTTCTTCATATCAGAGAATGCAAACTCAACCTCATCGATCTGTGAGTTCTTAACTAATGTATGTACATAGTCCTCGACAGCAGGACGAATATGATTGAAGTCTGAATACAGCATCCAATGGTCACCGCCGAAGTTGAATTCTTGTTCAGCCGCAGAGGTAGCTCGATATAGAATGATGTCGCCATCAATTAATAGTTTCTTCATCGTAGTAGATCCCTTAACGTAGCCAATTACACAAAGAAATAGCGTATTCAAGTGGAGCCTTGAACCATTCATTCTTGCGTTCTAGATGTTTACCAATCTTCTTATGAACACGCTTTTCAGCTCGCAAGCGATCCTTAGTGAACACTCGGTATTCAATTTTGAAATCACGATAAGGTGAGCTAGTTTGATAAGAAGCTAAACGGTCATCGGCATTTGCTGCCATACCAATCTTGTACCATCCTTCCCAAGCTGGGTTAGACATTACATAGATGTCGCCGCCTTTATATTTCTCATAAAGCTTTGCGTATTCTTTCTTGGTTTGTTTGAGATCTTCAGATCTATCTACGATGCCCATGGCTTTATAAACGGCTGCAAAGCCACCAAGTTTGTAGATTTCATGGTAAGGATGTTTTGAATTACCGACGCGGTATCTCTTACCTTCTACGTACATTCTTGTACGATCTTCTAGGAATCTTTTCCTAGTGGGTTTCAGCCCAGTTACTTCCGACTTTATATTCACCGTCAAGTGGTAGTCTGAATTTGAAACGTTTTCCAGTGTCCTGGATTGCTTTGATTCCGATTTTTGCGATTTGTTCGTCATATCCCTCCTTCACTAAAAGTTGTACTTCATCGTGCACAAACGCTACTTGTTTGTACTTATCTTGAAGACCTGCTGCTTTAAGCTGTTTGTTGTATTCAACAACCCAAGCTTTACAAAGAATTGCCCCGGTACCCTGTAGTAATACATTCACCGCACTGTGTGCAGAACGTACTGGGAATAGTCGCCCATCAAGCCCAGTAAGGAATCCTTTGTCCTTAACCTTTTTCGCGACTGCTTCTCGAAGGTTCTTGATGGCCGGGGTCTTAGCAAGAAATCTCTCACGAAGCTTTTTTCCTTGTTGTGCAGAGCCACCTACGACTTGACCAATCTTCAAATCACTGGCGCCGTAGAGGAATGCATATATAAAGCGTTTCGCTAGATCTCGATCAGGTAAACCTGCTGCTAACTGATTTTCTGTATGAATGTCACCTTCCAGGAGAGCCTTGGCATAAGCACCGTCATCCCATATAGCTGTAAAGTGAGCTAGACATCGAAGCTCGAGTCCAGACATATCCATACCTAATAACTTCCAACCTTTAGGTGCATGAAATAGTTCACGGCATTCATGACCATAAGGTGCACCAGTAGATGGCACTTGTCCTACATTAGGATTCTGATGACTGCATCTGGATGTGATTGTTCCCATAGTGGTAACACGTCCATGAATCAGGCCATCTTTTTCTAATTTGAGCCAAGCTTGTTTTCCTTCAGCTAACTGACCTATACGCTTTTGCAGCAATAGGTATTCTTTTAGTTGAGCAGCTTCTGGAAGATCTATGGTGTTAAGCACCTTTTCATCGATCTTAGGTTGATTGCTATTAGTAAATTCTTTTGGTTCCCATCCCATCTCAATTAATTTCTTACAGATGTGATGGCGTGAATTAGGGTTAAACGTAACCCACTTAATCTTGGTGTAAGGGGCATCTTGAATTGTGATACCCCTATTTTGTTTCGGCGTGGTTACACCTTTTGATTCCCACCAACCGCCAAACTTCTCCTGTAATTGTCTGTCGATTGCTGTAGCTTTGTCCTTGAGCTCTGCATAAAGGAGCATTGCTTTCTCAACATCAAACGGGAATCCATTGTCAGTCTGCTCTAGGCATGCTGCATGTATTTGATGTTCTAGTTCTATAGCTTCTTCGCTGTACTCAACCTCTTGCAGCTTCTTATAAAGCTTGTCAGTAACTTGTACGTCCTGAGTACAATAGTTAAGCATTTCCTGGCTGAACTCAGACCAGTCTGTCTGCTCAGCAAAGTCGCCTTTTAATTCACCAAGTCTGATACCCCAGGCTTTAAGACTATGAGATCCGATATTTCTTGCTACAAACTTACCTGCTCTATAGAGATCAAAGTCTCTTTCTTTAAGATCAGAGAAAATCAATCTAGATACTATTAACGTGTCTGTGATCTTACCTTTGTAGTCAAAGCCATATAGCTGATCCAGTACAGGTAAGTCATAGCCCATAATGTTATGACCGATTAATTCATCTGCATCTAATAAGAACTGAACGCCTTCATCTAAGCGATCATTTGCAAATTGGTAAATACTTATATCGTCAGCATCCTTTGCAACAATACAGTGCACTTTAGATGCTTCGATACCGTCTGTTTCGATATCAAATATCAATCTCATATATGTCCTCCGCTAGAGTAACTAATGTATTTTTCTTGGTTTATCGGGGTCGTCTTCGTTAGGGTCGAAGTCGCTAATGTTGTCCTTGTCACGTAATAATGATTCTTCCCACATGATGCGGAACTCTTCTATCGTGACTGGGGTATCTTCAGGCTCTAAATTGAATAGCTTTATGTTTTCCATAAAGTCAACATAAGCCTGTCTTAGTGCTTCTTCTGTGTAGATGATCCCGTCTTCTGATCCATCCTCGAGTGGGATGATGTTAAAACTCTCCGTCAGTTTGCCCGACGGCGAAGTCGAACGTAGATACGCCCTGATTTCCACCAGCAATTTCTCGCAAACGTCCAGTTTCTCTTTTATACGCGACAGTTCCTGTGACACCTGTTTCTCCTGTATAACGATTCTTCAATACGCGAACCGTTGTGAGATTAGGATCTTCACCTTGTTGGTCACGCTCTAGTCCAACTACTGCATCAGATAACTGAGCTATAGCTGCACTACCCCTTAGAGAATTTAAAGAGGTCTCCTGTCCTCTCTCATAACCTTTATCACCTTGGGGGCGTCTTAAGTGAGATACCAAAACCATTGCACATTGCAGCTCTTCAGTGAGCGTGCGTAACTTAGTCATGGTGTTATCAATTAAGCGGCGTTCATCAGATTCTTCATCCGCTGAAATACCTGAGACCACCATAGAAAGGTGATCCAAGATGATGACGTCGCATTCACAACCTCGGACGAGGAATCGAATTTTGTCTAGTAGGTTTCCAGATTCAGTTGAGCCCCAATGGTCATAGAGAAAGAGTTGATCTTTCACTGCATCGAATGAATCTTTGTAATTATCTATATCAATATCAGGCATCATATGGAGAGGCTCATTTGCATGGATCCCCATAAAACCTAATAGTGTTCTATCGTCTGCTTCCTCGAGGGCGATATAACCAACTTTGGTTCCCTCAGTCATAAGCTTGTAGGCTATCTCTCTGCAGAAGGCAGATTTACCAACCCCGCTCCCTGCTGTGATAGTTGTGATCTCACCACGGCGCATTCCTAGTAACTTCTGGTTCATCCCAGGGAATGGAAACTCCCAGGCTTTCATAACTTTTCTAGCCTTAAGTTTGTCCCACAGATCTGCAGCAGCTACGATGCCATCGGGGTGGAATGTTTTGGCATCCCACATAGCTTGTAATAATTCTTTTGTCTTGCCTGCAACAACCATTTCATTCGCGTCCTTCATTTCTAAAGTAGCGATCTTGGCTCTCTTAGGTGGTAATAGAGCAGCAGACTCCTTAGCTGCAGCACGACCTACTTCGTCGTTATCAAACATAAAGACAATAGTCTCAAACTTTAATAACCACTCAAGGTTGTTACGTATAGCTTTAGGAGCACCTGCTGCACCATTCGGGACAGATACAACTGGCCACTTGTGGCTCTGTACCTGCGAAAGTGAAATTGCATCAATCTCACCTTCAGTAATGATGACTTTCTTGCCGCCATCCTTCCAAAGATTCTGTCCAAACAGACGAACTTTTTTTGTTTCGCCGATAAAGCGAAAGTCTTTATTTGGAAAGCGAATCTTCTGGGCAACAACATCACCGGAATCGTTTGTGTAGTTTGCAATCTGAACAGGCTGTCCGTTCATTTCTCCAACTTGGTAATTCCATTTACGAGAGCTCTCTAAAGTAAGAGCACGATTAGGAAGTGCCTTATGGATACCTGAGATCAGACCTGTCTGTGCAGGTTGCTTAAACTCAACTATTTTGTTCACATCCTCGTCGGATTTATTAAATTGATTACACGAAAAGCAATAACTATGACCGTCATCGTAGACGGCACACGCGTCACTGCTACCACATTTTTCACACGCTTGATGCGCTATGAATTCTGATTCCGTTGATTGTTCCACCATTTCTCCACATTAAAACTCGGACATGCTTTCTTAGGATCTAAGTCGGTATGTCCTACAATTGCTGCGTCTGGGTATTTATTAGATAGACCAGTTAGCAACTGATTCAGTGTTGTAAATTGCTCATCAGTAAAATTATTTTCAGCAACATTTTCTGCATCGACGCCGCCTATAAGACAAATACCAATTGAGGTATGGTTATGTCCTTTCACATGTGCGCCTACTGCATCTTCCTCTCGCCCTGTCTCTAAGGTTCCATTGCGTTGAATGACATAGTGGTAGCCAATCTTTAACCAGCCACGCTGCCTATGCCATTGATCAATGTCTCGCTTAGTTACTTCCATCGTCGGGGGTGTTGCTGAACAATGAATCACTAATAAGTTCGTTGTGTTTCTTTTGCTCATTTATCCATGTCTTTGGGATTTTTTCCTGTGCAAAAGGAAAGTCATACTTTTCGCACCACTGCATATTTGTCATCTTGGATCCTTGTACCTTTCCATCTAACTTCATAAACAACATGCGAATATCTAGATCTGGATATTGCTCTTTTATAGCTCTCATCTTTCGTTGATCAGCTGAATCTAGATACCCTTTGCATTCGATCACGATCCCATTTTCGAGAACGAAATCAGGCTTGTATTTGCGAGTCACGGTGTATGGAAGATCTAACTTCTCATACGCGTAACTCACTTCTTGCCTTTTCAAGGAACGAGCAACTCGGGATTCGAACTGCGACCTAAAAGTCGTAGTCCTCTTGCCCTGCGGATACTTCCGCTGCTTTAGGTTTCTGCTCGTACTCAAAGCCCTCCTCCTCGTCAAAATCATATGTGCTGTATTCTTGTAACTTCATTACTTGAACAGCTTTAAGACGTAGTGAGACGCCGCAAGTTTTGGTACTGCTCATGTAGTATGGGTAAGGCTCGTAGTGAACTACCACCTCACTTCCATTTCCTACTTTGAAATCTTTGTTAACAACAACATTGTTATCATCGATGTTAAGGATTGGCTTACCCTTTGAATCCACAACCAACGGACGTTGTGAATGAGTTCCACCATTCTTTGAGGTAAAGGCTGCTTTCATTTTGAATTTAAAACGTAGCTCGCCTGTCTCATTACCCTCTTCATCTTCGACTTCTCTAAAGGGCAGTGCAGACAGAGGTTTTTCCTCAGGCATCTTCTTGAACTTTGCTGGGTTCTCTTCAGCTACCTTTGTTCTTTCCTCTTCAACCATGCGTTCCAAGTCAGCGCAAAGCTCCTGTGTATCTTCATCACCTTCTTTTAGAATCAGATCAATAGAGTAGTCTCCTAATGGATTAAACTTTGTGTCAGGTTCTACAACCTTTGCCCACATCGATTTACCACGCGGTGTTTTATTAATCGGCATTTTTACTCCTGTTAGTTTTTATAAAAGCTTAGGTCGTAACCTTCAGCTGCCACCTCAGCCCACCAATCAACTGGAATTGGTTCATTGAGGTCACTTAAGATTTGTATTAATAAATACTTAAGTGCGATAACGTCCATAATTAATTCCCCCTCGTATTAGTTACTTTTCCGTAGCAATTTAGCTAAAGAAAAACTGGCTCTTTAGTACTTCTTTGAGATCCAGGTCACCTTTCTCAGGGACAGAAGGAACATCATCAACAACCTCTTCAGCTTCTTTCTTAAAATCAGAAAGCACATCATTAGCTGTATACATTTCATAAAAAGCTTCACGAATTTTCTCTGCAAGGAATTCAGTGTCTGCAGCATGTACGCCGTAGCTATCGTGAATCATTGCAAAATCAGTAATACCTTCAGCAACACATTTATTTATTGTGAGTGTCATTGCAGCAGCATCCATGCTGTGAACGAAGTTAGGGCTAGAGCCTTGTACAGCACGGCGTCTATCGAGCTTAGTAAAATCAAGCTCATTCACTGTTGGCTTAATCAGTGTGTTATCAATATATGTTGTTATTCTTCGTTCTTTCATTGATGGGTATTGCTGCTGAACAACAAAACCTGAAGGCGACGTCCAGATCAGTGGGAGGTTTTCTTCAGAAACCTTAGCCGCCACTTCCTGGATAAAGTTCATAGCATTCCTTGCGGAAACTACGGTGTCACCAATCGCATCCCAAACAAGTGTTGTAAGGAAATGAGTTGGTGGAAATAAATCTCGAGGCCAAGGATTAGGATGGCCTCCTTCTAGCTTCTCGACCACATAGTCTTCTATGTATTGACGACAAGAATATTTTTGACCGCCATACGGTAGAACCATGACAGGTCGTTTAGTTGTTTTTCTAGTTACTCCAAAGTCCAGCCATTCCTGAGCTAGGACATCCCCTTTCTTAGCCATCTCTTCTAATTTACTAATCACTTTGTCAGCTACCTCTTGATAAATATCTTGTGGTTCTGGGGTTGGTAATAAGTTAGTGGCTTTACCAGCTACTGTATCTCTGAGTTGAGCTGAGAAATGCTGCAAGCCATTGTTAGATCCATCGAGACCGATAGGTAAAGAAGACATGTAGCCCATGCCCTCCTCCATGAATCCTGCATACTCAAAACAAAATGCTAAGAACATCCAAGGTTCATCAGCTTCTTGCCACCAGGTATGGTTTAAAGGATCTCCAGCTGAGGCCAGGATCTGCTCTTCATTGTTGTAGACCCATAGCTCACGAGCATCCAACGATGTTTTGTCATATCCAAATGAATTAGCACCATGAATACAGAGCCATTTAAGAGCTTCAGGAGACTCAATAGGTTTGCCATCAGCAAACGTTAATAGAGCTTTGGAATACCCAGTTCCCTGAGGTGATAAAAAGCTCACTGTGACGTATTTACGACCTCTGAAGTCACTTTGATATGGGTAATAGAAAGCTTCATATTGAGAAAATCTTTCAGCCATCTGTAATGTACGAATGAACTGGATTCTCTTTGAGCTATTTCGCGTATTTGCTTGGTGAACCTGAGCAGCTTTTGATTTCCACTGCTTGAGAGCTTTCTGCTGAGCTTCATCCATTTCAGACTTCTCCATCCCTGGGAATGGGCTCGGAGGAATCGGTAAAGCATCCTTTGGTGGAATGCCCTTCCAATCCATACCAGACTCCCAGCAGGATCTCATGACATCTAAGACTCTGTGGTTTACAGCCCAGCGAGTCTTCTGCAGCGCATTGATAGCTGCATACTCCTCAGGCATATCGTGGTTACGCATCTCTTCTAGATACTTACGGTTGTAAGTCTTGATCATAGGAAGGGGGCGCACAAACGCATGGTGATATCCACCACCAGTTGGTTCAGTCCAGTCTTTTGGTGGGATGACACAAGGCAGATAGAAAGGTGATAGTAACTCGCCGCTCTTGTTAACCTTCTGGATCCAATCAATGGTCTTCTCAGTAGCTATGATGAAAGTCTTACGTTTCTTCCGACCATAGGCGTGAGTTTTAACCTGGACGATTCCAGTGGTCTGAACCAGGATATCGATGAGCTTGCAGCCAAGATGCATTTTCTCCTGATGAGACCATGGGACATAGTCAATCAGAGCCTTACGATTCATCGTATGGATCAGAGCGTATCGTCTGTAGTGTCTGTTGGAGGTTCTCTTGGTGACCTCATTGACGATGGTCTTGAACCAGTGCTTTTCTTTGTCCTCGAAGAGACCAAATTTGAACTCATCTTCGACGGCATTTGCGATTGTCATTGCGACATTCGTGAGTGGTAATCTTTTGGAAACCCCGTCCACCACCATCTTCAGGGTTAGGTATGAAACTTTCTCAGGATCTACTGAGTTGAGAATAGTTGCAGCTGTTTGGATTTTCCCCGCTCTCCCAGCGAAGGCATGCTGCAAATAGTCGATGATTCCGTCACTCAGTGCATTGACTGAATGCTTCATCAGGTTGATGCCATAGAGGGTTGTGCTCTCCTGCTTACGCTCCTGAGCTACTCCCACTTCCTTGTAATAACGAGACACCGAAGTGTCCTTCATTTCCTTTTCTAACTTACGTTGTTCCTCTACTAAATTCATATTTACGCCACAATTTACGCCACAAAGGGCAATTTAAAAGAATCCCTTAAAATACGAATAAACGGACATCCGCTTCAAAGTCTTATGAAATAAGGCTAAATTCAATACTTTAGGGGAGTTGATACTGTGGCGTATCCATTGCAATGGGATTTTAAGACCCATTGTTTGGTGCGAGAGGCGGGACTCGAACCCGCAAGCCATTGAAACGGCGCGAGATTTTAAGTCTCGTGTGTATACCAATTCCACCACTCTCGCTGAATACGCCACAGTTTACGCCACAATTACGCCACAGTCACGCTACCGCTCGATAGAACGGATATTGCGTCAGTCAAATTACTAGGCGCGAGCTTCGCGTATCTCATAGTAACTTGCAGTGAGCTGTGATTCATAAGCTTCGACACTGTTTGGATCGAAACTCCGCGCTGCACCAATCGTGATGCAAATGTGTGTCTAAGAGTATGTATGGTTACTGCATGATCATCGATCTGATTGATTTGCAGAGCACGTACAAACTCATAGCGGATCTTTTCATAAGTAAGTCCTGGAAAGATCTTGCCGTCTCCGAATACCTCCAACCTTTTAGAGATAATCTGAGATACACGTGGCGTTAAAGGAACAACGTGATCCTTATGGTTCTTTGTATCGTAAAAAGTGACTTGCTTAGGTGTACAAGCATCTCCAGTGAGCTTGAGTGTTTCACCTATACGAGCCCCAGTATCTAATTGGAAGATAACGAGGTCAGCAATATCATCCCTATCGAGCTGTCGCAGTGTTTTCACAATAGCTTCTTCCTCAGGCAGACTGAGAAAACGCTCTTTGGTGACAGATTCTTTCTGACGTGGAATGTATGGGAGCTTGTCTAAACGCTCACACTTCCAGGCATATTTAAGAATCTTAGATAAAGCAGCCAATTTACGATTAATGGTGCCGTTTGAATTCCCTACTTCGTTACGCAGGTGGTTCACAAGATCTTGCACTCTTTCCGTATTAATTACGGATAAGGAACAATCTTTACCAAAAAAATTCATGACCATGTTTGCATTCTTCATGGCTGAATCTTCAGCTTTGGTACCACGCCACTCAGCGTCATAGGTTTTCTGTAAAGCTGTCTCAAATGTCCACGAGTTAACGCTTGGTTTACGTGGCAGATCTGAGCCTGCAGCAAGAGCTAATTTAGTCTCAGCTTCCCACTGAACAGCTTCAGCATAGGTTGGCAATGTCTTACGACGGCGTTTGCCAGTTTTAGAATCGGTGACATAGGCTTCGAAGCCAGCACCTCTTGGTTTTACACTCATAACATCTCCTGTATTTTTCGCATTACGCTTTCCCCCTTTTGGGTCAGTCTGATTGTCTTACGAACCCGATACATCGGATCCTCTTTAGTTGTGACTAAATTTAAGCCACCCATAGATTTTACCCCAGCTTTTGTAAGCTTTGAGACATTTCGTGATGCGGCTGCTCCAGATATATTCAACTGGTCTGCTATATCCTTAATAGAGATGCCTCTCTCGTCGTCCTGGTGCTTGTAAATCAGGAGTAAAGTCATGATGGTTTGAATTGGCATTTCTGCGTCAAAAGATCGCAAATAATCCAAAGCGTCAAACAATTTATTTTTGAGCATGATTTCTAGAAATTACGATAAGAAGTCTAAATAGATGAATGTACGTGTCTACGTAATTATCTCTTAAGACTCGTTCAATGAAACAAGTCGACCCAGTGCTATTTTTCTGAACGACTAACTCTATATTACAACATCTCATAGCTCCTCCGACACTGTAATTTACTCTCTCTCCTCTAATTGCTACGATAAAGTAACTATTTTAGAAATGCAATTAAATGTGGGCATGTATTTATCGCAATTTGTTATGTGTTTATAAGAAATACACATAAGATTTATGTTCATTTTCGAAAACTTCCGCCTACACCATGATAGTAACCTCCCCCTGGATCGTGGCCTGCGTTGGGCATATGAAAAAATACGGGCAGGGAAATAGAGGAGAAACGAAAACCTGCCCGTAAACGCTAGTTATTTTTTACGTATGTTTTCCCATAGTATATTGAGTAGAAAAACTACGAGATATATACAAACTATAACTAGCTGCCAATCAATGCTCGAGGTAGCTGACATTCGCTACCTCCTTATCCCAGCAGGCACGGCAAGTGCCGCACTGGTTGCCTTGTTTTGGCGCAGGACATAAGTGGCCTGCAGCATTGAGAGGTGTGGTAACAACACTTGATGTGTTGTAGTTGGTGTTTGTTAAGCATACGTCTATTTTACCAGACGAAATTCTGATAGTTAGGTTATCTGGGATAATAGATGATTGTTGATATTGCTTAACAAGAATACGTTCTTCGGTTGGTAGCCAGAACTGCACGTCAGGTAAGTTGCGTGCAACTTGGCAGATGTTGTCAAGATGATTGAGATCTTGAATGTCACCAACATCGTGCCAACGGAAGTGTGTGTCTTTGGTCTTGGCTATGAGATAAGTCATAGCACTGACCCACTGTGGATGGTCGAGAGACAGATAACGTTTCATAAGTGCTGTTTGCACATTCTTGAAACGGTAACGACCTTTCATACCGTAACAGTTGTAACAAGGTGTACCAGGTATTTTGGCAAGCTTGCTACCTGTTTTGCATTTGGATGCGGGTATCGAATAGCCATGCCCAGGCATTTTGCCGGGCTTGGATAAAGTATGGCAGATAGACTCCGCCATAGCTTTGTTAGTGATAGTTTGATTACGTATTATTAAATCCTGCATAGTAATTACTCCTGTATCGTATCAATTGAGACCATAAAAAGAACCAACACGTTTGTTAACTGAACTCCAGTAATCAGCGGTGTGGTTGTAGTTATTGAAGGCAGCAACCTCATCGGGAAAGCCTTTAGCAAGTAACCGACGGTTACCAGTGTCAGCATGCAGGATAGCTGCAGCTAATTTACCTTTGAATGAATTGGGATCTAAGCGATTCCAGTACCAGTCAAACAATAGTTTTTCTGCAGGTGTAGGTGTATCGGTTTTAGTTGTCATTGTTGCGCTCCTTAAGTTTGTGATCGATGTCATTGAATATGCAGTGCCAAGTTGAGTCGGCTAGATCTTCTGAGTTGATAGTCATGTAAAGAGCTTGGTCTATACCCTGCCCCTTGATAGTAAGTACGAAGTTGTCGATTGCGTAATCGTGCGGCATATTAAGCATTGTTTACCCTCCATTTGAATTCGCCACGGCAGATGCTGTTGATA
>Ga0255768_10001456_pt1 | contig 24402 bp, 33 predicted proteins | sample 071ome_33_FD_179983 | JGI IMG/M metagenome (GOLD analysis project Ga0255768, IMG submission 179983) | Coastal salt marsh microbial communities from the Groves Creek Marsh, Skidaway Island, Georgia - 071412AT metaG (version 2) | ecosystem: Environmental > Aquatic > Marine > Intertidal zone >...
TGTTGCCTTTGTATTCAAAGGTCGTTGAATTTCCTCAAGCAGTTTCTTTTTCTGCGTTTGGTCTGGATGCATGTATTTGCAGGCGAAGCCTATACGTTTAATCATGTAATTATTATACCTGAATTAGTTATCATTGTCAACTGTTTTAGATAATTCATATTTTAGCAGATACAACATTTGCATTAGTGTTGCATTGTTTCTGTATCTGTTTGCCAAATTACTCATGACCTGAAAGTTTGATAGATCATAAAGTTTTGTTCCGCCTCGACTTTGTTGATCTATGTGATCCATGCTAGGTCGAAACAGATCATGATTGGTAGAATGATGTTTTCCTAACCCATAATCAAGCAGTGTTCCAAAAACAGGACATCGATCGGGTGCATGATGATATAACTCTACAGGATCGACACCATAACGATTTCCGCTATGGCACCAAATCCATTTAAGATCCTTATGCTTTAAGAAATGCTCATACAGTTTATAAGAGCCGCCGTGTGTGGCAGGATCATATGATAAAAAGAACTCCTTATTCCTAATTTGTTCTTCTATTTTGTCCTTGTCCTTGATAGGAATAGCGCCGGGGAGAACGCTAAGATTCTCCCCTAACGTTTCTATCAAATTGTTAAACTGTGACTGCTTCATCTTCTTCCTCGAATTCATAATCAGCATCATTAAATTCCTGCTGATTGTATTCTTCCGAGTCTAGACGATCCCACTGTTTATTGTCCATGATCAATACAGGATTGATTACGTATTCAACTGTGGTACCATTCTTACGAACTACGGGAGGAAGTTCAATTTTTAATTGGCTCTTGCTGTTCAATCCTTCTGGATGAGTACGATAGTAATCATAGTTAAGGATCATGCTACGAAGAGCACTTGCAATCATAAACGGAAAACTTTCCTGTCGTCCTCGGAAATCGTCCGAATCCTTAGGATATGTTCTTTGAATAAGTTTGCGTAGATCTCCCCAAAGCGTTCCATTACCATTAGAACGATTAGGAGTGGTTGTTCGATCTGGATAGTATGCTTGGATGGCATTTACTAATTCAGATTCTAACTTGCGTAACTCTGTAGGACTGTAGTCGTGATTCTTAGTGTAATACCACATGAGTGTACAAACACCCCACACAGTTGCATGATCTAATTCACCATTACCCCATGCTGTTCGAACTGTTCGAATCGCACGTTTGAAAATGTCTTCACCATACTGTCCACGATAATCATAGAGTTTCTCAGCACGGTTACAACTTCCAGCACTCTTAGGAGTACCTTGAGTCGCAATGGCAAATGCTTCTTGTTCTGCAAGTTCGTTAAATAAATTTAGATAAGGTGCATCACCTGCCTTTGCAGGAAAGCCTTCACGCTCCATTGCTTGGGCACGATAAACCCGAACCTTATAATCATCGTACCATTCAGTACGCTTGTTAGAAATGTTACGAGCACCAAACTGATTGGCATTATCACTCTTGTTCTTGCTCACAATGTATGTTGCAGGCAATACACGAGCACCAACTAATGCTCTTGAGCAGGTAGCGTGTTGTGAATCGTTAACATCTAGTGTACCATCCTCGTCCTTACGACCGTGGGCAGGATCACATAATTTAGTATCCCATTCAACTAGAATGTCCTTGATGATGTGTGCCACATCAATGTTACGTTGTACGTTATAATCGATGTAAACATTATCCCATTCGAATTCTTCTGCGCCCTGTACACGCTCACTTTCAATGAAGTAAGGAAGATTGTAACCGTAGAAAATGCTCTTGCCAGTGCTAGGATCGATACTATCTCTCATAACCCTAAGAACTTCTTTTACTACATTTAGGAATGGTTGACGTTTGGGCATGAAGCCCGAACAATCAATTACTTTAGTTTTTAAGCCTTTAATAAGTTCCTTCAAATCTCCGTCGGGCTGACCCGCTAGACTTGTAAGTCCCTTAGTTCTTTCTTCGATAGGACCAAAGATTCGTTCAAGATCATCCCCAAACTCATCAAGTAAATCCTCATGATAGAAACGTTCACTCATATTTTAGCCTCCATAGTGCCTTTAGTTGTTTAACAATATGTCTATATTATAGCAATATTATAGTGATTTGTCAACCTTAATGTGTTTATTGGAAATCAAAAAGACTTTCAAAAGTGTTGTTTTTCTGCTCCATTGCACCATAATCGGTTGATTGATGTACTTCCATAGGTACAAACAGTCTGTCCATGTATTTTGGAATTTGGACATGTGTCATTCCAAGATCCTTGCCCCAATGCAGATTAGCCTGTTCCTTGTTCATGGGTCGCCTAATCGCACAAACGCAGGTGTAGTTCAAATCCTTAAAGAAGTTGTACAAGTCCTGAGGATTGTATCCAAACAATTCACACTGCCTAGGAACGATCTCAACCTGTACGCTTGGACGATATTTCTTGATTGTTTGCTCTGCACCCTGAATTACCATCAATTCGGATCCTTCAACATCAATTTTAATTGCATCAACATCCTCAAAATTATAACTGTCGATTGTTCTTTTTGGAACATTAACCAATTGTTGGCTCTTTCTTAATTTTACATCCTGTCCTTCTGGAACAACATGATTGTGTCCTCCGTGATCCAAATGATCGATGATGTCTATGGAACCTGTATTTGTGTTTGACAGGGCAACATCATGAACAGTAATATTTGCTTTAATGTCCATTGACTGTGGCACTCCTTTATAGATGTACCAACTTCCCTCAGAAGATTCGTCCCTATATAGAGATCCTTCCTCGTCAGTTCCTTTCCAATAAACACCCTTAAGATTTTGTTTCTTAGCAATATCAATGTTTGCTCTTAGCATTTTAAGAGTTGTTGGAGTGGGCTCAAATGCTTCTACGTTCTGTGCCCATTCGCCGTATGCTATTGTATTATTACCAACATTCGCACCAACATCAATTATGCGCCTTGCATTTGGATATATTGTTCGAATTAGTCTTGAATTATTTCCTTGATAATAAACGTTGTTTCCGCTAAACCTAGGTCCTTGCAAGTTGTCATGTGCAAGAAGCCAATAGCATCTACCAAATTTATTAATTACTAAACGGAAGTTAGGATCTTGAAATAGACCGCTTGTTTCTTTAAACCCGAAGTTTTGTTCAAATTCAGTCTCCGAGATAACTGCTGTAATTTTCTGTGGCATATGTTTCTCCTATCATGTAAACAGATTATGCTCTATTTTCTTATATTATATATGTAATTTATTTTTTTGTCAAGAAGAAATAGACTTTAATATTTCCCAGGCATCTTTCCAATCTTTAATATTGTAGCAAACGCCTAGATCTTTATTAATAATTTCTTTCTTTAATGGATAATCATTTCCTTCCGGATGCATTGCATCGCCAAAGAAATGTATTTCGTCTTTTGGATCAAAGTCTCTTAGTATTTGAGATTTGTTATGGCCCTTTGGAAAAATATCAATACCTGTTTCTCCACCCACTCTTGCTTCCATGTCAGGAAACAGCGTATTAAATGCTTTTGCAATTCTGTTTCTTTCGTTTATTCTTACATCGTGTTCGATGTACAGTTTTCTTTCACCTAGTGTAGCATTTCTACCTACTACGCTAAAATTAACCATACCGGGACGATGTTCGAAATGTAAACCTGTTCGTAATACAAATTCACTCTCGGTCAAACATGTTGTTAAAAAATCAGCAGCAGATTCTGTCAATTCCCAATCGCTGGTATAAACATTTTTATCCTGTTCCCATACAGAACTTCCCGAACAGTTATAAACTCTAACAGCAAAATTATAAACAACAGAACCAACCTGTTCCAGTGTTTTACTCTTATCGCTTCCTGTTACTAGATATGTGTTATGCTGTTCTTGGAACTTAATAAACCATTTTTGAAATTCGGGATCAATATTTCTCCTGCTAGGAGTGAGAGTCCCATCGACATCGAATATAAAATGTTTCATTATAGCCTCTTAATTTTTTCTAAGAAGAACAACATGCATAATCTAGATTGTTCCCCTTCACCGAATAAATTCATAGCAGAATGATATTCTTGTGCGTTGTATGCTATTAATCTATTATACTTGTTGCTCATTACAACATCAGGAAAATATTCTTCGTTAATTTTTCTATACGTTTGTGTACCGCAATCCATCGGAGCGTCGGGTGATAAAAAAACTATTCCTGCGGTAATTGCTTTGTCTTGATGAACTTTGTCCTCAATCCATTGAGAATCTTTCTTATCCTGTTCGCGTGTTTGATGAAAGTAAATTGGCCCCTCATATTCATAATTTGCATGACCGTAGTATTCTAAAATAATTTTAGAACATATTTCGTTATAAAAATCAATATTAATTTCATGCAAGGGTTTTGATCTTATTCCTTCGAAGAATTGATGCGGCTGTCTTGGCTGATAATCTAATGCCAATGCAAAATTTCTTACAGCATTAGGGTCATCAAAAAAATTATCAACTACTATGGTTTTCATTTCCAGTTCTCTAATACTACCTTATCTTGCACGATTCCAGGATTAGGATCTCCATGAAAAACCATAATGGAACAATCATTAGGAGCCACCACATCATTATTAATTGACGTAAACTGTCGAACACCGTTTATTACTTGTAGTTCGGATCGATTTCTAATTTCCCATTTATAGCTCTGTATCCATGCTTCTGGCCAGAACTTAATTCTATCTCTAGCACACTTCCAGGTCCAATCTTGATCTCCGTGCATTCTCATTGCTACATCCGGACTTTGTTTAAATTGATCATAGATGTGCTTTTGCGTTCCGTGTACCCAACTCATTACACTGCTGTTTAGATATTTCCAATCTCTGTGAAATTTTCTGTTAAAGTCTCGAATACCCATGAATGTGTTGCCACTAATTTGTGTAAGTTTATCTATATTATTGCAGATAACAACATCTAAATCCATGTATAGTATTCTTCCTTTAAGAGGAAGAGAAGGATCAAACATGTGAACTTTGTGCCACCATCCTTTTCCGTATCCTTGATTTTTCTGAATTATTAATTCAACATCCTTGATTGGATGCGGATCATCTGTGAGACAAAAAATTCTATGAGGAACAGTTATATTCCTCTTTATCATGTTTCTTAATTTTTCTACGTATTCAATGGAGTACTTGTTACCAAACCTTACGCATAATATTACTGCTTCGCTATCAGATAGGGGTACATCAGGTGAGAATTTTTTTAATCTTGCCTGTTCTTTTTCAAATTGTCTTTGAAGTTTGTAAGCCTTCCTTTGTTCCTTAGATAGATTTTCCGGATCCATTCATTCTTTTCCCTAATTTTTGTAAGCATATTTAACGATATCATCAACGACTTTTTCGAAGTCATGTAGATGCAAAGCATTGGGTCCATCGCTTGGTGCATTATCCGGATCCTTGTGAACTTCTAAAAAGAAGTTTGTCACACCCATTGCAGATGCAGCGCGAGCCAACCCAGGAACATACCCGCGATTACCGCCACTGCTAGAGCCCATACCTCCGGGTTTTTGAACGGAGTGGGTAATATCATAAACAATGGGAACGTTATAATTGTCAAGCATAAACTGAAGACCAGTGAAGTCAGTGACCAAAGTATTATATCCAAAACTTGTTCCCCTTTCTGTTAGCCATACTTCTTTTGCACCCTCTGTCTTTCCTATAATGCCTTCGGCATCCCACGGTGCTAGAAATTGACCCTTTTTAATATTAATTACTTTACCAGTTTCTACTGCCTTCCTAATAAGATCAGTTTGTCTACATAGAAATGCTGGTATTTGCAAAACGTCAACAGCATCATTCCATTCTTTCACGATATGATCTATTTGATTAACATCATGAACGTCAGTAAGAGTTTTTACATCTTCCTTGTATTTTATGAATTTAAAATCCTTGAGTGTTGCATCCATGCCAACACCACGCTTGCCATTGATGCTTGTTCTGTTTGCTTTATCATAACTGGCCTTGAAATAGTATTCAATTCCGTGTTTGTCGCACACACGTTTGCATTCTCTGGCGATTTCAATACTCTGGACTAGTGTTTCGTGCTGGCATGGTCCTGCAATAATTCTCATTTACGCCTCGTATATCGCAGAGTTGGCACCGTGCTCATAGCACTCTACGCTTTTTACTCTTACCGTTGGGTTAAGAGCAGTTCCATCATCCTTTGACTTTTGAATGATCTCTGCCATCTTATAAAATGCCATTTCAGCAAAACGTTCTGCACCCACTGCCGGAACGACTCTCACGTCTGCTACATGACTCGGAAGACTCTCAAGCAAATCTTTTTCTGGATCATCAGCGGCAATTACCGTTGTGTGATCAAATGTGTCTTCCAGCCAATTCTTAAATTCCTTGAGTCCACCAAAGTCCATTACCCAATTGCGTTCATCGAGCGAATCACATTCAAAGATCAATTTAAATCCTAGACTGTAACCATGCAATAGTGAACAGTGTGAGTGTGTGCTACGCCACTGTCTGAAACAGCAAGACAGACCCCTGTCGTTGCCATAATTTTTAGTTGAATAAAATTTTCCCATTATTATCTCCTATAGTTAATAACGGCGGCAGAATTAGAAGGGTTGACGCCAAGTCCTGTGTTAAACATAAAACTAATTATACGATCTATTTAGGCAAAGGTCAAGTTCTTGGTTACCAAAACTTCAAATGTGACATTAGGATATCGCCATTTTTTTGGTAGAACCCAATCCTTAGTATTTAGGACCTTAAATTTTGTATCAGGAAAACTTTCAAATACCTTTCCAATCTGGTATTCCCAATACGAATGGTCAATGGGTTTACTATTTTTATCGGAATAGTTAAGTGTTCCTTTGTATATGTTATTAACCTTTTCATCTATTCCATAAAGATCAAACCCTATAAGAGTTACATCGTTATCAAGATTGGCCGCTAACAATACGGCATATGGACCACTCCCCCAATGTATTGGATTGTCTATTTTTGCTCTGCTGGTATCGTATGGAAGATCAGGAACCTGATGAATTCTCTTGTCCTTCTTGATCTTTCTAAAATATCTAAACCAATCGGGCCTTACATAAATTTTTGAATTATCTGCATTGCTGTGTTCTATTGCTTCTTCAACCATTCTTCTGTCACAGCATACTAAATGATCAACGGCAATATCTCTAATCAAGGCATTGCACCCTACGATTACGTTACTTCTGTCTAGATTGATTTGCTGTCGGCTCTGGCCGTTGCCAACTACGAGGACAGGCATTTGCCTACCTAATGTTGCCGAATGGTGCCCAAACTCCAGGGTTGCCGGCTTTTACACATACCCATCCAATCTGTCCATTTACAACTGGATTGGAGTTCCATGTTATGTCGCCCACATTATAAGTTCCACCCTTAGGTGGCTCAGAACCTTTGATGTGTAGTGATCCGTTAAACTTGATTGATCCACTTACGTGAAGATCAACTTCTGGATCAGGATTGTTTACACCAATGGCCATTTTTCCTGAAACTTTTACGTTGTTCTTGATTTTTACATCGCCGCCTGCCGTAACTGTTAATCTTGTTTCGTCGTCAGTTTTAATATCAAGATCGTGGCTGGCGAAAGTTCCAATGTATCCTCTTGTGAAGTCGTCTGTTCCTATACCAACTTCTATTCCATCTTCTGCCACGCTTAGTGCAGAATTTGGTTGATCAGTTCCTATTCCTAATCTATCACTACCTGAATCATAAAACAGATATTGATTAACTGTCATGGATCCATCTACGATCAGACCCTTTAGTCTACCAACTTCTTTTAGATTACTCTTGGTAATGCTTGCACCTAAGCCTTCTTCGTCAAGTGCTTTTACACCATTAATTTGTAGTTCTTTTCCCTTGGCAATGTCAACATGCTCTGAAATAAAGATTCTATCTGGCTCACCAAACAGTGCAATCTGTTTTGTATAGTCATTACCTGCCCAAAATAAGCCCTTGCCATGTATTTTGTCCTTAAAGGTAATACTAGCATGAGAAAGAGTTTGCTCATCTTCCGTAAGTGCTATTTTAAGTGCTTCTAGTGCTTGATTAAGATGTTCTTTGTTCATACTACTATTTATTCTTTTTTAGCAAAAGACTTCGCTAGAATCTTTAATATACTGCTATTAAGACAGTTTCAGGGTTGATTCTACCGTTCATTTTAACTGGAGTTGTTGTTAATTTCTCAAACCAGTTTTCAAACTTCTTGCGGGTATTTAAACTCTTAACTTCCTGTAGTTGATCCATGGGTTTACGAAGTGTGCATGCCACGCTTTTTTCTTCATCGTATCTGGCGATGGTAGTTCCTTTTACGTTCAAACCACTTCCTTCTCTGCCCACACCTGTTGGATCTTCTACTGATGTATAGTATATTCCAAGTTTTCTTGTCTTGGCATTGAATACTACCAAGCAGGTTGCACCTACTAACTTTGCTGGAGGTATGCTGGATACCGCATACTTTTCATCGGAAATTTTGTATTTCAGTTTCTTAACAATTTGTTCGGGTGCTTTTTTCGCTATTTTTCTTGGCTTACGATTGGCTTTGCTTTCTGCAATTATGGCATCACACGACGAAGTGATTAAAATTATAAAATCATGAAGTTTTTTAATCTGCTTCTTGTCATAGTGTGCATATCCTTCCTTTAGTTGCTGTGCATGATCCTTTTCTTCGTCGGTCATGTTAGCGGTGCTAGGAGGATTTAATAATTCTTTATATTCATTTAATTGAGGGAGATAATCATTGATCAAAATTCTAGCGTGTGGTTGTTTGCATTGTTGGGCTCGCAATTTTTTGGTTATTTCGATGCCTTTAAAGTCCGTGATCTTGCCCTCAAGAAAATCGTCAAAAGCCTGTTCAATAAACTCGCTCATTATGTTTGCCTGTTCACGCATTCTCTGTTGAATTGTGGGAACGTATTTTTCCAATACCTTTGCTTTTTCTTCTTCCTGTTTCTTTTCTTCTACGATCTGCTCACCTCGATTAAGAGCAACTTCAATTCTTTTCTTGATGAATTCTGAAGAAGGCTTCACGTTGCCAGTGGTTCCTGGCAGTGTTTGCCAATGTTCGTCATCCTTTGGGTTGAAGTCTGGCATGCCAGCATTTATCATATTGCATAAAATTGCTGCTGTTGTGCTAATTTCGTATGTAGGAGCGGCCTTGCACGTTTTAATATCTTCCTGGCTATAACCATTATTTTCCATCCACGTCCAAACGGCAGGCATCAAATCAGCAGTTTGATAGTTATCATAATACCAACGATGGGCACCTTGCTTAAAACGGTGATATTCCGCACCGGTCATTTCTTCCCAGCCAGTCCAATCGGGTGCTTTAAGTTTTGCTCCTCGCCTAACTTGTGGTGTTGCTCTTGCTTTTTTTCTAGCCGCCAATTTTAGTTTGCTCCTTCAACAAAAAAATAAAGTATATGACGATATATATCATTTGTCAAGAGATTTTACTTTTTTCCGAGTAATTTTAAATTCAAAACGAAATTTTCAACAAGAAGTTTTACAATAATTGCCTTGTCTGCCATAGGTTCGTTATCCATTTCTAGAACACTTGCGGCAAACATTCTGTATGCTTCTTGTTCAGAAATATTCAGTTCTCCCCAATCAATAGGATCAGCAATTTCTGCTTCCATGGCAATACTCACTAGATCCTCTACTAATTGATTGTGTGGTTGTAAAAAATCATTCATAATTTAGTCCCATAAGTTTTCATAATACTTGCCAAATAATCTAAATCCGTTAGAGATACGATCTTGTTCTTTTTCTTGTTCAGATCTATCATCAAAACGCATAAACACATCATCCTTGTTTGCCTTGCAATCAAATGCGTGTATCATTTCATCCAACACCCAATCCCACCGCTTATGCCAGTTGTCGTCAGTATCCCAATCATTCTTTTTAGGAGGAGCAGATGTTGAACGTAGATGTTCTGGCACATCTTTGTCATCTACATCCGGCGAGCCGTGTTTAGTTTCCTTTAGTTGGATAAGCATAGGTAGGATAATAGGAGCAAGTGTATGATCCATACTCCAAGTATCCCAACGGTCAATGCGTATCTTTATTTTTTGTGTGCGTTTGTCTAAAAAATAATTTATAGGTGTATAACAAACCTGCAAAAAATCTTCTAATTTTTCACGCCACACTTCAGCAAAAGGTTCTGTCTTACCAGGGCCTAATCCTTTAGGACCATATTCAGGCCAATCAAACCCGTATTTCTTTTGCATATAATTTGTATAGATGTTAGACGTTAGTCTACTTGGATAGTTTGAAATTTTAATCTTCATCGTAACTTACTACCTTTATGTTTCCTTCCTTTCCTTGAACAGTGAATGCTTCTGCATATTCAAATGCTGTTTCTACATCGTCGAATAGAATAGGCTTTAACACCCAATCACACTTACCAGTATCTTCAGTTACAAAGATCCAATCGTCTTTACCATCGAGGCATATCATAATAGCAAACATTATTCAGCCCACCTTATCTTCTTTCCATAGTGTGTTTCAAACTGTTTAATTAGCGTATCATAGGGCACAAGTTCTTCTGTTGTCAAGTCCCAAAGATAATCTCCTAGTGCATTCCAATCTTCCGTGTGCATGGGTGCAACACTGTATTCGTCCCAGCCGTCATATCCTTGTTTAGTGTCATCACGAATGTCAATGCGTCCAGCGGAGTAGTTAATTTTCGTTGATACACCGTCTGCTTCCAACAGTCCACGCTCTTCATACCAGTGAAGATTAATTGGACCCATCCAATTAGTGCTGTAGGTGATCATTTAAAATACTCCGGATCCCATTCTCCAAACACCGTTGGTGCCTGTTGGCTTGCCAGTTCCATGTAATACTTGCCTGGATAATGTCGCAAACAACGATATGCTTGTTTTCTAATTTCTTTAGGCACACGAGGTGTTACCTTGGGATCCATTAGATCCTTTAGAAACTGTTCAGTGTGTAATACTGCGTTTTTACGTTCAACTGGTAATGTCATCGTGAAATCTCCATGCATCGCAAACCGGGCATCCCGGTGAATATTCCGAACATCTCGGACCAAACAACCTACGAGTATAAATCCAACTAATGATTCTGTCAAGCATCAGAAGTCATCCTTTAGGACACGTTGCTTTCGTGATAAGCCTGAAATGATCTGATACTGCTCCCATGCCTTCTGTGCGGCAGGACTGCGCTCATTTGGAGGAACAGAGCAATCCAACCAATGGTAGTTCATTCTGGGAGGATGGCTGCCAAACTTTCGCGGTTGGTGCAGTTTGCCGTTGTCGTATAATTGGATGGCAACATTGCGATAGATTTCTTCAACGTTAACTACGCCAGTGTCATCTTCTGCTGTTGACCATTCTGCATTGCTCCAGCCACCATAACGATAGCCTTCCCAAATCTGTTCCCATTCATCATCAATGTGTGGATTGAAATCCGTGCGGGCAATAATTACTAGAATGTCTTCATAATCCACACGACCTTCAACGAGGTCACGAAGGCACCTACTGAATGACAAACCTACTTTCATATAGCCTCCTTAGACTAATTCTTCTGCTAGTGGGAAAATTTCCGCTATTACTTTTGCACAGGCGTGTGCAATTTCCATATGTTCTTTTTGTGTTCCGTTTGCGCCACGCAGTTCAATATAGTGAATCCACGAACGCAGAGTTCCGTTCATATATAGTCTTGTCTTTGTAAGTCCTTCTGGTAATACAGCACGGGCCTGTTCCTTGGCTATACCATTTTTAATTGCCCATTCGTATGCTTCTTGCGCGATATTAATAACACGCTGTTGCTGTTGTTCCCAATGTGTCTGTAATTGAACATCTTCAGTTTCGATAGAATTTTGACGATTTTTTTCATCCTGTAATCTTGCTTCTCGTTTTGTAAATTGATCACCGAACTCTGCCGGATCAGCGTAACGCTGACTGAACTCTTGGAAACTAAACGAACGATGTCGCACAATTTGATGTGCTATATCACGTGTGGTATCAATTTCTAAACAAGCACTTACCATTTCAAGTGGCGACCAGTGTGCGTGTTTGATCAGATACTTGATCAGTTTTTCTGATGTTTCCTTGTTCATTTGATTAGAAGGGTTGCTTACCCTTGCACAGTAAGCAATTAATTCTTGGCAGTTATTTAGATCCATCTCCTTCGGAGCCTGTGAATGAGAAATTAATTTTACATTAGTCATCGTCTTTTATTCCTTTTAATAGTCTAACTCTATGCTGTAACCAATCAATTGCTGTGTAAATGTGTCCAGTATCATGTGGTTGTATTTGGCTTTTCGCATATTTGATTTCGTCTTCCAGAACACCAATTCTCATGATGTCTCGGAATAATTTGTTTTTGTCCTTAGAAGTTTGGTCCCTTTTTCTCGTCCTCGTCATCTAATTCGCATAACCTTTCCAAATGCTTGTAATGTTCGTATGCTTTTTGTAGTGCTTCAAATTTTTCTAGTTTCTTGGGATCCGGTTGTAGGATCGCCATACGCTTTTCCATTGTGTCCATGAATGTCTTTAGGCTTCTATTACCAATCTTGATGTCTGCATCTTCTGGAACAGTAATGTTGCTATCGTATTCCCATTCCATATCAGTTCCCGTATTGAGTGAACCAGTGTTTATCGTGAACGTTCCTGAATTGATATCGGATACATAATCATCACTCATGCTACCATCATGACCATTTAGGGTTATGGTGCTGGTAGTTGTGGAACCAGCACCATAGGTAGTATAACTTGGATCAAGCGTTATCGTAGTTGGCTTGTCATCATCCATTCATCTTGGCCTCTTTGCGAGAGTTTTTAGTATCAGTAATTTCTTTACGTCTTTCCTTGATCGCTTTGGCCATTTCTTGTAATGCTTTTCTAGCACGGGTTCCAGCAGCGCCGTTGCCTGCTTCAAATTTCTCATCTTCAGCAAGGAATGTTTCCATTGCCGCTTTGATTGTTTCTGTATTTGACATTATTTTTTCTCCATGTAAATATCGTTGTATTTAAACACAACACTATTATATAAGCCTTAAACGCGGTTGTCAAGCATAAACGTGGTTAAATATGCATATAATGAACGATTTTACTCTTATACCTTTCCAAAATATTGTTCGATTTGGACAGAAGACCATGTTGGATCAACCTTTGTTCAATGTTAGTTGGATATTGGGAAGGTTCTGTAATTATAAATGTTCATACTGTTGGCCCTATGCAAATACTGACAAACCGGATCATTTGGATCTTGAAGTATACAAGAAAACGATAGATGAAATCAAGAGGCAGTCTAGAGAAAATGGATTTACAGATTTCCATTTTAGTTTCAGTGGTGGCGAGCCTACTGCCTACAAACACTTTGGAGAACTCATAGAGCATTACTGTAGTGATACAGAAGCACCTTACCAAAGCATACATTTAACCACTAATCTATCTCCAGCCGGCAAGTGGTGGGACAAATTTATAACCAACACACAAAAATTGCAAAGGAAAAGCATAACGGCAAGTTTCCATGCAGAATTTGCGGATGAAAAACAATTCGGCGATAAGTGTTTGCAACTGATGAAGGCCGGAGTGTTTGTTACGGTTAATCAGGTCATGGTTCCTGAAAAGTTTGATGAATACTACGAACGCTGTAGCAGGCTTGCTGAAAGAGGAATTAATGTTACACTGAAACCCCAAAGCGATCCGACAGCAAGTTTCATAGTCGACGGTTACACTGAAGAACAAATTGAAAAAATGCAAACTAATTTTCCACAGAATAATCAGGGTGAAAAATTGTTACAAATGTATTTCCAAGATGCCAAGGGCAACGATTACGGAATGGACCAGGCAGAAAGAATGAATGCTTTTGGATTTAATAAGTTTAAAAATTGGACATGCGCAGCAGGGCATCAAAGTTGCGTTATAAGGGGGGTTGAAGTTAAAAGGGCATATAGTTGTGCGGAACAGCCTTTAGGCACGCTTACAGACGGTTTTACGCTGTTTAAAGCACCATCTAAATGCATTACTGACACCTGTGTTAGCAGTGCTGACTCAAAGATACCAAAATACCTATAGATTCTTAAATATTGGAAAAGACTTTCTAAAATCTAATCCTCTCGTTTTATCAAGTGCTTCGCAGTAGTCTACGAACTGTGGCAAAAGATCTGTTCGATCAGCGTCCGTCATATGTTTTATTGTAACATCCTTAATTTCTCTAAAGGATTTTTGAAACTTCTCATCCAAATCATTTCCATAGTTTTCTAAATCTTCCACTATCTTATCCTTTATGTCTTTTGGTAACACCTGTATGGAAAGGTGATTAGGATATACTAGAGGCATCATGTAGAACAAATAATCTTTGGTTGGATCATTATAATGAATTTTCTTATATTTAGATTTTAATTTCCAGTCAATGATATCCTTTAGGTAAGGAACATTGAGTGCATTCAATGTAAGATTAATTGTGCAATAGATATTATCGTGTGTGCTATTCTCTATTAGATCTAATTTGGAAATCATTTCGTTCCACTTAATTGGATATCGAATGTATTCGAGTTGTTCACCGATTCCATCTATGCTTAATAGAAGTTTTACGGATCTAAATTTGCTCCATAGTTCCATCACTTCCTCGGTTAGATAGGATGCGTTGGTATTGTAACTTAACATAATATTCTTGTTAATGCCCCTTTCTATTAGAGATTGTAAGAATGGTATGTGTGCCTTTGCTAGTAAAGGTTCACCGCCTGCAAAATTAATCCTTTCTAGGTCATCAGTAAATTCCATTATGCCTTCGATGTTTTCAAACTCCTTTGACCATTTGAAACTTTCAGACTTGTATTCGTTTATTCTAGAAGTTAGATGTTCCTTATTACCTTCTTCATTAACTTCCTTTAGCATTTTCTTTTCTTCAGCAATCCACGAAGTGCTAAATTGGCTATTACACATAACGCATTTAAGATTGCAGGTATTGTTAAAACGAAGATCCAAAAATTTAACCTTTGCATCTATGGATCCATCTTCCTTGAGTTCATTGTATAGGTAATCATAATGACCATACCTATCATTCATCTGTTGCCTATAACTCTTTATTCCAAGATCCTCATCCTTCCAACACATGCTGCACACTTCAGGTCGGAGTCCTCTTTCAATATCCAATCTTGTTTTCTTGTGCTTGGGACTGTTGAGCATGCTCGTAAGATTCCTGTCACCTATTTTAACAGGCTGATCCTTAAAGTCCAAACTATTACAGCATAGATTAACCGACCCATCCGTGGTAATTTGGCTATGCATGTATTGTAGAATGCACCGTTTCTGTATCATCAATAGGAATCCTTAAATAATTACATATATGTATAAGATTACTGACATTCGCAGTATTCATTTTGAAATAACCAGCAAGTGCCAGGCACGCTGTCCTATGTGTCCTAGAAGGATAAACGGTGGACCCATGAATCCTGGTGTTGTTCTGCACGAAGTCGATCTTGGAACATTCGTTAATTGGTTTCCAAGAGATTTCGTGAAACAGTTAAAGCATTTCAATATGTGTGGTAACCTGGGCGATCCTCTCGTGGCAAAGGATACCATCGAAATATATAGATACCTAAGAGAAACTAATCCTGAGATGACCTTACAGATGCATACTAACGGAAGCGGTAGGAACAAGGAATGGTGGGAAGAACTTGCCTCTCTTAAGGTAAGGATAGTATTTGGAATAGATGGATTAGAGGATACGCATGCCCTGTATAGAATAAACACTGACTGGAATAAAGTGATCGAAAACGCAAAGACATTTATTGCCGCAGGCGGTGATGCAAGATGGGACATGCTGATATTCCAACACAATGAACACCAGGTTGAAGCATGCGAAAAACTATCAAGAGAACTTGGCTTTAGTCTATTCATGAAAAAACACACAACGAGATTCCGTGACGGTAAACTTGATGTTCTTGATGACAATGGCAGACCCGTTAACATTTTATATCCAACGGAATACAGCAAGTCAGTAATTGAAAAGGTGGAAAGCGCCAAGAACGAAATTAAACCTGTTATTACCTGCAAGGCCGTAAAGGACAGCCAGATGTATGTTGGAGCAAACGGAACGGTAACTCCCTGCTGCTGGCTTGACCAGGAATGGTATCCGGCACACGCACCAAGCAGAATAGACTACATGGACAAGATAGGCATGTGGCCAAATCTAAATGTAAACAGCCTTGAGGACATATTCAATAGTGGATACTTTGATAGGATAAGCGGTTGTTGGAATTCAACCGGACTCAAGGAATGTTCCAAGCAGTGCGGAAGTTTTGATAAACTAAACAAGCAGTTTGTATAATGAAAATAGACATTGAAGATATAAAATTTTGGATGGATGCAATTCGCAACAGCGAGGATTCCAAGCGAACACTTGAAAGTTTCTGGGGAGGACAGTTGCAGAGCAAGACTTGGTTAATAGATCATCTTGAAAAAGTTTCAAGCAGCATTACCAATGCCAATATCGTAATACACGGTGGATGGAATGGAGTATTGGCCAGCATGCTGTTTAATAGCAATCTTGGAATTAGGCACATAACTAGCGTGGACATAGATCCTGGCGTTAGAGAAACGGCACTTACCATGAACAAGCGATATGAAATGGAAGGAAGATTTTCGGCAGTCACGGCAGACATGACCGATTATGATTATGATGCGGACATCGTAATTAATACGAGTTGCGAACACATCACACAGGTGCAGTATGATCAGTGGTTGGAAAATGTGCCAGATCGTGCTACAATAGTTTTACAAAGTAATAATTACATTATAGACGAACATATTAACTGTTCAGATTCACTCGAGGATTTTATCCAAAAAAGCAAGTTGTCAAAGATAAGATACCAGGGTGTCTTGGAACTGCCAAAGTATGATCGTTATCTTTTAATAGGAGACAAAAGTGGACAGTAACACAAGGACTGTAGTAAAAACTTTATCATACAGGACTGCCGTTGCGGTAAGCATTTTCCTTGCAGCATTGGCAATGAATTATTCAGCAGGATTTGGATTGACATTTGTGGTATTATCATACACTGTTGGATTTGCATCATTTTGGATACAGGAAAAACTGTGGAACATGGTAAGTTGGCAAAGAATCGAAAACAACGACACAAGAATTAGATCCATAGCAAAAACGGTAACTTGGAGATTGTGGTCAATGTTTGTTCTATTCGTGCTTGGCATGATTCTTGGTTTGAGTTCAGCACACGCACTTGAATGGACAATTGTTACAAATATACTATTCATCGTTGTTCATTATACACACGAGAGAATATGGAACTTAATTACATGGGGAAAACTTTTATGAAAAAATTAATGCTGTCATTGGCAGTAGCATTATCAATCACGACTTCGGCAAGTGCTGATAGTTTTACGCTCGGAACGGGTTATGGCAAGGAAAAGATCACTGACACACTAAGCGTTGATCTATTCCAGGTGCAGGGTCTGTATAGATTTGATAGCGGATTAACACTGGGCGGAATGATGATGAAAGGATTTCCTGACGTCAACGGAGTTGCAAACGAGGATCGTTATGAAGCAATTCTTGGTTACACAACGAGAGTAAATGACTTTTCACCGTATGCATTTGTCAGTAAGGGTATTAGAGATTATCTTGATTCACCAAAGGCATCGGTTGATTATTATACGGTAAAGGTGGGAACAAAATATAATCTCACTGATAAGATTTATACGGATGTAAATTACAGATTTAGGGATACCGACGATATTGCCTGGCAGACAAACACATACACTGCTGGCATCGGCTATAACATAACACCAAAATTAAGCGTGGGCATCAACAGAGGTTGGCAGCGTGGTGATTATGATTCCGAAATTACATCAATCAATTTCATTACGAGATTCTAATGCAGATATATCGAGAGGGAAATTATTTAGATTATTCGAACAGGGTCGAACACTACAAGAAGGCACTGAAAGATAATACCGTAGTAATCGAATCTCTCGATCACGTAGAACACATAGCATTATACATTGCCTGGCAGGAAGTGGGAGGACGCATACTCGTTAGGGCGCCGATGCTCCCTGTCAAGCAAAAGGAAGAACTTGATTTGCGTCTTGCGGAACAGACAGCAACGGATTGTGTGTTCCTGCATACCAGCGGAACCACAGGAAGTCCTAAACTTGTTTCGTTTGATAAACAAGAATTTGATAGAATTATAAAAAAATCCGAACAGCATCTAGACTGGAGCAATGATACAAGTTGGTTAAATTTTATTCCAGCATTTACTAGTGGGTTTTGGCATATAGTATTACCAGCAATAGTAAAACACGATTGCAAGATTGTGTTGTCAAGCAAACAGACCCTGAAGGATGATTTTGCCACCGATGTTAATTCAACAATATTCGTTCCAGGCCTAATTGATCAGATGCGTGCAGGTAATTTAAAATTACCATTACACAAGTTTCACATGATAGCGTCCGGTGCGAGCCAACTGTTATCAAGGCACGCTGAATATATCTTTGACAATGGTTGCAGAGTTTTCAATCACATATACGGAACAACTGAGATTGGTAGCCCTATGCTTGGACACAGAACCTATGGCATAGACGGAACAAATTGTTGGCTGGAAATTGATGAGCGTTGTAGAATAGCAGATAATGAATTGGTGTATAATGACATACACACTGCTGATCTATTTGAAGTCAAGGGCAACCTAATTAGATTCACGGGAAGGTCAAACGACATAGTAAAGATTAATGGTTACCAATGTAGTTTATTATCCATAGAAAATCACCTCGAGGAAATGGGTCTTGGCGACTGCCTAGCAATACCAAAGAATAAGGCAGGAAGTGATTACATAGAACTGATGCACACCGAAGGAACACCCGACAGAAAACAAATCAAGGAAATGCTAACACCATATCTTCCACCCTGCAACATTCCATTAAAGTATATCAAGACCGAAAGCATTCCAAGAAATGCTCTAAACAAGAAGGTAAGAAATGCTGTTCAGGCAGATCTATAAGGATGATCCACTATTACCCGCATTCATGGAAGAGTGTGGCAACAGAGGATTCCATAACAACACATCAATAGAAAAATTAAAGTTTGATTACTTTGATCATGTTTATTTCTTTGCAGGAATAGAAGATGATGCAATAAAGGTATTCAGCGGAGTTCACGAGTTTTATGTTGAAGGACAGACCTATTGGCGCTGTGGATTTAGAGGAGCAACGATAGATGCTGATCAGAAGATGAGCCGCAATCTAAGAATAAACTCTCTTAACTTTGGCATAAACTATTATCTACAGATGCAATACATAGAAAGCCTGCATGGTCCATCTAACTTTGTCCATACTTCAAACGCACCAGAAAGTATTGACGGTGCTGGTAGGAGCCATGCCGTTGATAGATTAATGAAGCGTGGTGTTAAAGGTGTTACGCTGCTTGAAGAAAATTTTGAATATCTTTATACCAAACAGAATGTATGGCTATTGGACAAGGATGTATGGAAACAGGATTTCGATAAGTATCATAAGGATAATCATATAATAAATGTTCCATCAATTAAAATTTAAAGAAGAATTAATTAGAGACGCTGACAAAATAATCTCTCTTTATAACTCATACAAAAAAGATTCAACACCGTGGATGGAACCCGAACACTACAACAAGGGTTGGAACTACATACCTTTCAAAATGTTTGATCAAACAATAATTGATTGTGGCCTGGATTATCTCACAAACAATTGCACGGTAATTACATTTTCAATAATGGAGCCTGGGACACAGATATATCCTCACAGTGGATTTAAAGAATATTCAGAAAAAATAATTAGATATCATTTTTGTATATCTGATGCGGTAGATAGTGGTTTCAAAACCAATAATGAAGAAATAATATACAAAAAGTTTGATGGCTTTGGATTTGACGATCACGAAATACACAGTGCCTATAATAACGACAGCAATGAACGTATAGTTTTATTATTTGATGTTCCTAGAATAGGCAGTCCTGTGGATGTAAAAATTCCTAAAGATTTAGAATCTATTTTAAATTAAATCAGCAAGTTCCGGAAATGTTTCCGCAAAGTTTGTTTGCCTTATCAATTCCATCTTTGTAATATAGTTCTTGAAGTTAGGCAGTAGATTTGTCTTATCCTCGCTGTTCATGAAATCCAACACGCCTTCATATCTTCTCCAGCCATAGGGGTTAAGTTTCCAGAATGCATCATCCTGCGTGTAGTTGTCCCAGAGCCATTGCTTCAGTTCCGCAAAACGCTGTTCGACATCTTGCTTGTGTTCCTTGGGTAGCAATCTCATCTCGAGGAAGGTTGGCATGTATACGAGATGAATGTTTACTATTCCTCCGCCTATTACTAATCCTTCTTTGTTTGTTCTTGTGTTTATCTTTTTATATTTTTTGTTAATCTTCCACTTTACGAATTCTGGTAGGTGCTTGATGTTTAGTATGCTTAGGCACGTGGCAATCGTAACATCTATGTTATCAGGGGTATCGTCAAGTAGATCAAGATTGCGTTCAACTGTTTCCCAATCACTCGGATATCTAATGAAATGATTTCTTTGATCTGTTCCATCAAGGCTGAATCCAACCTGCACTCTCTTGAAGTGTTTCCATAGGTCAATTATTTCCTCATCAATCAACAGTCCGTTGGTATTGTATCTTAGCACTATGTTCTTTTCATGGCCCTGCCTAATAATCTCTTCTATGAACTGTTTGTGTTCTCTGATCATTAGAGGCTCGCCGCCAGCAAAGTATACCTGCTTGATGTTTGGTATCTGCTTATACATTTCTTCCCAGAACTGGGGATTCTCGTGCCACTTGTTATTAAAGTTCTTTCTTTCCCAATGCATCTGTCCATGAATAACCTTGTCATCGGTAAGTTCCTTTAACTTATAGTAGTCGCCCACCCACTTGCTTGAATCGTGTGGACTGCACATGATGCATTTTAGATTGCAGGTATGTCCGAGCCTTAGATCAAGATAGTGTATCCTTTCAGGAGCAGTTCCGTCCTCGAGTGTTTCACGTATTAGTTCCTGTATGTCAACGTTTTCGTCCTGCCAGTAATTGTGTTCCCAAATCCTCTTGCTGCTTATGCCCTTGGCTTCCTCAGTAAAACACTTCTGGCAACTCTCTGGTATCTTGCCAGCCATCATGTTTTTTCTAACGTCCTTCATGTATTGGCTGTTCCATGCTTCCATTGGAGTTTGGTTTCCAAAGTTTGCATGCTGACCATCTGAATCCTTGATTATTCCTATGGTCGGGTTTATTCCAGCACCACTAGCATTTGCTCCACAGCAAAGTCGCATATCTCCGTTTGGCCTTGTAGCCATATGTATCCAAGGCAGAACGCAAAAAGTTGGACTGTTTGATTTGTCCTCTATGTCCTTTTGCCAATCTGCGAGTTGCTTGTTATCGTGATTCTTCCAAAAATGTTCTGTCATATTAATTTTTGCGCCAAGTTACCCATCAATAAATACTACTATTATGCACAGCAATATTTATAATACCCCTAACCAAGACATGTCAGGTGTGGCAGTGCCGTTTTCCAATGAGTGGAAATCCGTTGCCATAATGGTTAGTGGAGGAGCCGATAGTGCATTATTGTCTTACATAATTTGCGATCACATACGCAGTAATGAACTGGCCTGCGGTGTTCAATTAATAAGTGCAATACGCTGTTGGAAAACAAGACCATGGCAGAGATACAACAGCATAGAAGTTTATGGATACCTGAAGAATAAGTTTCCAGAAATACATATTGATAGGAATGAAACATACATTGCACCTGCATTTGAACACGGGCAGGACAAGAAATTATATACAGATGAATGGGGTAACCTTGCTCCTGGTGATAGCGTGCATCTTACGTCCTATGCAGAATATGTGTGTAGTAAGAAAAAGGTTCCAGCAGTATACAACGCTGTGACTAAGAATCCACCAAAAGATGCTGTTCCAGAAGGACTTGCACACAGATACAATCCAAGGGATGGAAACATAACCTTTAGAGATAGTGTAGTCGTAATACAGCCTTTCAAGCATTTGGATAAGAAACAGTTATATAAAATTTACAGACAGAATGAAATAATGGATCTCTTTAACATCACAAGAAGTTGCGAAGGAGAATTCAAGGATCTGGATCACACAAATTATGAACCACACCAAGAAGTTCCCACATGCGGAGAATGCTTTTGGTGTAGAGAAAGAAACTGGGCAATTAATGAATAGCAAGACGTTCTGCATATACCCATTTACTGGTATGGTAACGAGAGAGGATGGTGCACTCAAACCATGCTGTCGTGCGGAACCAATTGGTTGGATACAGAACGAAAGTCTTGAACAGGCATGGAATAATGAAAACATGCAGGAACTAAGGCGCAAGGTTCTCAATGGAGAGCGTCCCGTTGAATGCACGAGTTGTTGGATGCTGGAATCACAGGGCGTGGAAAGCCTAAGGCAGCGTGGGCTGAAAACACAGGAACTGAGAAATGAAACCAAGGAACACAATACCATAATGCCCTATGAGTTTCCCGTGTTGGAAGTTAAACTAAACAATCTTTGCAATCTAAAATGTAGAATGTGCAATCCACTTGACAGCACGCAGTGGAAGGATTGGAATGATGTAAGCGATTACTACAAGAAGGAAAACAACTATCTATACGACACCGTCAAGAAACTAAATCTTGAAAAGGGTAGATACATAGGACTGTTTGATGATAATCCTAATTGGTGGGAAAGTTTTAAAAAGATTATACCACACCTAAGAATAGTTGAGTTTGGTGGTGGTGAACCCCTAATGGATCCACAGCACTATGAGATACTGGAAATGCTCAGCGAGCATGGTAACAACATTGAATTAAGATATGCTACCAACGGAACCACTCTTGGCATCAAGGGAGATAGGAACATACAGCAGTATTGGCCTAAGTTTAAGAGCGTTGTGGTTAACGTGAGCATTGATGGAATACACAATGTCTACGAACACATAAGAACTAACGGAAAGTTTGATGACGTAAGGAATAACATTCAGGAGATTAAGGCAATACCAAACGTAACAAGGATAGTTGGTAAGTTTACGGCACAAGCAGGAAACATACTACACATGGCCGAAACTGCTGAATACTTTATCGATACTATGAAAATTCCTTTCTTTAGCCATAGAGTTTCCTATCCCAATGTTCTAAGCGTGCAGGTATTGCCTAGGGAAATTAAACAGATTGCACAGCAGAGAATAGAAAATTTTATAGATAGATTTAGCACACTGAAGAATCAAGAACTGTATGGTTATAATCTAAAAGAAATAGTGATACCCAATCTAAGAGATACAATTACGTTCATGAATGCAAAGGATCACAGCCATGCATTTAAGGACTTTCTTGAATTTAATTATAGATTGGACAGCAGAAGAAATGGTAATAGCATATTAGATGTCAACCCGGAGTTTGAAGATCATGCATAAGATTACCAGCAGATGGGGACACCAAAACAGCCTAAGCGTTATGTGGAATCTTGGAAAGAGATGCAACTATGATTGCTCCTATTGTCCGGCAAGCATACACGATAACCATAGTCCACACACGGACATAGAGATACTAAAGAATACGGTTGACAAGATATGTGAAACTGATAGGTCCGTTAGATTTACATTTACCGGAGGAGAGCCAACGGTGCATCCAAGGTTTGAGGAACTGTTACAATATCTTAGAGCAAGAGATGTTTCCTGGGTTAGCCTAACAACAAATGGAACGAGAACGGCCAAATGGTATTTGGATAATGAACAGTATTGGAATCATATACTGTTTAGCCTGCACTATGAATCGGATTATCAGCGAGTGGTTGATACGATACTTGAATATAAGAAACAAGGGCAAAAAATGTTTTTCGTAAACGTAATGGCACATCACGAATACATGGATGCCGTTAGAACCACTGTTGATCTATTCGATGCACACGAAGTAAAATATGCAGTAAGAAGAATACGCTGGGGAGACATTGATCACGATATCTTTGACGACAACAAATATTCAGAGCAAGATCTTGAATGGATATTGTCCAAGGATGCCACTGCTGACCCTAACTGCTTGATAGATGATACAGAATTAATGCACGCCAACGATGTAATTAAACAGCACCTTAATCAGTTCAAGGGATGGAAGTGCAGCATAGGACTTGAAAGCCTAATGATTAATTGGGATGGTGATGTGCATCGTGCAACCTGTAGAGTGGGCGGAAGCATGGGTAATATCTATGACGGAACGTTTTCACATCCCGAGTCAACAATTATCTGTGATAGAAACTATTGCACCTGTGCAGCAGATATCTTTATAACGAAAGTAAAGACCTAAGAGATTTTTCTAAACAATCAAAGTATTCGTCATCTGCTATAATAGGCATGGCTATGATAAACCTTCCAGGATTATAAATATTCAATTCCATTCCG
>Ga0255768_10001465_pt1 | contig 24341 bp, 21 predicted proteins | sample 071ome_33_FD_179983 | JGI IMG/M metagenome (GOLD analysis project Ga0255768, IMG submission 179983) | Coastal salt marsh microbial communities from the Groves Creek Marsh, Skidaway Island, Georgia - 071412AT metaG (version 2) | ecosystem: Environmental > Aquatic > Marine > Intertidal zone >...
TTACACCATCCTCCCCCCCCCCCCTCCATACCCCCTATAATTGTAACAAGTAACCGCTAGCCCAGTATCCGTCTGGGCTGCAGCGTTTTTACAATTAAACAATTTTACAACTAAAGAATTACAAGTGAGAGGTTATTATGGCTAGAAGTGGATACTACCGAAACCGAAATTCTAAACGAATGGTCTACCGAAAAGGCGGCAAATTCGCCAAAGCACCAAGCCTTTCGGAACAGTTCCCAAGCGTGTTTTCCGATGGTACCAAATACACCTGTCCAAGTTGCGGGCATACAAGAAGGCCAATTGCACTGGAATGGGAATGTGTTTGTGGACAAATGAACAAGCGCAATGAGGCGCTGAGTGCTGAACTGTTGGCCGAACGTAAAGCAGAAAAGGAGGCATATGAAGCTGAACAGAAAGCACGGTCAGAACGATTCTGGAGTTTTCTTCATGAAGGCATGAAGGACGACCAGACATAAAGATCTGAACATTCCCGAACATTGGCGAACATTCAACCCATCAGTAAAAGCGAGGCACAATGAACATCCACGATTTTCAGCACGATGGACCAGATCACGGTCACCCAGACGCCTGCATCCTGTGCGAGAAGCGCATCACGAAAATCAGCACTGCGTCAATGGTTGAGTTCAACATCGACGGTGAAATTCTGCCACCCGATTCGCCAGAGTCTCAGTACGTTGGATCAGACAGTACAACCTCAATGGGCGATCACTTGATCGGCCCTAGCTGCAAGAGACGTTTGATCAAGGCGGGTGCAGACCCCAAGTGGTTCCGTCTTGGTTACGAGGTCAAGTTCAGCAACTTTGACTAAAGCAAATCCACCACCCCTTTGGTATCGTCCGACGTAATCATCGCATAGTGCTTGAGCATCACCGCGACGGAATGCCCTGCGACGTTGGCGACCAGTTCCGCCCTGCCGCCGGACTCCAAGAGCATCTTGGTGATCCCTGCGGCACGAATCCCATGCAGGGGTTTTGGCCCTTTGATCCCCAGTTCGGCGCAACGACGCCGGAACACCTGGGTCAGTGCCCATGCCGAAGCATACGCTGGATTCCCATGACCATCATCCAGCCACCAGCGTTCGTTCTCCCCCCGATTGTCCAGATCCGCCGCCACCAACTCCCGTAGGCGGAGGCCCATCGGGATCTCGCGCTGTTGGCGGGTCTTCACAGTCCACTGCAGATCCTCCACGTCGTTGACGACGATGGAATCGGTACGAACGTTCGCGAGGGGCAGCGCCCAGATTTCACCCGAACGCATAACCGCATATCGGGCCAGCCAGTAGATCCGCAGCCAATCGACATTACCAGCCTTGGTCAGTCGCTCCTCCAGCCGATCCAGTTCGGTGATGGAGTAGACATCCGGTTCCCGTTGGGTGACCTTCCGCTTGCGTAGACGCAGGGGCCGGACCAGCAGGTTCTGATCGTAGAGCCAGTTGGCAAAGACCTGCAGGCTCCGCTGGTCCTTGGCAATCGTGGCGTCACTGGCACCGTTGCTCAGACGAACGTTGACGAACTGTTGATTGGCGTCATTGTCGAAGAATTTGATGGAGTGATCGCCATTGATCTGGACCCACTGGGCCATTGCCCTCCGGTATTCCACGATGGTACGAGGAGCAAGCAGGTTCTGTAATCCATCAAGCCAACGTTCGGCAGCGGTGGAGAACATCACAGGTTCAGCATTGGCCGCACCCAAGATTTGTGTACGCAGGGCAGATTCAACACGATGATAGGATGTGTCGATATCTGAGCGGCAAAGAGACGGATGGTCTTCGATCAAATCCCGCACGGGGGGACGCTTTCCAGGTTGTTTCAAACTCCAAAAGCGTCCGCACCACATTTTGCGACGGGCATCATAGAACACATCTTCGCGTGCCCTTCCCATCGGTCAATAACTCAACATGTGAGAAACCCACAGTAACCTACCTAAAACCCTAAAGGCATTTTCGTCTGCTTCTGTAACAGTTTGTTCACGATACTGGGAGTTGTCACTGATTAGAAGAATGTTGTTATCCAATTGTCGCTGGAGTCGTTTGATCAGTAAGGATTCGTACAACTGGATGAGATAAATCCCATCACCTCGGTACTGTTGATCCATCGTGACAACGACATAATCCCCGCTGGAAATCGTGGGAGACATCGAATCGCCTTCAGCGCAAAAGGCGGCAAGTTTGTTTTGATCGAACCTGCGGAAACCCGATTGGTAAATATTGTAAGGGATGGGGAGATGTCCGGTAATGAATCCTTCCTGTTCCACGAAGTTGCCGCCACCCATGTTGGGGACAGCATCGAAGATTGGGACGGGCACACTGGCAATCGGCTTGCCGTTGCGTTCTTCGTGGACAGCAGAATTCGCGAGGATTTGGAGGGTTTCACGGACAGCGTTAGCGGTTAGTTTTTCCCAGTCAGGCTCTTCGTCATCGCCAGACATTAACCACTTTTCGCTAACAGAGAATAGATGTGAGATGAGACGAGCGGTAGAACGATCCAGATCTTGAGCGGTTTCAAGTCTAGACATTTTCCGTTGGGAGATACCGATTTTCTTTGCAAATTCGGCTTGAGATAGGTCAACCGCCTTGCGGACAGACCGGACACGTCTAGCGGATTCAGAAACTGTAGTCATAAAGGCTCAAAAAGAATAGTGTTTTTCCAAAATTGGGCACAACGAACATAATCCTTGCGGGTAACAGGCTGCAAACCTTCGACGGTCTTTTGGATTTCCTTCTTTGAGCCTGTCCCCACAGACTTAAAGAGATACTTGTTATTAAAAAGTTGTCTGTAGTACTTCACTTTACCCTTTAAAATGAGTGCTTTAACAAAATTAAACGCATTGTCTAATTTTGTTGTTGCAAAAAAGAACAATGAGTCTAGAATTGTCTAGACAAAGCTAGTCAACAATATTGACTAACCGTCTAATAAGATACTAACTCTTCACTAGACGATCAAGGTATTTCTGAAAAATTTTTGTAACGTTCTGCATGTCTAACTGGGAGTTCCTTTCAGCAAGCCGTCTCAATAGTGACTGTCCGGCGTCGCTGAACTACCGCTACAACGAAGGAATCAAATCTCCCGACAACGTCTACCAAATTTTTGGTGACGCTGGAGAAGCGGGAGTAGAAGCGATCCTTCGCAATCACAACAGCAGCACCCACCACCCCCACCTAGCGGAGTCGGAGGTGTGGGCAACGATCAAACGCCGGTGTGAAGAAACCGGCGTGGATGTCCCCGCTGATGAGGACGTGGCCCGTGTAATTGCTGCCGTCGAGCAATTCCAGCCTGCTTCGGACTACGTCCTCAAGGGTTCGCAGGAGAAGATCATCCTGCACTCCACCAAGTTACCGATCCCCGTGATTGGTTACTTGGACTTTCGGGGCGAGGAAGGAGGAGAGGTTGTCATTGACGACACGAAGGTTTCCAGCGCACGCTTGACGAAGCCCAAACCGGAGTGGCAACTCCAGTTGGGCGTATATGCGTTGGCAACGAAGATCTCGCTAGGACTTTCCTACCTTCCTCGGACCCGCATCATCTATTTGAACCGGAGCAGCAAGCCATCGTGTTCGGTTTTTGAAGTGGAACACACGGTGGAATCGCTCTCCAACATCTTCCTCCGCGCCAGCCAGATCCAACGCTATCTGGAATTGGATTGGTGGCCACCCAACCGCAGTTCACAGTTCTGTAACGAACGAAACTGTGCTTTTTGGTATCGCTGCCACAGCGATCACCTCATCCCTTATTCAGAAATCGTCTCATGAATTTGAAACGATGCCCCCACTGCCATCGCTCCCTGCGTGGCAACTACAAGGAATCGATTTCCATGCTCATCAAGGGCTTGGGGATCACAAAAACCAAGTTCGCTGACGATCTGGGAACCAGCCGCTGGCTGGTTCATCAGTGGCTCAACGGCAAGGTCAACCCTGGCGCGGAGTATCTCAAGAAAATTGAAAAAACCTACAACGTTTCTGTACGACCAACGTATCCAGAAAGTGAAGAGGCTGGAAACAATCGACAGGCTCATGAATGAGCGGCGGAGAATCCAAGGTCTTGGACCTCTTCCAACGCAACCGCGACCTTATGTCTCGACGGAAGATCCAGAGATCTCGCTCTCAGCAGATGGTATGGGAACCTTCCGTCGGCTGGTTAACTCCATCGGAGCGAACACTGCTGGAGGAAAATGACTGTCTACCGGAGGGATACCGAACGGTGGACGAGAGAAAACGAGGGTATCGATTAACCCTCATCAAATTCAAGGAGTATCAAGATGGCCGTAAAATTATTGGATGATTTGATCAAGACTGGCTTCCAGCACCAAGAGCCGTTTCTTGTGATCAATGGACGCCCAGGCGTAGGAAAATCCACGGTGCTGACGAATTTACCGGACAGCATCATCTTCGATTACGACATGGGATTGGGCGAGTTGAATGCCCGATCCATTAGCATGATCGATCAGACATTTGACGATCAGCTTTCGTTGTTGGAGCAGGTAGCCAAACGCAACAATGATATCAAGTGGGTTTGTTTCGACAGCGCCGACAAGATGGAGGCGAAGGTTCATGAGGCGGTTTGCACGGACCACGGCTGGGCTTCAGTCGAGGAGCCAGGATACGGCAAGGGGTACATGTATGCCCGTGAGAAATTTCAGAAGTTCCTGCGTTATGTGAAGCGATTGCAGCAGAAGGGTTTTGGGATTGCGATCTCCTGCCACGCTGCGATTCGCAGTGTAAACGAACCGCATCTGGGCGAGTCCTACGATCTCTACACATCAAAACTTCACAAGCACATCGCGGCGGATTTGTACGAAGCTGCGGACGCGATTCTATTTGCGACGATCAAGACCAACGTACAAAAGAAGACGGGGGATTTCGGCAAGAAGACGACGCAAGGTGTGGTAACTGGCGAACGTATTCTTTACACCCAGCCCATGACCGGAGTCGAAGCAAAGAATCGATTCAACCTGCCGCAGGAGATTCCATTGGATGCAACCAACCTCCTCAAACTGATCAACGAAAACCGTAACCAATAAAGGTCAAATGAAGATGGAATTCGATGACGATGTCATGTTCGTAGCGATGGAGCCGTCCACCAATAGTGGTGGCAGCTATTCAGAAAAGCCACGTCTCTCTCCAGGTCGCCATTTGTTGACGTGTGCAAGGGTGCTGGAAGGCAAGAAGGATGGAACAAACTTCACCGACAGGGATGGTGATCGCAAGTTGCTCATTGTCTTTGAAGCGGACAACTACCCTGACCGGGCTGGCATCCTCAAGGATGTGTACGATCCGATGACCCAGATCACAACGGACAAGGAATCGAAGGTAGGCCGAACGAAGAAGTTCGTAGGTGCGTTTCTCCATGCCGCAGGCGTGAAGCAGATCTCTGCGCTGGAGGATTTGGTCGGAATGTCCGCCTACGCCCAAGTGGTCCACAAAGGCAATTGGGTAAACATTGATAGGTGGATCACCCCTGACGAGATCCACGCCGATAGCATTCCTTTCAAGGAAGAGGAATCTCCACCCAAAAAAGATCCGAACGCAGACGCAGAGGAATCGGATCAAAGCAACTATGAAGAGCAGGACGTGCCGTTTTGAAAGATCATCAAATCCGCCAATCGCACCGCTCCAACAAGGCGTACACGGAGGAGCGTACCTGCGTGGTCTGCGGGAAATCGTTCTGGCTCAACGCGAACCGAACGAAGGTGACTTGTTCGCAGGAGTGCCGTTACAAACGGCAGTCGCAGCGGCAGATGGAGAACCGCAGGCTGGAGCGGCAGATGGTACGCCTGCAGACCTTGAAGAAGCCAAGGCTTTGTCTTTTCTGTGGCACAAAGTTCATGCGAACCAAAGTGAGCCAGAAGCGTTGTCCAAAGTGTATCGAACGGAAGATCACCAGAGTTACGCAGATCGAAGCAAGGAAACGTAGAGTTGAATCACCAACTACCGTTGGAGAATCGCACCAGCAACTCATCAATCGGCTTCATCTGGCAGACATCCGTTCCCGTGAGCGGTTTTGCGAACGACTGCAGGAGGCAGATCAGATCACAGGCGAGACGAATTTCAAGGAGGAAATTGATCGTTTCCTTTCCAAAGGCGGGAAGGTCCAAGTCCTTCCGGCCTCGGCAGCGGAGAGTTGCTCTACCATCAATCAATCATCTTTCTCATTCAGTAGGTATGGCGAAACCGGCTCATCGACCTTTGGGTTACCGGAGTTCCTGGGAGGAGCAGTATTCGGAGCATCTGAAGGCACAGAAACAAGCGGGTTCGATTCAGAATTGGGCGTATGAGGCAGTCCGACTCCGCATCGCGGACAAGGGTGTCTACACGCCAGATTTCTTGGTAATCACCCCAGAAGAGATCCAGTTCCACGAAGTCAAAGGGCAGCGTCGGGAAGCCGGTATGGTCCGGCTCCGAACAGCAGCATTCGCACATCGTTGGGCTAGATTTTTTCTGGTGACCAAATCTCGTGGCGGCTGGCAGATTGAAGAAGTCGCCTAATGTTCAACGAAGGGGGAATCGCAGGCCAAGGGCGCGGAGTCTCCTCCCTAAAAAATGACTCCAAGTTTTCATGGCGCACCAAAGCAATAAGGGTTTCCGCATACAACCCAAGCTGTCTGCGAATTTCTCCATCGATCCCGAATGGGGCGTAACCGGACTGACTTTTCGGAGAAGCAGTTGTTGGGCTCTCCGACACAATTCTATGTGCAAGACAACTCCACGCGAACTTTCTGCTAGGAACAGGAAGGATTATTGGGAGTCGGCACCCGAAGCAAAATGAAGTATTTAGCTATCTACTTCTACGCTGCGCCCCACTGATTTTACGATGGCGGTCAACTGGTGAAGGCTGTCACCACACCACGGGGTGTGCGTATTTCTGGAAGAGAACAGTCAATAACTCATACACCAGAAATCAATACTGGGCACGCCAATGCCCTACGATGCCGCCATCCCCACCTTCAACCATTACGAGGTATGGGAAGTAGACTATCTGGCAGAAAGCCTTGGCATACGTTTGAGAACAAGTTTGAGGATTTGAGTGGCCGCAAGTACGGACGATGGACGGTTCTCCGACGTGCGGATAACACCTTGGATTGGGGTCACATCCAGTGGTGGTGCCTGTGCGAATGTGGCTACAGAGCGAGAGTACAAGGCAAAACTTTGAAGTCAGGACGATCCAAGTCCTGCGGTTGTTTAAAGAGTGAGCGAGTCAAAGAACAATGCAAGCGGCAGTGGGCCGAAGGCGGAATCTGGAGAGAGAAAGCAAATGGAATATGATTTCACCGTTGATCCAAACGTTCTTCCGAAGGCGAGGTACTCCCAGCGTGACGAGGAACTTTTCATTCTGAGGGAAATGCCTGCGTATGCCTTGCGGCCAGCCAGCCAGTACCCGTTGGAAACCTACATGACGGGATACGTTCGGGCCATCCGAAAGCGCCGTCGGTTCAACTGGCCGAATGCTCGGCCAGAGGTTCTCCGTGATCTGGCGAGTTGGGTGCTGAACAATCCGCCGAAGTTGCGGGTAACGAAGGGCAAGTGGATCATTGAGTATGCGGTGATTCCACCGTTTCAAGAGGTAGCTTCGTTCCGGTTACCGAACGCTTATTTTGACGAACCGGCAATGGCGTAATGCCCTACGACAAGACATTGGCGGTTGCCTCGACTCCAGGGCCGTGGGCGGTAGACACCCGTGACGGTGGAGTCAAGATTCGGACTAAGTCCGGTGAACTAATTGCCGATTGCCAAACGGTAGGACGATCTCCAGCAAGGGATCGTGCGAACGCAAGGCTGATCGCCTGTGCGCCTTTGTTCAGAGACGTGCTGCAAATGTTTTTAGCTTACGAAATTGACTGGGCACAGGACACCGAATGGAACGTGCGCCAGCTTCAGCAACTGGCCCAAAGGGCCATAACCGTGGCTCCCAAGTAGGAGCCATTTTTTTCGTCATTTCATAGGAAGAGACACCATGAAACTAGCAAGGACGAACGCCGTTGCTTCAACGCAACGTGAGAAAGTAGAGATCAAGATCATCACACCAGAATATGCGGAAAAACTGTTGGAGAAGAACACCTCCAACCGGAATCTCCGCAGGGACCATGTGGCGACATTGGCGAGGGACATGACCGAAGGTGCTTGGAGGTTGAACAATGACGCGATCTGCATTGCGAACGATGGGACGCTACTCAACGGCCAGCACCGGCTGAGTGCAATCATCAAGGCAGGCAAGCCCATCAAGATGCTGGTGGCAGAGGGATTTTCGCCAGAGACGTATAAGGTCTTGGATGGTGGAGCAAAGAGATCGGTTGCAGATCAGATGAACATTACGAACGAATTGGCGGCAACGGTCAGGCTGGCTTTCAACTTTTACCTTGGCAGTTACTACCAGAATGGGATCAAGCCCAATCACCAAGATGTGGAAGCATTGATGGAGTCAGAATTCGGCAGGATCTACGACATGCTGCCACGAACGATCAAGACGATTTCACCCACGTCGGTCCGGGTGGCTGCGATTGCAGCGATCCATAAGGGGGTTGAACCGGCACATGTGATTCTGGAAATCAATTCGTTGACCGCGCTGGACTTTGAATACATTTCGCGTGGGGGCCATGCGATCCTCAGAGCCCTCCGTAACCCCAGCAGTATGTTTGCAGACTTGGGTTCTGCGAAGGCCAGGGTCTGGAAAACGGCATACATGTTCAAGCATTTCCAGCAATTGGATCGGGACACTCAGGTGGTTCGCATGTCGGATCGGGAAGCGCAGGATTTGCTCAAGGAGATGAGTGGGATGTTCAAGGAATTCTTTGATGCCGCAGAGGCAAAGAGGAATGGTGAGGCAGATGTGCATGAATTTGCTGCGAATTATCCCAACCCCAATATCGGTTTCTACGACTACTCCTGTGGCAGTTCCAGCGAACAAGTGGCCGGAGTCTAAGCATGATCCTGCCTGACCACAAGCTGTATGAATTGGTGAGGCGGGGTTACCTGCCTGGAGATGTCCACATTGGCCCCTGCAGTGTGGATCTCCGGCTTGGCAAACAATTCCGCACATTGGACGTGACAAAACTTCAACATTTCGACTGGCCATGCAGGACGACGCTGGTGGAAACCGACCGCTTCCGGTTACCGGCAGGTGGATTCGTTTTGGCAACCACGATGGAATCCATCACGGTGCCGAATGGATATGCCGCACATGTACACGGACGTTCATCCATAGGCCGGATGGGCTTGCAGATCCAGAATGCAGGATTTATCGATGCAGGCTTTGAAGGCGAAATTACACTGGAACTTCACAATCAATCTTCCAACGATATCATGCTCCGTGCAGGCTGGAGAGTATGCCAACTCTCCTATCATGTGTTGCAGGAACATGCTCACCATCCCTACGCAGGGAAATATCAGAAGCAGTCTGGTGCGACAGCCTCGCGCCTGGAACAAGACAATGCTGCCAGTAAAAAACAAATCCCAAAGCCCAGATTCTGTCCAGGCTTTGAAATAAATACCCGTGCCAGTGGCGAACTCTGTCGCTGGTGTGGACTTGACCGCAAAGACCACTAAAACATGGAGTAGGTTATGGCAGCCGGAGATCAGATTTTTGAATATGACAGCTACGAATTTACGATGACCGACGTGACTGGGAAAAAGTTTTCTGTAGCAATGAATCACAGTGGTTCTTCTGAGGAGTTGGAAGAATTCTTCACACTCGTCGCAAAGGTCGCTGGATTCAACTGGGTCAGACAGGTTTACATGATCCCAGAACCAGAGGAAAATCCTTTGGTGGTTCCACAGGAAGATCAAGAAGAACCTCCACGTTCGGTTGCGAAGGAAGCAATCCGAAGATTGAAACTCCAAAATTTAAGAGAGATGGACTAACGCCATGTCACCACAGCCACCATCCATCTCCACTGTCGAGGACATGGAAGGGTGGCGGCTCCGACGTGATGCCGCCATCCGACATTATCATGAGTTGGGACTTTGCCCGATCCCGTTACGGGGGAAGATCCCATACCACACAGGCTGGAATAAGCCGGAAAAGTACCAAGGGGTAGACGTAGAGGAAGTCCTGCGGATGTTTGCTCCGAACGACAACGTTGGCTTGCTGGCAGGGATTCCATTGAAGAATGGGCAGTACTTACGGATCATCGATTATGATGATTCCGAATTATGGAATCGACATATTACATTAACAGAAGCAGGGAAAGGCTATGCTTGGCTGGAAAACAGTGGAACAGTTCACACTGGCTCCGGCGGTAGGCATCACTATGTCTTGAGTGATAACCCAGGCAAGTTTGTGTTCCAAGGACACAACGGCAACCCCCACGGTGGAGAAGTTCAAGGCACAGGAACCCAGTGCGTGGCTCCGCCGTCAATTCATCCAGAAACGAAGGAGGAATACCAGTGGCTTTATGAGAACTGGGATCAATTGCCAGTGGTTTTAGATTCTCAACTTCAGTATTCGTACAAACCCAAAACAGAAAAAACCAAATTCACCGGAGGCAAAAAGGAGGAAGAGGAGCCTCTATTCAAGGCCACCGCTCCACCACTATTCACAGAAAAAAAAGTCTACTACGATTACTCGACCATTGATTTCATCGCGCTGTTCCGTGCCCGTGGGGAGGTGATTCAAGACAATGGGGACAGTGTCTATGTCCTTTGTCCGAACCGTGCCCAGCACACCAAGAACACCGATGGAACTTCCTCCACCGTCATCCTCCGCACAGACAGGGGTGGACAACGGTTCAAGTGCCTGCATGGGCATTGTGAACACCTGAGTGACCGTGATGAATTGATCAAGTTCTTGGGTGGCGAGGATATACTGGAGGGATATGCTCAGAAAATCATGCAGGCCGACACGGACTTTGATCGGAGGTACAAGGCCCAAGTGGAATCAGAGGGGAAGCCTTCTGTTGAGGAGATGCGAGAGGTGGCACGAAAGCAGGAAACGAAGGAAAAGGGGATCGTTCCTCCACCGTTGGTGTTAGACCCGCCAGGGCAGCTAGGAGACTTAGTCCGCTGGATGAACGTGAGTACATCCAGCCCGATCCCTATCTTGCATGTTGGAGCCTCATTGGCATTCGCAGCAGGGTTGCTGGGGCATTCGTACCAAGGGCTGTCCGGCGCACGGCCACAGATCTATGTGGTAGGGCTAGCGGAAACCGGCACAGGGAAGGAACACGCACGCACGGTGTTGCGGAACATTGCCGATGCCGCAGGGATCGGGAATCGATTTTTAGATGGAGAGATGTCTGGTTCCAGAGCGTTGGAGATTGCAATGGAGAACCGGCAAGGGCGGTTGGTGTGGCTGGTGGATGAGTTTGGGCAGGCGATGAAGCCGATCTTGTCTGGTGGCAACAGTGGTTCTTCCTTCCAACAATCGTTGGCACGAACAATCATGAAGATGGATGGGTTGATCAACTCGACTTACGATGGTCAGCACTACGCAGATGGTCAACCTGGCAAGGGCAAGGGGAAGCATTCGGTGTCGATCAAGTTTCCAGTGCTTTCGATTTATGGGACCACTGTGCCCAAGAACTACATCGGCATCCTCAAAACCGAACATCTTTCCGATGGGTACATCAACCGCTTCCTGCACGTTCGTAGCTGGGAACCCGCGCCAGTTCACCGGCCCTTGAATGGTACGTTCATGGCGACTTCTCCCCCAGAGGAGTTGGTGCAGTTGGCAAAACGCTGGGAAGAATTGTCGTTGGAGGATGGCCTGCAGGCAGGGCAAGTACCGTTTACAGCAGAGGATGCTTCTTTTTCTCCCAGAGTTGCCAGATCAATGATGGGCAATGGGGATGCGGAGAAGATCTACATGCAGTTTGAAGAAGAGATTGCCGATTGGAAGGAATCCTTGAACAAGGATCGCGAAGGTTCTGGGGATCTGTTGGGCCGCAGTGCATGGAAAGTGAGGAAAGTAGCAATGATTGTTGCAGCGGCTGACGAACGTTCCACCGTGGATGGCGAGATCATGCGCTACGCTGTGGAACTGGTGCGGTATTCAGAGAAGGTTGTTGAGGCGATGCTACCCACGATTTCGGATAACAATCCAGAGCGTGGCAGTCATCTCAATGATATCGTCAACTACATCAGTAAGCAGCGGAAGAAGGGAAGAACGAAGAGTGAACTGACGAATCGGTTCAGAGGAATTGATCGGGCAAGGATGAAGGAATATTTGGAGACGTTGGTTGAGGGTGGGGAGATCGTTCACGCCATCGAAGGGGAAGGCGTTTCCAAGACTTCGCGGTTTATTGGGGCGAGGTGGGCTTCTCCTCCTGCGACAAATTGATCAACTTCTCCAAGTACACCACCGCATCCATCAGTTCTTCCTGCAGATGCCGCATCCACTCCACGTCCGTGAGGTCATTCCGGTCCATTGTGGTTCCATATTTTGCATGGCCGACAGCAGCCCGTTGGACAATTCGGCTGGCAATGGCTGAATTGATGGTGTCAATCTCCGATATTTTACCTATATCGTCTAAGATTTCTAAATTATTCAATGATATCAGTGGGGAGGGCACAGACTGAAAATCCGTGTGTCGCAGGTTCGATTCCCGCTCTGGCCACCAGTAAACATCAGGGATAGCGGGTTCTTAGACGGTTAGACGATATCTCCGATAACTCCGATGATCGGAGAAAAAGCCGCCAGCCCAGAAAATATGAGAAAAACCGCTTTCATCCCATAATCCCTATCTGTCAACACCACTAAGTCCATAACGCTAGTGAACAAATTGTGTTCGGGCTGGCTGACTGAGGTGGTAGTCTATAGACGAATTGGCTACGAATCAAGACGTATCGTCTAATCATTTATACTTTTTTACCATGTTGTTCAACGTTTCCATTTGGGAGCGGATTAGATTTTCAATCGTTTCGATTTGCTGCCTTGGTAAATCTCTTTCCTTCATCTCCCGCCGTTGCTTCCTCAGTTTCCGTACACTGTTCTCAAATTTACCAGCGTGGTGATACCAGCGTGCCTCTGGATTGTCTCGTATGTACTGCTGTGCCTCTTTTGCCCTTCCAGATTTTATCAATCCCTCAATCTCTGCTTGATGCTCATTCATGCGGGTGATGTTCGTAAAGAACTGATTGCTGATCGCCGCGCTGGAACCGATGTTGCCGTAGAATCGGCCTCCTAGTGGAATTTTGTATGGAGGCAGTTCTTCTCCGGTAAACTTGCTTCTGATATATTGTTCGCCTTTTAGGAGTTCGCGTCCCACTCCTCCGAATGCTTGACCAACCAAATAATCTAATTGATCTGGTGTTGGAGAAATTTGTCCTTTCTTGAACTCTGTTCCACCACTGGCATAGTTTAAAAATTTAGCAATTTGTGTGTTGATCCATGTAGCCGTATCTTTTGCTCTGGTATATCCAGGTGTTGGATTTGTGCTACTCATGTCTTTTTGAGCAATAGGCCGCCCACTCCAATCTTTGTTTTCAATGATTGCAGCTATTGGATCACCCATTGTGGGGACAATAGTTTGCGTAGAGAATCCAGCATTTCCGATGGGGACAAAGGCGTCTAAAAAAGATCCGGTTAGTTCAAATATTTGTTTAGAAGGATTTTGGAATGTACCCGATTTGGCAGTAGCTATACTGTACTCGGTTAACACCCTACCAAAATTTGGAAGCAGATGAAGTCCCAATGGCATCGGAATTTGAATGTAGTCTTTTTCTCCTATGGGAATAATGATATTTCGTTCTCGGACAAAATACGGAGGCTCCTCTTCATCATAACCCATAGCCTCCAGTAAGGCTGCCTGCATTACTCCAAGCAATATTCCACCGGCAAAAATTTTCTTCCCTGCTGGACCTTTTAACGTTTCTACCAAACGCTTATTCCCCTGCATGGTAGCATTAAAAAATGCGTACAAAGCACCAGCCTGTGTAGCGACTTGGCCTTTGCGGTTGAAGTTGACCGTCAGGTTCTTGGCAAGGGAGGCTGCTTGTTCCTTGCTCATCCCTTGGTCCTTGGCAACCTTGTAGGCAGAAAGACGGATCGCGTTTTCCATCGTCTCGTTGTAGTCGGATAGCCAGTCAAACAGGTATTTATTGCCTGCCTGACGAACGTTCTCCATTGGGGCTTTTAATAAGCCATTAGCTGTAAAGAACCTACCCATTTTGGAGTCTGCCCATCCGGCAGGATCAAGCATTTTTTGCAACGCAATCGCTCGTTCGTTGCTTCGGATAAACATGTCGCGGTATCCAGTTTGAGCGCCTTCATTTTGATACTCTTCAAACAAGTCAGAATATTCATTTCGGCCAATAGTGTTCCCACGAAGAGATGCATAAATCCCACTTAACGCACGGGGCAATCCTTTAATTACCGCTTTTTGTTGTCCCGCCAAAGCCGTGCTTGATAAATTGAATGCTGCTCCACCAGTATCACGAACGAGGTTAACAACTCCAAAAATCGGGTTGTATTGGGTGTTGATGCTTGCAAAATATCGTGTGATTTGTGAGGCGTGTGACATTCCTTCACTTAATTGTTGTCCATCTAAATTTTTGATGGACTCAACCATTCGCTGGCTTGTAGGGTTGTTTGCGTTAAAAATTACAAATTTGTTTTCTCCGTTAATGCGGACAGAATAGTAATTGTCTGAGTTTTGAAGAGAGTCATTAACTCTTTGGTGAACCAGTCCTGTTTTTTTATCTCTTACGGAAGTTATTGGTTTTTGTGCAATGTTTTCCACAACGTTGGGATCAATTCCCATTTGCTGTAGTTGTGCAGCAACGAGTTGAGGGTTCTTAGAATTTTTAGGATCAATAACCAGCCAGAAGTCAGGATTCGGATTTTGTACAGCAAGTCCATAAACGGCTTGGGCCACCCGATTTTTTTGCGCTCTGGTGATCGCTCGTTCTCGTTGCAGAGCAACGTTCGCCAAGATGTCCACAACTTGTCTTTTTGAACCAACGGCTCCTTTAGAAGATGGACCTCGGACATCAAAGCCTTGCCCTGTTCCTCCTCCAGGTTGTACTGGAGAAAAGTCAAACTCCTCACGTTGCAATGGGACATAATAACGATAAGTATTTTCCCAGTTCTCAATAGTGGTTGCAGATTCCAACGACGAATTGCGGAGAATGTTTCTGGTTTCTGCAGTAATGTTGTCAACTATCCTTGCCAGATCATCAAATGTTTGACGTTGTTCTGGAGACAGATTGTTTAAATAAGCTTGGGCGTCTGCTGTTTTAATTCCAGAACCTTGGTCAGGCAACGCTGGATTGATTTTTGCGATCTGTTCGTTACGTTCTTGAGCGTGCCGGTTTTGCAGAAACTCATCGAACTCAGCAATAGAGAGATTGTTGTCTCTCAATTTTTCCATTAATGGCTGAAGTTCTTTTTTTAGAAAATCGGTAGTCTGTTTTGCCGTTCTGCCGTGGTACAACTCTTCTTGAAGATATGGATTCCATCGATCAAGAATGTCGCCTCTGGCTTCTTTGATAGCCTTAACAACTTGACCAGTATCGACCATCTTGTCTTGGAGTTTGTAAATCAAATCCAGTTTGATTTTTGATTCTGTCGGCAGTGTCCAATCTGATAACGGAACTTCGCCTCCGACAATGTTTCTTCTTCTCCTAGAAAACAAAACCCCACCATCTTCAAAAGCTTTCGTTAGATACTTCTGATCAGTTGGTTTTCCCCGAACAGCATTCTTGGCCAATACCAACGCGCCGACTTGGATGACTTCTTCAGCAGTATCGACAGGCATTCCATCGGTCTTGTCGTAGAACCAAGAATGACGATGGGGCTTGTAACCAACTTGGGTCCAAGTATTACCATCAGCATCACGGTAGGTAGCTTCGCCAATCGGATTGTTCATGATTTCGACGGCTTGGTCATACAACGCGTTGGGATCTTCGTTAACGAAAGCACCATTCATTTTGGCAAAAGGGCTTTTTGATGCTTCGTCTACAGCAACCCGAAGTGCCTTTTTCGCAATGTTGTCTGCCCCGAAAGTAACATCCGTGATTTTTGCAGCCTTGCCATATCCTATAGGCGATCCGTTTTTATCGTGGACCGTTGGGGTATATACTCCGAAATCTTTATAACTAGGAATGTCCAGCCGCAGTCCTACACGAACACCATCGGCAATAAACTTGGTCAACCCAAGCAGTCCTTTATTACCTTTGAGTTTACTGGATATCAGTGCATTGGCATGATCACTCCAAGGCCGGATCGGTGGCACAGTTTTAAGAGGCTTGATCGGGTCATACTTCTTAACAGCCGCCAAGTATTTTTGTTGAGCCGCCAACATTTCAGCTTCGGTTTTGTAGTTCCCTTCAGAGTATTCTTTAGCAGCAGCAATCAATTCTGGTGAAGGATCTTCAAGATATTTTCCTTTGTTTGCATCTTTCCACGCAGTGACTGCTTCTTCAGAAGTGTCTGCAGCAGCAAGGTTTTCGTCATAGCTTGGCTCCCCTTGAACTTCCGCCCCGCTGGCTTGCCGCCGTGAATACTTCACCCGTTCATCGTCAGGGTTGCCATCAACAATGTCCCCATCAGTGCCAACGTAGGAATCTTGCACCTTGATCATGGCCCGTTTGAGTGCCGTTTCGGAATACTTCCGCATTCCCAACGACTGCAGGACATCTTGGGCCAACCCCTCGACAAAGCCTACATTCTGAACTCCTTTCTCAGCAAAGTTCCGGGCGATGTATTCTTCAATCTGAGTGGTCCGGTCATCGTCAGAATAAACACTGCCATCCTCCGTCTTCAACCACGCATCAATCTTCTTCCCATTCTTGATCCCAAAGTTCTTGATAAACCCATTGAACTTTTCTCCCATCAGACCCCGTAGCCCAGCGTGGCCCAGTGCCTCATGGAAGGTCACTTCAACCATCCGGTCTACGGCTTCCCGCAGGTTTCCACCTTCAATCTGATCAGCCACCAAGAAGATCTGACCCGTACCAGGGAGGACGAATCCTTCCTCCATTACATCGTCGCCACGTTTGGCTAGGTCATCAGCATCTTTCTTTCTGCCCATCTCCTGCAGCTTGGCCACCGCCTCATCCTTGTTCGCCACCACCGTCACCTTATCCCCATTGGGGTCCAGCTTCTTGAGTACCGACTTCACGCCTTCCATCGCAGCCTTGACCTGCCGCGCCGTCAACTTCGTAGACGGACCTGCAGCATTGGTGGGGCGGCTGGTGGCAGAGTAGGAATACCGGAGTTCACTTGTCAAATCGGTGTCGGTGTCATCATAGTACTGGTTGGAGTCTCCGTACCCTGAGTACATGCCCCCACCGCTGGAATCATCCATCCCGAAATCATCTTCGATTTCTTCACGCTTGCGGCCTTGCACTACATCAGCTTCTCCTGGTGTAGTGTTCGCCATTTCATCCTTGCCGAACTCAATCAGCTTCTGCGTGTAGACCAGAGGATCGGCTTGGGAACGCCGGAGGCCAGCATCTGCAAAAAGTTTCTTGGTCCGACGTTCGGCGTTCTGGAGTTGGTTGGGTGCAAGAGTTCCCTTCTTGCCGGTATTCGCACTCAGCTTGTCCCATTCCTTCTGTGCTTTGGTCAGCCCTCGTTCGTAAGCCCGATCTGCCTTCTCCATCGCAGCATCCAGCTTGTCCTCTTCCTTGGTCCCAAAGAGGGAATCATCCATCTCTTCGTAAGCCTGTGTGGCGGCTTCCTTTTTACGGAGAAGATCCGACTTCAGTTCATCGGCAGGAGTGGGTTCTAATGTTTCCTCCGGTAAGCTTTCCGGTAAGGGTGCTGTTTCTTCGACAACAGGTTCTGTTTGATCTTGAACAAAATCCTGTCCAGCCACTTCAGTAGAAAGCGTGTCTTCTTCTGGGGTTGTTGTGACATCCTCCTGAGTAGTCTCCATCTGATCTTCAACCCGAAGGTCAGCCTCCTGCTCCTGCTCCATCGGGGCTGGTGTTTCCACCATCCCCAGTTGTTCCATCTGCTGACGCTTCTCCGCCTTGAACTGATCGTACAAGGCTTGGCCTTCGGGCGTCTGGAAGGTTTCCTGCTGCGCTTCCTGAGACTGGTCTACGTTACGAAGTTCTTGGGTAGCCTCATTCCTGCGGCGGGTCTTGAACTGTTCGTAGAGTTCTTGGGTGCGTGGAGACTGAAACGTTGGGCCTTCCTCGGTAGTGAAGGCGCTGGTTTCTGCTGGTGCTGGAAGGAGGAGAACTTCCTGACGCTTTCGGAGATTTTCTTCCCACTGCTGGCGCATCTCCACCACCCGCTGTGCTTCCTCTTCCTTTAGCCTTTCTTGCTCTTGTATAGCTTCATAAGCAGCCAAATCCAAGGTTGGTTCTGGATCTGCTTCCGGTTGCTGCTGTTGCTGTTGTTCAGTTGCCTGTTGTGCTTGTTCTTGAAGCCGTCGCTCTTGTTCTTGTTGTAGATTGAGTAATTCCTCTGGGGAGGGGGTTGTGTTAGTAGGTTGAACATCAGATGCGGTTGGCTCTTGTTCGACCACAGTCGGCATCTGCTCTGCAACTCTTCGTTGCTGCTCTTGCTGAAACTCAAATAGTTGTTCAGCCGTTGGTGTTTGTGCTGGTTCGGGTTTGGCAGATTGTGTTTCTCTACTTTTTAACAATTCATTGAATGTTTTGGCTTGCTCTCTTTCTAATTGACTTTGTTTTGTTTTAAGTTCCAGCGCATCTTTTATACGTTGAACATTTTGTTTTCTTTGTTCTTCTTGTTGACGTTGCTGCTCCGCTTGTTCCGCTAACGTAGCTTGCCTCTGCGCTTCTAGCGCATCATCCGCACTGACAGCATCATACGCAGCATCTTGTGTCCTGCGTCTGAGGTCGGTGGCCACAGGATCGATACGGGGGTCAAAGCGTTGCTGATATTTAGCAGCGCCATACTCTGCAGCTACCATTGGCATTTCTGCAACCATACCAACGGTCATCGCGTTGCGGCCCTCTGGAGTACTGAAACGTCCGGTAAACTGATCCATCGGGTTGCCGGTGGCACTTTCCGTAACTTCGTATTGCCTGCCCTCCTGCAAGCCGCCGGTCCCTGCTTGAATAGCTCCTGTTCCTAAGACCCCCAATCCTTTTGCCATTGGACCCACCAACCCTTGTGCGGCTCCGTAGGTAAATAATTCTGGATCTGTCAGGTTCTCAGAAAAGACTTCATCTCTGGCTTTTCTTGCCAAACGTTCAGCATCTCTTTCCGAATACCCACGTTGGATCAACTCATTCCGGTAATCACTGAACGTAGAACCGCCTTCCAAGGCAGCATTGCCCAACAACCCTCCACCGATCCCGATACCGACACCAAGAGGTCCACCAATGGCGGCTCCAGCCAACGGTGGGAGCATCGCAGGGGAAGAGCCTACAAGGCTTTCCACAGCTTGAAGGGAAAGATCATCTAGATTTCGTAGAAATCCTTTTTGTGATTGTTCTTCTGGGGTGTCTGCGAATTTTGGCGCATAGGACATTTCTTGACGGTTCCGCTCTGCCAAATTGCGTCCAGCAATTTCCAATGGGGCCATTCCAATTTTGTCACCAAAAGCCTCACCCATTGCTCCAATGTTCATCTGGAATTGGTCACCCCCACTAGCTAATGCATCTAGGAAACGAGTGCCATAACCTGCTTCTGTCGAAGGCGCACGCCCCAAGTACTCTGCAGCAATCCGATCCCGTTCCAGATCATCTTGAACACCCAGCTTGTCCAGTTCCTGTTCTAGCTTCTTCCTTTTCTCCAGGTAACTGTCGTAGGGATTGTCGTAACTTGGAACATCCCGAAGCTGATAATCGAAATACTGTCTCGCCCGATCACTAATTGGCATTGGTACTCCTTATTCCCAACCTAATGCTTTGCCCGCCTTACGCATCAATCCTCTGAAAGACCCACTTTCCATCTCTTTCTTCTCTAACTCCTTGGAAACTTGATAAATCTCCTTTGCTAATTGATTCAGTTTTTTTACAGCATCTCTTTTTTCTTCTGGCGTATTGGCGCTGGTCAATTCTTTGTAGAATTGGTCTGCACGAACAATCAATTGATCTGATTTTTTTTGCAATTCTGGGAACATGGACTTTCCGGAATCGTCCTGCAATCGCTCTAAACGATTACCCAAATCAATTGTTTGAAGATCCAAGTTATTTAATGCATCCTGCGAAATAAACCCCTGCCCAGGCGGAGGAGTAAATCCTAGATCAGCAGCCGATGGAGGTGCGACTGGAGGCTTTGGTTGTTCTGGCGTGTCCAACGCGGGGGGTGACGCAGCACTTGAGGAATTTTTAAAGTTTTGAAATTGTTCGTACCTTGCGCGAACCTCTTGATCTGCCATCGCATCTAAGTCTGATTCGGTCAGTTCTCCAGACATAATTTTTGCATTAAGATTTGGGTCGTTCTTGTACCCATTTTTAATTGCGTTTTTAGCACTGGAGTATTGGCTGAAGGTCATTCCACCAGCAGGCTTGTTCTTCCCTCTAGCGTCGATCTGCCCAGTAGTATATTCGTTCTGTAGTCGGTAGCGTTCCTTGTCATTCTGAAATGACAAATTTTCTAATGCTGTCCTATTGGTATATTCGGTATTCATAAGATCGCGCCGCAAAATCATTTCGTCGCGTTTTAAGGCAAGCTCTTCTGGGCTTTTGGCATTTCGGATTTTTTCCAATTCGATTGCAACATCCTTATAAGTTCCTCCACGTTTTTGGATGTCTGCTTCAACAGCCAAAGCCAGCTTTTTTTTCTCTAATGCTAGCGCACGATTATCTTCCGCATTCTGAACTGCTTTTCCCAATTCGCTCTGAGAAAACTCTGCTTCGGATGTCAGCCCTGCCGTCCTCTTAGCCCCTTCTATCTGTGGAGCCATCTTAAAGTCAGTCTCCATCTTATTAAGATACTTCGTCTGATCATCAGCCAATGCGTAGGCAGCCTTGGTTCCTTCTGGATTGATGGAAGGAACGCCATAGTCTGACAGCAAGTCTTGGCCGTAGGACTCTAGTTGGTCAATGTCCCGACCAAATCTGGAACCTAAAAATCCACTGTTTTCAAACCTTGAGACTTCTTTATTGTAAAATTCATCCAGATTTTTCAATGAATCATTGAAAGCCTGCATGGTTGCTTTGTCGCGAGGATCGACAAACTTCATTTGCTCTTTGATCTCTTCTCGCTGTGTTTCGTATTGTTTCTTGAAGTTCTCTAGGGACTTATCCCCCTTCTTCGCATAGGCTCCTGCAACCGCTCCCAACGCATCCGCCAAGGATTCATGCATCCGCATCCTTCGTTCGTTGCGGTTACGGATCTGGTCGGCATAGGCGTTGCCGATATTGTCATACAAAGACTGGGGGAGGTATCCGACGTTGTAGTTGATAGCCATGATTTATCCTTACGCAATCATTCCGTAATTAATTCCCAGTGGAGCCAATCTTCCCAAAAATCCGCCACCCATTTGAGGAAGTTGGACCCCGCCTTGAGCATATGAAACTGAACCTCCAGGCACTTGCATTTCCGATGGGAGTCGACTCATTAGATTACTATTGTTGCTTGGGGCGGAACCTCGACTGGATTGGGGAGTCCAGCCATCCGCAAACTTCAGTCCTGTTCCTGGTCTTTGCTGGGATTGTTGCAGCATCTTTTGACGTTGAAGAAGGGCTGTGGGTACGGGTCTTCCTCCGCCGCGCAATCCTTGCATAGACTGCATGGTTCCATTGCCTTCTCTCTGTCTCAACGAAGCAGGGAGCAGATCTTGGTTTCGTTGCCGCATCATCGCGTTCATGAATTGCTGATTCCCATACATTTGCTGCGGTTGCCGCTGCATCATCCCACCCATCCTAGCGTAGGGATTGCCCATCTGAGGCTGGTAGCCACCAGACATCATTTGGGGGTTGTTGTACAATTGGGACATAAAACCGCCGGACTGCATTCCCCCGCGTCCACCGTAACCGCCCATGTTCCTAAAGCCACCACCGCCCATTCTCCCAAAATTGTTCGTCACCTCCATAGGAGGTGACATTGGCTGTGGTTGACTCGTATTCATGTCTGGCATCGCCATCCACGGTGTCTGTTGCTGCATCCGCGCAATTAGATTTTGATATCCAAAGCTGGGAGAGAACTGCGAGATCGGTTGGTATGCGGGGGCATATGGGTAGGGATTGGTTGGTTGTTGAGTAGTATTTGTATCGTCCATCAATCCCTTAACCCCACCAAACCCACCGCCTCCAAAAAAGCTGCCAATCCCACCAACTCCACCAAAACCACTTGTTCTTAAATTTGGTAGATTTGCTGTCGTAGTTGCCGTTTGGTTCCCATACCCTGGAGAGATTGCTCGTCCTCCTCCACGACTGCTTGAGGGTGTTGTAACCGGAGTCGCTTGTTGAGGAGGTGCAGGCAAGTTGTTGATTGTGTTTTTAAGATTCTTAAAAAAAGAACCACCCGTTAAACTAGTGCCAACATTACCGAACATGATCTTTCTCCTTTTCTAAGGTTTCGATGCGTGCTGCCATTCTGCTCATCGATGCCATCATTAGTGGCAGCAGCCGAACCAGATTGACCATTTTGGTCCCATCCGGCGCATCCACTACCGTCGATGCCCCAGCGGGGGTAAGTTCAAGATCCTGGGCCATTACACCAAAGTGGACTCCGGGCTGGCCGTACTTCTCCGTGATGTACTCAAAGCTGTAGGGTTTGAGGGAAGAGAGGAATTGATCCATTTCCGAATCTGCCGATTGAACGTTGTCTTTTACGCGACGGTCTGAAATGGCGAGTCCGGCGGCCATTGCATACGGAGCCATTTGTTCAAGGAAGCTAGGTTGGGATGCATTTGCTGCTGCCGCTTGAGCATTGATACCGTAAGCTGCCAACCGGGCTTGATCCATCGCGTTGGTTCGGGCGACGTAGTCCTGCAGGCTTCGGTCATACATTCCTGCCATGAAGCCACTGTTGTTCAGATTGGCATCCATGAAGTTCCCCAAGTTCTGGTTCATCTGGTTGACCAACTGACCTTGGTTCATGAGATTTCCGGAAACCTGAGAGAGGTTGCTGCCGATGTTGTTGAGATTGTTCCCCTGCATTCCCAGTCCTTGGTAACCAGCTTGGTAACCACTGATCTGGTTGCCCAGGTTACTGCCCATCTGGTTGTAGCCGGAAAGGATGTTGTTCAAGAACCCACCTCGTTGACCCAAGAGATCACTTTGGGCATTGACTAGTCCAGCCTGTTGATTGTAGGCATTCCCCAGCCCACTCAGGTAGTTGGCTTGGTTGTTGAGAATGTTGTTACGATCATTTAAGAAATCGCTTTGGGTGTTTAGTAACTGGTTTTCCCCTTGGAGATATCCTGCTCGTTGGTTCAGCATATTAGCTTGGGAGTCCAGCAGATCTGAACGTTGGCCAACCACATTTCCACGGTTTTGCAGGAAGTTTGCTTGTTGGTTCAGCAGATTGCCTTGTGAATCAGTCAGCCCTTGTTGCTGGTTGATCAAGTTGCCGATGTTCCCCAAAAAGCCTGCCCGTTGTCCCAGCACATCGCTTTCCTGCCCCAACAGACCCTGCCGTTGGTTGATTGTCGCATTTGCTTGCCCCAGCGCATTGAGCCGTTGGTTGAGCGTATCGCCCATCCCAGCGATATTCTGAGACTGTTGCCCTGCCAACGATGCGCGGTTCATGATGTCGCTGACGGCTTGGTTGGTCAGTTGAGAACTTTGGTTGGTCAGGTTCGCCTTGTTCATTGCGTCACTGACCCCCAACTGGTTGAGATCCGCCTGTTGCCCCAAGGTGTCTCGGAGTTGCCCTTGGGCACTCAACCGTTGGTTGAGTTGTCCTGCGGCAGCGCCCAAGGCACCCAAACGATTGTTGATCGCGTTGCCTTGTCGATCCAATAGTCCAGCTTCTAGGTTCGCTTGATCTCCTGCGATCCCAGCGCCTTGGGCTGCCATTGATCCTTGTCTGCCGTACATGTCGGCTTCTTGCCCAATCAACCCAGCTTCTTGTCCGGCCAAGGCTGCTTGTTGATTGATCATTTGACTTCCTTGATCAACCAATCCTGCTTCTTCCGCCAATCCCCGTTGGGCTGCACTGAGAAGTCCAGATTGCTGACCCAGCAAGTCCCCCTGCTGGCCCAGCATCCCCTGACGGGCACCCATGCTTTGTTGGGCTGCCTTCAGCGCATCTTCTCTTGCTGCCTGACCTCCGGCTTCCGCCCTTCGTTCATCTCCGGCTGCCAGCATTCGGGAGGCTTCTCCAGCATCTGCACCACTTGATGCGATAGCTCTTCGTGCAGCTTCTGCCGCACCAGCGTCTGCTGCCTTCCGGGCTTGCTCGGCCAACCCTGCGTACATCCCTTGATCTTGGGTCAGATAGTTGATGTCCCCTGCTTGCGTGCGTAACCCGCTGGCATCTCCAGTCAGAGCTTGCTGGGCATCTGTCATCCCGCGC
>Ga0255768_10001475_pt1 | contig 24282 bp, 17 predicted proteins | sample 071ome_33_FD_179983 | JGI IMG/M metagenome (GOLD analysis project Ga0255768, IMG submission 179983) | Coastal salt marsh microbial communities from the Groves Creek Marsh, Skidaway Island, Georgia - 071412AT metaG (version 2) | ecosystem: Environmental > Aquatic > Marine > Intertidal zone >...
TATAGAATCAATTTCATTTAGTCTACTCCAAGCCATTGAATCCCGCACCCACTCTACAAATACTCTGTACTCGTTGTTTGTAACTTCTGTGTTTTTAAAATAGAACGGTGGTAATAATTGATTTAAGGATACTTGGTCTAAATTGTCCTTGTTTTTAAAAATAGAGGTGTCACACGAATAAAGTAGGTCATTAACACATATGTTTTCAGTATTAAATTTTAGTCTTCCATCTTTTTCAGAAAATGGTACTTTTGATTCCCAATCATAATATGTTAATATTTTGGATTTTTTATGATTTTTATATTTGGTGTTAAAAACTGTATTTAGCCCAGGATTGATCAATGTAAAGCCCTTTAAATAGGTTTTCATTTTTTTTGGCCGGTATTGTGTATTGGATAGCCTTTTAAATTCTGAGTATTTAGGCCATTTTCGGTAGGATTCCCCAGTATCTAGCACAGCTTCTTTCTGATTTCTGAATGGTTTGAAATCAAGATGATCCATATAATCTAATAAAAAGAGAAATGAATTATCATTTGGTTCTAACCAGGTTAAAAAGTAAAATACACTTTGGCTGGGGCGATCTAAGAGGTCTCGTTTTACTTTATTGTTAATTAAATTCATATAGAATTTAGCATATCTGGAAGTATCTGTTATGCTAAAATGAGTGTTAGAGTCAAGATGCATAGATCTTAACTCATGATCAGAATAATAGTTTAACGGGTATCCATTAATTTCAAGTTGACCATTTGTATTAGTGGCAAACGTCAAAAAAAGTATTGTAAGAAATAGTGTTTTAATCATAGGTTATTAAAATTCAGTTCAAAAAAGCATAAATAAATCAGGTTTCCAACTCTATTTTGTGAATGACACTGATTATTTATTGAATATCTTCTTTATTTCACAACGGTATTTTACGCCAATTATTATTTTTATAATGACAGTTGTTATATTAAAATTAGTTCAAATAAAATTAGATAGAGTTTCGTTGTATTAATATGTTAAATAATAAAGTAGTTTTATTGATTTTTATAAGTTTTGCCTTTAAACTCAATTTAAATTGTCAAATTTTAAAAGAAGGTATGGGGAGTATGGGTATTCAAGGCCGTATTTATATTGATGAAAATCAAACATTAGATAATAGTTTTGGCCCTCAATTTAGTTTTAATCATTATCGCTTTTCATCTAATATTGGTTTGAATTTAGATGATAAAATTCAAATCAATGGGGCATTGCTTAATGCTGATTTACACATTTGGAATTGGCACCATGCGTATCTTGCAAAGAGATTTGTTCCCATTGTTGGAATACAATTAGAAAATTCAAAGAATGCTAATGATGCAAACAATTGGGGTTTATATCCAAGGGTTGGTATAAAAGGGAGTTTTGATCGTTTTATCTTTGAATGGGTTTATTTAAATAACGGGAAAAAACAATTTTTTCAGTCCGCGATTAGTTATGTTCTATGGATTGGTTCTAACTGTTCTATGAAAAGAGTTAAGGAAATTAATAAATTTAATATTACGGAGTTTTAATATTTATTAGAAGAAGTAATATGAAGAAAATAAGTTTAATAATTGGATTTGTATTTTTATTTTCATCATTGCAAGCACAATGGGGAGATGAGGATGGTTGGGGTAGTTGGGGTAGTACCAACGATACAATTCCACCATATAATGAAACGTTCACTTCTGATTCTGTAGATGAAAGTAGCTATCTCGATTCAAGTGCCGCGTTTGTTGTTCATAGATATCTACTTAAAGAGGCTGATGAAAAAAAATTTTGGGAAGCATATTTTAAAAGATTTAACATCAGTGATTTAAATACTGATTATAAGCCATTTGTTAATAATTTTAGATCAACTCTTCCCAAACCGTTTGAACTAAAATCTGATGCCATAGTTCAGCATACACTTGATTTTTCAAAAATTATTGATCGACTTGCAATTGAAATGGCCACGTTCAAGGAAAAGCCTTGGCAATTAATTTTAAATTTTAATTTTAAAAATAATAGCTTAAGAACCATTGATCGTAAGAAGTTAAAAGAGATTTGTCTAATGGATTCTTTAATTGGATCCTACAAATTACTACCAGGGTATAGTGAGGATGATCCAGAAGCATATAGATTAGTTTTTACAAAAACCTGTATGATGAAACCATATGATTTATATTTTCAGCTACAGGGAAATAATGCCGTTATCGAATTAAGGTTTACTCAGCAGCCGGCTCAATCACTCTTTTTAGAAGCTAACGATTTAAGTTTGAACCTAGAAGGTTTAAAGGCATTTTTGAATAATCCATATTTTTTAAATTATCTAATGGAACAAGATAAAACTGACTTTCCATTGGAATCACAAAATTGTATGAAAGTGATAGATGATTTTTTAAATTATAATGTTTTTTATTCTTTTGATGCAGATGATTTTAATTGGATTTATTTTTTAGAAGATGGAAGATTATTATTACCACCGATGGATATTCATGAATTTGAATATAACGGAGCAAATTTAGATTATATAATGGAAATTATTCCGGGTATGGAAATGGATTTGGATGACCCAGCCAATTATGAGACTGTTTCTGTAATAACCAAGGGGAAATTACAATCCTTTGGTACCTTAGCTAGGGACGAAGTGGATGGAGGGCTATCATTGATTTTTAGCAATAAGAGGGTTAAATCAGGCTTAAAAAAAGAACTTATAGGCATTTCATTCAACAACCGAAATGTTATATTTTTTGAGGATTCCAAAACAAAAATTAGCCAGCAAAAGATTGATTTATTATTAATGCTAAATAATATAGCCCAAAAAATATACTAGTCAAACAAAGTTTCTTTTACTAAAAAAAAATATACTTTTACAAATTGTTGAATTACAGTATTAAGAACAATAATATTTTTATAAAATGAAAAATCTAAAATTTTGGTTAACAATAGTTGTTATATCACCGTTCATGGCCTTAAATGCTCAAATTGAGGATGAATTTGGGAATGGTTCAGAGGACCCATTTGGTGACTTTGGAGTCGATGATGGATTTGGAGATGATGGTATAGTCGATAGCACTACAGAAAATTCCCCAACTACTACTGAAGAGGTGTTAAAAGATACCTCAGATAATACAATTGTTTACGCTGCCATTTCTGCAGATGCAATGAATGTGTTGTATGTTGGATTAGATAATCCGTTAAGTATTGCAGTAAGTGGTGTAGATCCAAAGGATTTAATAGTTACGCTAGATCAAGAAGATGCAGGTATCGAATTAATCGGATCCAATGGGAAATACTCTGTCCATCTTACTAGTAACCGTAGGCGTCAAGTTGGTATAAATGTATCTGCTAAACAGAAAGATGGTTCGGTAAAACAAATTGGGAAAAAGATTTTTAGAACTAAACGGGTGCCCATACCCAGATTTGCATTTGGTCCAATTGTTAATTGGTCTGAACCCATAGTTGCAAGTTCTTTAAGATCAGTACCTCTAGTTTCAACTTATATCGACGGTTTTGTATACGAAGGTATTTCCTACAAAGTTGTTGCCTATGAGTTTGAATTAAGAAGAGGTGAGGCAACAAAAAGGGTTATGGTAAATGGAAATTCTACTTCTCCTATTAAGCAATATTTGAATAATGCAAAAAGAGGAGATATAATTTCTTTCTTTAACATTCAGGCAAAGGGCCCAGATGGTAGAATTGTTGTTTTAGATAACGTTACAGCAAAAATTAAGTGATTTTACCATGAAAATATATTCTAGAAGCAATGTATTACAGATTATAAATGTGAATAATTAAATTTAAAAATTATGCGATATACTAAATATGTTTTAACTAAATTAGTTTTATTTTCATTTATAGCATTGAATGCACAATGGGATGGGTGGGGTGATTTTGAAGGAAATTCTGAAAAAACTAAAGAGATTGTTCCAGACTCTACGGATAAGAGCAGTTATTTAGATGAGGTTTTAAAGGATACAGTAGATGAGATAAATTATTTATTTAAATCAAATTCAGTTTCTCATTTCTGGAAATTGTACATGGAAAGGTATTATAATCCCGATCCATTCGCTCCGTCGATTGATACAAGCTCGATGAAAATTAAGAAATTCAGAGATAACCTTCCCAAACCTACCGTTTTTAACAATACAAATTTAGTTTTTCATGAATTAAAATTATCCCGGGTTAGAGAGATATTAATAGGTGAAATCAAACAACTAGAAGAATTAAGTTGGCAAAATTTTAGCCAAATTAAATTATTAAATACTGATAGAAATACAATTACAGGAAAGACTTTTAGAAATGATTATTTAACGGACTCAATCATTGAATATTTTGGTTTAATGCCAGGTATGGACCCAGAAGACCCTTCTGGTTATGAGATAAAATATCTTAAACGTCGTATGATGCGCCCGTTTTATTTGTTTCTTGTACCTGAAAAAAATCAGATATTAATTGAGATGAGATTCTCCACTGAAGGGTTGAATTCAATTTTCATAGACCCTAATGAGTTGTCGGAAGATTTTAAAACATTAAAAAAATTACTTTGCAGTAAGTTATATACTCGTTTTATTAACAAAAATCCAAATTATAATGATGGCTTAGAAAGTGTAATTTCGGATTTAATAGACGAAGAAATTTTTAATTCATTGAATTCTGAAGATTTTAATTGGATATATCTTTTAAGAGATGGTAAATTAAGTCCTGCAATGGACATTCATGAGTTTACCTACAATGGATCTACTGATCAAATCGAAATGGTTTTAATTGACGGCCAAGATCCAGATGATCCTAGTAGTTATGAACATAGGTTAGTTAATTTTGAAGGAACGCTACAGTCACAGGGTGTTGTTTATGATTATGAGCAAGATAATACCTCTTTATCGGTTATTTTAGAACATACGAGCAAGAAAGAAGAGGTCTATTCAAAGCTGGTGGGTATTTGTTTTAATAAAAGAAATGTTGTTTTTTTTGATGATGCAATTGAAAAAAATGAAAAAGGAGAGTTAGATTTCTTTTGGTTTTTATATAAAACTAGTTTCGGAATTAATTAAAAGTATTGAATTTTATTTCACCAACTAATTCCATCCACCCATTAACTCTACCCAACTATTATTTTTTTCTTACTTTAGAAACTTTGTTACTATCAACAAATACATATTACGACTATACCCCCTTAATAGGGTTGTTAAAAATTGTTGGTACAATTTTTATATATTCTATAATTTGGAAAATTTATTCGTGGCTGCCTGGGTCGGGATTGAGAAAATCTGGGCGAATGATAAAAATTGCATATCGAAATGTTAAAGGCTCGGGAGGCTATAAAAGTGATGTTACCAAGGACTTGTTGAAAATAATCGAACACAATGAATGGTCTTATGATCATATTGAAGATCGATGTAGAGTTCAATTAGACTTTCCTGAATGTGAACGTATTTTAGAATTTGAATTTCAAATAAACAATAAAAATCTAACCATCGTTTCATTAGAGGTGGGGATGTTGGAGGATTTTAATATGCTTCATGGTCTTCATTATGTTTCGCAATTAAATGAAAGACTAACGGATAGCCGAGTGGAAGTAACTTCAGGTCATGACGGGATGCATATCCAACTTGTTTCACATCACGATATAAAGAATATTGCTTTACTAAAAGTTGAACTGATAGAGATTATCGAACAGCATCTACATAATACACTATCAATAATGAAAGCGTGGAGTGATTTTGTGGAGGAGGTAAAGAACTTTAATGAATGAAATTAATAAATAACTAAAAAAACATATAATTGCATTAATAAATTAATATTATGATTGTGAGTATTTTAAAATCAAAAAAAATAATTTTTAATACATTATTCATTTCCTCATTATTCGTGTATTTCACGCTGATGGGGTGCGGAAATGAAAATTCTGAAAATAAATTTATTAAAGATACAATTAATGCTCAAAATTTATATCAGGAAGACCTGTATAAAATTAATAAATTTAATCTCGCTGAATTTAAAAATTATTTTTATCAATTAATGCAATTAAGAGAGAATCAACTTTTAAGATTATCAGGTTCTTATGATGTGGAATTTGAAAAGAAATTGGAATTCTTTAAATCAACTCGAAAAAAAATAATAGAGGCAACTACTAAGTTTCAAAATGAATTAAAACAATCAGAGGAAAATATAATTCAGAATGATAGGTTCAAATCAACGAAAATTTTAAAAAATGTGACCGAATACAAAGAGAATTTTGATGAAGAGATTAATTCCATTATGGAAGAGTTTGTTCGTGAAATTGAATTTTTCGAATCAGAAGAAGCTAAAAAATATATTCGTATTCGACAGATGGAAATTAATAAGATATTTTCAGATTACAAAGATGATATAGATTTTGAAAACTTTGAAAAATTAACGCAAAATGGTTTAGCCAATTATTTAATTTCATTGGAAACTGAAAATTTGTTATACACCATCAAGATTGAAACAATCATTATGGAATCACTTACTGCGCCAGAATATAGATTCTAGTTAATTAGAACTATTAGGCAAATACAATCATTCCAAAATTTCCCTTGCATTACCTAACAATAAAATTGTATCTTGCTCAAAATGACTAACCAAAACTCAGATAATTCAAAAGGTAAAAATCAAAAAGAGCGGCAATATTTAAATGAGTTTCATAAGAAATCTACGGAAGCTGCTATGAATGCAGTTGAGAGATTGTCACAACGTGAATATTCCTGGGAAGAAATGTATGAACAGACCCAGCGAAAAACTAAGGGTCAACCGGGGCGTAGCATGAAGTAAAACATTCAGTAGGTTGATTGCTATAGAAAGCCTTTAAGTGAGCACATACTTTAACTGAGTATTCATACTCAATCAATTTGTATGGTGTATGCTCACAAATATAGGTTGTGGAGCTTTCGAGCTTCTTTGGGGCAAACCTTGTTATAATTACTATTGTTGGTTCTAGATATCTATGCAGAAAAACTGCATAGGTGAGTTGTAGTATTGCATCAACAAACGCAAACATCTATGTATAAATTTCAAATGAACACCGAATTTAATTATGGTAAATACAACGGCCATACTCTAAAAGAAGTATTAATTGCTGATTATAGTTACGTTGTTTGGAGTATAAAGAATATTGCTAAATTCACTCTTGGGTATGATGTATTGGAATTCTTAGACTCACAATTAACGGATAACCAAGTTTATGAGTATTTGCAGATTCAGTTGAGTGTAAATAAAGGGTATATCAGTATTGAAAAGTTGTTGGTTATCTGCCCAGATAAAATATTTAATGAATTTGCAATGGATAAAAAATTCATTGACAAAATGCAAAAAGAGTTTAAAATGAACTTTACAGAAGTTAAAAAGTGCTATTTGGAATCACATAAATATCAGCATCAACAAAATTATTACGAACAAGAGTTTGAATTAGATTATAGCGAAAATCAATCATACCGACGTTATTCTGGCAGTTATGCACAAGATGAAGCAGGGTTTTCAGATGAAGATATCGATATCGTTTTTGAGGGTGATCCGGATATGTATTGGAATATAGATTAAAATTAAATAAATTGAAAAAATAACAGGGGTTGGCAAAAACTTAATTTGCATTGTGCTACGCAATGTTTGCTTTCATGTTTTCATATGTTGTATGTGAAGTTGATTGAAAGTAATTTAATAATAGTGATTGAAAATGATCTATTAATTAATATAAAAAGAATAGCCAATCCCTTTTAAAATCAGGTACATGTATAATGCCCCTTTGTTAAAATATCGCGAAAAACTGAATATAGTTTCAACCCTTTCTGATTTTGTTGAAATTATGCAAAATCTATCCAATTTAATATCCGTTTATTCTAGTTTAAAGCCGATTCAATGGAATGAGAAACAAATTGGATTTTTGATCGCGAATAAAAACGATTTATACAAAGAGTTTCACATACCGAAAAAACGAAAAGGTAAAAGAAAAATATTGGCTCCATCTTCTAATTTGAAGTTGATTCAAAAAGAAATTCAACAAATCTTAAATTTATTCTATGACTTTCCTGAGAAATGGGAATTTAATGATGAGACTAAGTTAATAGCTAGTAATCTTTTTAAATCCCCAAATTCAGTCCATGGTTTTCTAAATACTCGAAGCATTGTTTCGAATGCACGTAACCATGTAGGCAAGGGATATGTGTTTAATTTTGACTTGCAAAACTTTTTTCCAAGCGTCGGCCCAGGAAAAATTATTGAAACTCTGAAAAATGAACCATTCGCATTTAGTCATTTTACTTCTCAGGTGATTGCAAATATTTGTACATTGAATAATGAATTACCTCAAGGTGCGCCAACATCACCACTGCTATCTAATATTGTTTCGAGACGTATGGATAATCGATTTGAAAGCCTTTGTACAAAATTTAAATCTTTAAAATATTCTCGTTATGCAGACGATATCACATTTTCCTGTGATTTTAATATTTTTGACGACGATTTTTTAAATATTGTAAATTTAATTGTTGAAGCTGAGAGTTATTCAATTCATCCCAAAAAGACAAGGTTACAACTGAGAACACAGCGTCAAGAAGTAACAGGAGTGATTGTCAATCAGAAATTGAATGTTACTAGGAAAAGAATTAAATTAATCCGCGCCTTATTATATAATTGGAGAAAAAAAGGATATGATGAGAGTCAATCTGAATTTGTAAAGAAGCATAGAAAAAGTATAGACTTGAGTTTGTACCTTAAGGGACAGTTGAATTATATAAAAATGGTTCGAGGTGCAGATGATTGGATTTATAACAAATATTTGGAAGAATTTAACAGTCTAATAAATGAAAACAACAGGTGATTTATTTGAAAATTTAAAGAATGTAATAAAGTCAACGTTTAAAGAAGAGATAGATGTTTTTAGAGCACAACGTGCGATAAACGACATGGCATTAATTGAGAAAAGTTTACTCAATGATTCAAAATATTATTTTGAGGAGTTGACAGACTTCGTTAATAATGAAGTATTAGAGAATTGGGTTGATAATTATTATTATGCAAAAATAGCAAAGTTGAAATCGGAGCATCTAGAGTTTGTTTTTTATAGTTACAAGGTATTGGAAGGTATACTAGATTGGTGGTTAAATGAAGCTAAAGGAATAAAATATATAAATGATAAGCAAAGAGAAGTATTGGAAAATAATCGACATTTGGCAGCTTGGTCTAAAAATAAATTATTCCGTGAAATACTTGTCAATCCTTTAATCAATAAAGATGGTAAATCTAAAAAAGGCATAAAAATATCGTATCATCAATGGGATTTTTTTAACTTTTATAAGAATCTTCGTGATCGATTTTCTCATGGTGTTGAAATAGAATTTACGTTTAGAGAAAACCCAAATAATGATGAAAAAATAACTGAATTTAATAATAAATACTCAAGTTATTGGGATGAGGTTTTGGAGAATGATAGACTTACAATAAAAAAATTATATAAGGATGTTGAGAATTATAACCTAGCCATGAAGCAGGCTCTAATTCATAACTTAATCCATAATGCCAGTAAATAAATCCCAACATATTAGATATCGCGTATTAGATAGATGCTTCTCTAATTTTGGGAGGAAATATTTTATTGATGATCTAGTAAATGCTTGCAACGAAGAACTAGAAGAAGTTTTTGGAATTGGGAAAAAAGTGAGTAAAAGAACAATTCAGTATGACATAGAATTTATGGAAAGTGCAGAAGGTTGGGCGATACCGTTGAAAAGAATTGAGGAGGGAAAACAAATTTACTATAGATATGAAGATGAATATTTCTCAATAGATAGCATTGCACTGAGTAAGAAGGGATGGAATCAATTGCAATTGATTTTTGATCTATTAATTCAAATCGAAGGTGTTCCAGAATTAATGGACTTTTACAAGATAGAAGACGTTACTCAGGGAAGAATACAAAATCGTAAAAAACAAACCTTTATTCAGTTTGATAGTAATATTTATTTAAAAGGAATTGAATATTTTGGAAGTTTATTGGAAGGAATTCAAAACAATTCTGTATTAAAGATAAAATACAAACCATTTAACAATAGTAATGTACTTGAATTTCATTTCCACCCTTATTTATTGAAACAGTACAATCAAAGATGGTTTTGTTTTGGTTTAAATGAAGAACATGGAATTCGCACATGGAATATTGCTTTGGACCGGATTATATCAATTGATTCATCAGCTAAAAATTATTTGAAATCTAATATTGATTGGAGTGAGTATTTTGATGATGTAGTGGGGGTAACAGTTATTGATGAGGCACCTGTTGAAAATATTAAAATTTTATTGTCCGACTCAATTAAAGAATACATCGAAACTAAGCCAATACATGGGTCTCAAAAAATAAGAAAAACCGAGGATGGATATCAGTTAGAATTGAAGGTAAAGGTAAATAATGAGTTGTTGAATTTACTTCGAAGTTATGGGGAGGAAATAACTGTAATAAAACCATTTAATTTAATTTAGAATTTATAGGTGTTAATATTTGATACAAGCGGTTTCTTTTTTTTGATATGAATTATTTTACACATGTTAAATACAATAATGAGGTCCACCGAAATACGGAATTTGAAAACCCGTTGATAAGTAGATATAATAATTGATTCATGTTAATATAGTAATTGTGCTATGCCCATACCTATTACATCCACAGCCATATTAATTATACCTAAATCAATAATTAAACAGAAATTGAATTTAGATCCCAAAGAGTACATAAATCAACTTGGTTTTACTGATTCGGGTAATTTTGTTATTCAGGATGATTATCTTGTTGGGGTAAAAGGAACGGATGGGAATGAACTACTTTCAGACAGATTTATTAATAAATTAGATTGTAACGATTCCGTGATTCGATCCCAGGATTTTACAATTGCTTCATATTTTGCCGAAAATATTTTATGGTGGGATGTAGATTGGTTAACAGTTGATACACCATTTTTGGTTTGGAAGGATCAGTATCCATTGGTACAAGAGAAATTGAATGAATTGAAAAGTATGCCTATGAAAAAGTTTATGGAGTATTGGAAGGAAAATGCATTTTAAAATGAATCCCCACCTAGCCAAAAATATTAAATCTACTTATTTAAAATTATCTAAACCTAAGGTTGACTTTAGGCTGCCTGATTTGAAGTCGTATTACAAGATCCGTGAAGATCTGTCACACTATCGCTATGATGAAAGAGTAATGGAGGATTTACTATTACTCAATTTGGAGAATTTAGATAATCAAAAGCGTATAGATAGATATCGCTTGTTTAGACAAACGGTAGGTTTTATTTGGGATTATAAGAACGATCCAGAACGACCATTTAATCGCGCCAATAGGATCTTTCAACAAAAGCCATCTGCACGTGTCTTAGATTTGTTTTTTCAACTTTTTCAGCGCGTCAGTACTGACAAGTTTGAAGTGGTATTTAAGTCGCAAAGCAAAAGCCCATTTTGGGACTTACTCGAGGTACTTACAAAATCCAAGTTATCTAATAATCATTGGGAGTGGATTTTAGAAAACGCATTTAGTTCTCCAAAGGTTCGAATTGTTATTGAACAGACATCTCAAAGGAATAAGAAAATCGCCGATTGGGTTTCCACGCATTGGGATTGTCCGGAGTTCTCTGCGCAGCGCGCGCGATATGCGGCTCATTTGGTTGATTGGGATAAGGAGTTTGAAATTAATTCAGATACTATTATTAAAGATTGTATTACTTTGAATGAATCTGATCAGAAATATATCGATTGGATTATTGATGAGTATAATCAGGAAGAATTATTGCGTCGTGTTGAGATTGATTTACACAATAGATTTGGAGCCAATAGCGATGAAGAAGGGCGAAAATATAAAGAATTGGAAAAATTAAAGGATGATTTTCTTGATATGGATTATGAGAATACAGAGGAAGACGTATTCAGTGCATTCACATTGTATTCGGAAAAGTTCGGTAGAATATTACCTTCTAAATTCGTAGGTTTTGACATTCCATATTGTTTTCTTCCCCATACTAAGAGGTTATATCCCATCCCTCAAAAGAAACAAAAACAAGGTAAAGTAGAGTTTCCAGACTTTGAAAGGGGTAGGCAGGATCTAATCAATAATATTGAAGCTTTTACCTGTAAATATAACCTTTGGGCTGTGGCCGAATCTCGGCTTTCATCAACTGAAAAGTTTAAGAGAATGAAAAAATACTATCGTGATGATCTCATTTACACCTGGTTACATATTGCTAAAATCAAGAAAATTCCGAGTATGTTGAAGTGGATCATGGGTAAGAATAAGTAATAGATTTTTATGGTATGAGATTACGAAATAAAAGTATATAATGATAACTAGAGAAGAAGCGATAAATAAACTGCAGCGTTACTGGGGTACTGAAAAATTTATTTTCCAAGCGGACTTTCATGTTCCTCAAAATATAACATTACGTGAAGGTAGTAAGCCTTTTGGATATTTTAGAAACATACGCCTAAATGGTGAAATTATTGAGTACCCTATAGAAGGCAATGAAAAACGAATAAGTATTTATCATATTCTAAAAAGAGGTTTAGAAGATGGTAATCGGTACGAAATTGAATTGACCTTATCCCAAGATAGATACAGAGGCAAGAATCCTTATGCCATGCTGGTAAAAAGATTTAAGCCTCTTGAAACCTCAGTTGTCGATGGAGATTCTGTTTTAGAAAAAACCCTTGATGAAATTTTTAGAGAAAACATCAATATAAACTCTCCCTTTCAAATTGTAAACTTGGCCAACTCAGTTGAATCATTAGCTACTGATATTTATTCCGAAGACAAGCGTTTCATTTATGAATTAATCCAAAATGCTGACGATGCTGCACTAAACGAAGATGCTGAACTTTCTATTGATATATTAGATAAGTATGTGGTTATTTCTCACAATGGAGCTCCTTTCACTTCAAGAGATATAAGAGGCTTATGCAGTATTGGCTTAGGTACCAAAACAAACGATGCTACTAAAACTGGTTATAAGGGAATTGGTTTTAAGTCGGTTTTTGGTCAGCCAGAAGGTATTGTTTATGTAAAAACAGAAAATACTTTATTTAGATTTGATAGAGAATTTGCCATGCAAAAAGGTTGGAATCCTGCATGGGGAAATCAATATACTTGGGAAGAAAAAAACGGAGTTGTTTTTAATTGTCCTTGGCAAATGATGCCAATATTGTCAGTGACTACAAACGATGAAGCTGCTGATACTATTTTAGAAAATAAAAAATATTCGGTGAAAACGGCTATCAAAATAAATGATAGTCAAACCTTATTTAATAATATAAATTCGTTGTTTGCAGATGCGAAATTTTTACTATTCTTAAGAAGAATTAGTAAGGTTACCCTAACTTTTAACCAACAAGAATTAGAATTACAAAAGCTAAAAAGCTCTACAATAGAAAACATTGTTACGCTTCAAAGTAACCAGCAAAATATTTCCAATTGGTATGTGAAAAATTGGGTGCACAGTATTCCAGAAGTCATTCAAAAGGAATTAAAATCTGATCCTAAAACACCGAAGAAGATTCAAGAAATGGAAAAGACTGAGATATCTTTTGCCATAAAAGTATGTGAATCTTTTGATAACATTAAGCTCATGGAACACGGTACAAGTCCACTATATTCATATTTGCCAACTACGGTTAAAGAATATAATTTTCCATTTATTGTGAACTGTAACTTCATTTTAGACGCCAGTAGAGAGAAAATTCATAAAAACAGAAAATGGAATGAATGGCTGTTTCAAGTAATTGGTTACAAAACGGTTGAATTTGGTTCTGAGTTCTTAAGTAATAATCTTTTTGAAGAAAATTATCTTTCCATTTTCAGAAATGGAATAATAGCAGAAACTGATAATCTATGCAAAAAAATAAACGAGGGATTAAGGATAGGTATAGAAAAGTTTACAATTCTTAAAGACAGAAATAACAATTTGTGCAAATTAAGGGAAGTAGTTCTGGATCCATTTGATTTACAAAAAGTTGATATCAAGTTACCAGATGCATTTGCTGCTTTTTTAAATTCTACCAATGATGGCTTAAGTATCAAAGGGAGTAGTTTAATTGTTTGTTCTGAAAAAAATGCGGTTTTAAAGAAATTGGATGCAACGGTATTAAATGAAAACCAATTACAAGAATTTCTTTCTACAAATTATGTTAACCAATTCATAACTATTGGGAATAATGCTAACTTACTTAATTTCCTTAGACCATTTGAACTGAATGATACTTCGGGGAAATGGTATACTGCTATTACCAACAAAAAAACTAATTATTAATCAAGAAAGAGAATTAGATTTTATTAAACGACTTTGCTTTCCAATAGCTATTGATAAAGAGAATGATTTTGAAAATACGCTAATTAATAGTGAGGTATTTGAGGATATTGAGTCAAATAAGGAACTAATTGTATGGTTAGAAAAATTAGGGGTTACAGATCCTGGAAGTTTGGCATATCTTGAAAAAGAAATCATTGGTAATATTGAAAACTGTGTAGATTCTGAGAATTATCTAAAAATTACAAAATTCATTTTTGAGCTCCACAAAGACAATAAACTTAAAGACGATCACTATACTAATTTGCAAGAGTTACCTCTAAAAACGAATAGAGGTTTTAAAAAGGCAAATCAATCCGTGTTCTCTTTACCTTTTAATCCTACAACTGATTTTAGCAAAGTATTACCAAATGAGGCTTATTTAGTGGAAGACTATCTTGAAATATCAAGCCCTCAGGAATGTAAGTCGTTTTTTAAGCAACTCAGTGTTATAGATGATATTGAGTTTATCAAGTCTTCAAAAAAACTCTCCTCTGAACTTCCTACGGAATATGTGAATAACTCAAATGCTTTTGCAAAGGATGGGCATGACTATCCACATTTAATTGGAATATTCACACCAAATCTCCCAAACTATGAAGTTTCGTTTTATCTACAGTATTTTTCATTTTTAGAGCATTCAAAAGAGTTTGATTTCTCGATTCTTTTTTGGGAAAGAATTTTTAGTAAATATGATTTGGCATTAAGCGGCACAGGTACCTCACGAAGAAATAATTGTCCTGAAAGAGAATATAAAAAGTATAATTTAGGGAAGGGATTAACAATTTCCTCGCTGGATGAAATGAACTGGGGTCGTTATTTGTCAAATACAACTAAAGTTCCTGGTTATATATTTTGGTATTTTCAAAACGTAAAGTGTATTCCAACATATGCTGGCGTGCAATTAGCTTCAGATACTTTTACTAATTCAGAATATGTGAAAGAAATAGCAGGAGAATACTTGCCAGTTTTTAAAGGTAATATGGTAGTTCCTGAGAATTGGAGTAAACAATTAAAATTTAAAACAAAATTTTCTATACAAGATCTGCTTTATATCCTAAATAAAATATCCTTGAATTTAAAAACACAAGGCTTCATTAATAAAGAGGATGAAAAACGGATAGGATTAATTTATAATGAGTTATTATCAAGGTTAGAAGTCGGTCTTGAAGATACCACAATAGTTATTAATAATTGGTTCAATAATAAGCATTTAATAAGTACAACCAAAAAGAATACGCTTCCTAATAAATTACTTTATATAAATACTGTTGGCTTTAAGAATATTTCAAATGGCATAGAAACCATTTTGATTCCTAAGAATGTAGATACAAAACATCCCTTTTTTGAGAAGCTTCTTAAAGCATTTGGAGTTAAAATTATAGATAGTTTTAGTTATCAAGCAGAAAATGAAAAAGCATTTTATGATTTACAAATTAAACTTTTAAAGCTTATTGGACCAATTACATTACTGCTAAAAAACAAAATGGTTATAAATGATCTAGATAGATCATTGTACGAACGTTTTTTAAAGATATCAATTACAAATTTCATCAGATGCGATAACATTCGACCAGTATTTGTGCATGAATCAAATGAATTTGAAGGTGAACAGGTAATGTATCATTACGATGAGGTTCAAAACAATTTTCTAATTTCTGAAAATTGGAAAAGTCCCAACGTGATTTTAAATATATCCTATGTATTAAGCAAACTTCTTTCTGCTATTAGACTGGAAAAGGAAATAATGATGATGCTGAATATGGAAGATTACTTAATAGTTCAATATCTAAAAAGCATAGGTATAGAAATTGAAGAATATACTTCTAATAAAATCGCTCAAGACATATTAAAACGAATTCAAGAGTTAGAAAATAAATTAATTTTTCAACCGAAACCTTTTGTGATTCAATCAATTGAAAGCAACACCGAGGAGTCAATTCAAAATGAGGAAACTACTAATTTATCTAAGAAGGAAGACCCCTTTTTAAAGGAAGTTGAAGATTTTATCGCCAATGAATTAGAAGGAACTGAATGGAGTCAACATATTGTTGAAATCAAAGAATTACTGCAACTAAATACTGCACCTAGTGAGCAAAAGAAAAAAATATACAATTTACTTGCTAAATTAAAGCTGGCTAAGTATAGAAATATACGGTTTGATAAAGTAGATGAAAGTGATCGCGAGTTTAATTATTTGGAAGGTAATGGAGAGAAATACATTGTGCACAGTGCAAGAGGTAGCTTTGCATACATTGCCCCAGTAGAACTTATTAAAATGAGGGATGACGGATATATGATGGCCCTTGATTTTGGTAATAAAATACCTATCAAGATCTATCATCAGGCAGAAGAGCTATTGAGCTTAAATACTAATCATCTATTGTTATACCAAAATGAGAAAACAATGGAAGAATTATTTAATTTTTGTGATAGCAATCGAAGTGCTAATAAGCGCTTACTAATTATTGATAGAGATTATGCAAGTAATAAATCTAAAGAACTGCTAAAACTGATGATCCCGGATGAAGAATATTAAACAAATAAAACATACTGAATTACTCCAAGCCGAACTTGATTATCAAACATTTGAATTTGAGAAGCTTTTGACCAAACAAGCGGCTAAAATGTTTGTAGATAAGCAGCTTTATATTTGCCACTATCAAGGGTATGATGAAACAAGAGGAAATATCATACTTCGATTTGATAGTTCTATTTGTCCTCCACCAAGGAGAAACGAGAACCTGCATTGTTTTATTTCCAAGTTTCAAGATCATAATGTAAAACAATGGGGCGGAATCACCTATAAAGATTTAAGGTCGGAATGTTTATCACAGTTTGAAGCCACAACGGTATTTTTTAATTATGAAAAAGACCACACGATTGTGGGTGTATCAGGAATAAAAGAACAAGATGTTTCAAAATTTGAAAGAAATGCACTGGTTTTTCTTGGTCCTACAGATCCACCATTGAAATACTTGATTAATCTTGTTGGATTTGTAAAATCAGCGGAGCCCGAGAGTAATCCATATTTGAGTATCTCAATTGAAAACCCAAATTGGAGTCCTATAACGTTTAATACCAATAATACTGTATTAGAGATTCAAACCGCTTTGTTTGAAGGTGATACTGTCATTATTCAAGGGCCTCCGGGTACCGGAAAAACTTATTTTATGGCACAAATTTGTGATGCATTTATAAGGGCAGAGTATCGGGTCATGGTAACAGCTTTAACCAATCGAGCACTTATTGAGTTAGCTGAAAAGGAACATCTAAAAAATGCATTGAAATTGGGTAAAATATTCAAAACTAGCTTAACTGCTGATGAGCAAAAAAATAAAAAAATAAAAGGGATAAAACCTTTAAAGAATTTAAAAGAACAGAAACCACAATTATTACTTTCTACCTATTATGTGATGAGTCAAATTGCCACCAAAGCAATGGATGAAGAGCATTTTGATTATATAATTGTGGAAGAAGCAAGTCAGGCATTTTTATCTACCATTGCTTTGGCAAGAAAATTGGGTAAGAAATGCATTATTATCGGAGATGTTTGTCAATTAGAACCTATCATCCAAAAAGAATACTCTATTGAAGACCCTAATAATTTCCATTGGATGGTTTGTGGGTTAAAAACATTGAGTTATTACTACAGAAATTCGAAAAACTATATTTTAACAGATTCTTATCGCCTTACACAAAATGCAGTAAATACAACCAACGTATTTTATCAAGATAGATTAAATAGTAAATCTGCTGAAGCGCTCCCAATTCCTTTTAGAATTGGTTCTACCGCATTTAATTTATTGAATAATTACGGAGGAACTACTGTTAAAAAAATAACAATGGATAATGGAATACAACCATCAAACGAGTGTATTCAAATTATCCTTGAGATAATAAAAGATGTAACTGATATAAACCCTAAATCGGAGATTGCGATTCTTGCTTTTAACCGGGATACGGTTAGACAGCTTCAATCTCAGCTATTAACAAACATTAAATTACCTGATTTTATTATCATAGAAACAATTGATCGAATACAAGGCATGACCGTAGATTATTGTTTTTTTGTTATTCCACAAGGAAGTATTCCATTTTCAATTCATCCCAATAGATTTAACGTGGCAACATCAAGAGCACGATTATGCACCCTAATTATTACAGATAAACAAATAGATCATTTTTTAGCCGCTAGTGACAAAGTAAAAGATTATTTAATTAGAATATAATTATTGAGATCCAATGTATCCATGTTTGATTTGGAACTGTTGATGACTAATATCAGCTTGATGGTATTTTTCTAGGACTTTATTAGCTCAATATTGCGGTGGCTTGAAATCTTAACCCTTGTATCCATAACATGTAACAGTTTCGATTGAGTTTACCAAAATTTTCACAACTGCATTATTATACGATATTACTAGATAAATATTACATTACAATTTAAAATTTAACCTTTACAAAAAAAAACTAGTTGTTCATAAATTTGAGCTGATATTTTTTTTGAATTCTAGTATATTAGAATCCAAGATATTTAGGAAAATAATAAATATTTCTTCCTTAAAGGATTTAATTTCCAGTATATTATAATATCAATAAATGAGTTTTATGAAAACAGAAAATGCCAGTTTTAATTACCAATCACTGCCTATACACGTTAGTTTGCCAATGCGAAGATTGGAAACTAGTACTACTTATTTCAAGCGATTACATTTGATTTCAGATGTTGTATTGGGAACATTGAGATTATATGGGCATGGTTTAATAGTTATTGCCGAAGAGAATATAGAAATATCTGAAAACCTAAGGAGTTCAATTGAATCAGTAAAAGCCAAGGACAGTCACGGGCTTTGGGAATCTACTATCACTGGATTAATTCAAGAAATTGACAAATCAAACGCAGAAATTTTACCTGTTTCTCTTGCTAGTTTTTGTGGAGTTAAAATAAAAAGTCAAAACAAGCAACCAAAAATTAAGCGATTGACGGTGAAAAACAATATAATTAATAGCAAGGGTCAAAAACAAGTGATCGAGGTTACCAATACCCCCTTAGCGCTCCTTATTAATTTTCGAAATAAATATGTGGGTCATGGTACAGTATATTCTGAAAATGAGAGTAAAAGCATATTTGAAACGTATGAGCCAATCTTGCAAGCATTCCTTGAATCACTCCTTCTTTTAAATGATTTTCGTTTTCGAGATGAAACAACTAATGTTAGCATTCATGGTTTCTATCAATCTTGTTTTGGTTCAGTAATATTAGATTATAATTCAAAATCTTATGCTTTTTCATCTTCCGAAATGCTGAAAGTAGAAGCGCTTAATAATGATCTTATTGAAGATGATAGAAAAAATGATCAAAAAGATGAATTGGATGATAAAATCATAGAAACTTATCCCTATTTTTTAGCTCACACCTATAAACGAGCTTTGGAGGAAGAAGACGGTTTTAAGCGACTTCATTTACTGAAGGAAGTATTTTTGAATTATCTAAAATATTTAGGTCTTTTGACGGCCTCGGAATACTTCAAAAGCAACCTGAAAATTGGGGAAATTAATAGGGCATTTAATAATTTCTTATATCGTCCTCAATTTGGACATTGGAACGCGTTTATGCGCAGTGCTATTAAAGCCTTAAATGAAAACGGACACCGGTGGTTTGTTAAAGAGTTGCCGGGGTATTATGACGAGGTGGAAACCCAACCATATGCCGCTGCGGGCGAGACGTCTATCGGGAAACTAATCACCTTCCGTAATCATTACCTGGGGCATAGCACAGTACCCTCCGATCAAAAATGTGTTTTACTTTGGCAGGAGAATTTCGGGCTTTTAAAGGATTTATTGGTGAAACTCGATTTCTGTAAAAACTACACCATCGTTAGCAGCGACAAAACCGTTTCATGGCGTTTAATGGGCGATGAAGTTACCCAAGTTAATCTTCGTCAGAAATTGAAATCCAATGTTGCTATTTTAAACTCAAGTAACGAGGAGATGAGCATTGTACCCTTCTTTATTCTGCCAGGAGAATATTTCATCAAAGAAGTTTCTGAACGGGCAAAGCTGATGGTCTATGAGCAAAATACTGGTAGTCGGATCGTGTTTTTTAGCCCAGAAAGTGTTCATGGTGAAACCAACAATGAAAAGGTCTTGGAACAGCTGAACTTGATGATTCGTGAGAAAGAGAAACGAGAACCTGTTTCCATGAAGGATTTGGATGAAGTTAGCTGGAAAGCTGTTTTGAAAGAAAATAACGAAGCAACTATTCAATCGCTTTTAAGCGAAAAGAAAGTGATCAAGGGTATCTATCAGGAAAGGCAGGATGCAGAGGTAGCTCTTCGGTCATGGGTAGGAGCTCGCGCTGGTTTGTTCTTCTTGGCGGCCGAGGCGGGAAGCGGGAAAACGAATTTGTTGGTTGAAATGAACCGTCAGTACGCGGAGCGTGATTTGGATACCATTTTACTGCGTGGTAATCGTTTCCGTACCCCAAGCATTTGGGAAGAATTGTGTTACAGGTTGAACCTTACAGATGACAGTTCTTTGGAAGAAGCCGGTTTTGTGAAATATGAGCAGGAGAATCCTTTGATGATTTTAATAGACGGTGCCAATGAGAATGCCAATTCCAAAGCCTTATTCGAATCAATCATTGAGTTTTTGGAGAAATACAACGGCGGTCACATCAAAATTGTGTTGAGCTGGCGGGTGAACACCAAGAGTGAATTGCCGCAGGCCGATGAGAAGTATGAGCCCATTATATACAGCGATGCTAAAGAAGGCAATCGGGAGGAAAATGTTGTAGCGCGATCTTGTCATTGGCTCAAACCTTTGAATAAAGTTGAAGTAGAAGGTGCCTGGAATAAATACGTGAGTAATAAGCAAGATAAAGTGCGTCGCAAACCCAATTTCTCTTACGAAGAATTGACATATCATGATCGTTCACTTAGTGACCAATTGGATAATCCGTTATTACTACGCTTGTTTTTGGAGTTAAATAATGGGAAAGGATTACCCAAAAGCCGTGGTGGATTTATCAGTATCTGGACACTATATCACGAGAAGTTAATTTCACAATAGGCAAGTCATGACAGACAATCATTTATTGTTATACCGCCTGGCAGAACTCATGTTAGAACATGAGCAGCATGTTCTGCCTGTTGATTTGCTTTTTGATGACGAGCAGATAGGCGATTTTGTTAAGATTATTCAAATCGATTCGCCTTATCAGCAAATGCTATTCGAGGGAGTATTAACGGAAACGGTTCGTGATGAAAAGCTCTACGTAAGCTTCACGGTGGAGGGGTATTTCCATTACTTATTAGGGGAGGTAATTGACCAACTAACAAATGAACATGAACCAAAGGCACTTCTAGATTTATTGGTGTACAATCAATTGAATGGAATCAGAGAAGGCGTAGAGCAGTGTTTAATTCGGGATGTACAAAATAATGATTTATCTAGGTTGATGTGGTTGATAGATAGTAAAGGTGAGACGAATGATATTTCTGCATTGCCATTGGCTTATTCATTTTCCAGTTTTCGAGGATCTATAAAATCACAAGAAGAATATCAAGAAGCAATAGATTTACAAATCAACAAGGTACTAAACGAATTATTATTAAACCCAACTACTGAAGATATTAATGCATTAACTGAGAGTTTGCAGATATTAGAGAAAGTCCAAAAAAATCAGATCGTTACATTACTTTACAAACAAATAAATGAAAGAATCAAGCCCAATTTATTGAATAAGGCTGTATTATTTTTAAAAACCATACAACATATTCATCATTCACAAAGAAAAAATAATCTTGATCGTGTAATAAAACTATCTATCAATGAGGAGACAGAATTAGTATCAGATTTTTATCACGAAATAGCAGAACAGTTCGGGTTCATTTCAGAATACGACAAGGCCATTGAATATTACGAGAAATCATTGGCCATCGACTTAAAAGTGCATGGGGATCAACATTCTTCTGCATGGGAATCGTATAATAATTTGGGAATAGTTTGGTCCAAAAAAGGCGAATACGACAAGGCCAAAGAATGTTACGAGAAATCATTGGCAATCAACTTAAAAGTTCATGGAAATCAACATCATTCTACAGGGTTATCTTATAACAATTTGGCAATAGTTTGGTACGAGAAATGCGAATACGACAAGGCCATAGAATACTATGAGAAATCATTGGCGATTCGATTAAAAGTGCATGGGGATCAACATCCTTCTGCAGGGGAATCGTATAATAATTTGGGAATAGTTTGGAAAAATAAAGGCGAATACGACAAGGCCATAGAATATTACGAGAAATCATTGGCAATAAACTTAAAAGTTCATGGAGATCAACATCCTTCTGTAGGGGATTCGTATAATAATTTGGGAATAGTTTGGAAAAATAAAGGCGAATACGACAAGGCCATAGAATATTACGAGAAATCATTGGCGATTCGATTAAAAGTGCATGGGGATCAACATCCTTACACAGGGGAATCGTATAATAATTTGGGTGAAGTTTGGTACGAGAAATGCGAATACGACAAGGCCATAGAATATTACGAGAAATCATTGGCCATCGACTTAAAAGTGCATGGAGACCAACATCTTCATACAGGGATGTTATATGACAATTTGGGAGTAGTTTGGTACGAAAAAGGTGAATACAACAAGGCAATAGAATATTACGAGAAATCATTGGCAATCGACTTAAAAGTGCATGGAGACCAACACCCTTCTACAGGAAGTTCGTTTTATAGTTTGGGTGAAGTTTGGGAAGAAAAAGGCGAATATGAAAAGGCTAAGAAATGTTATGAGAAGTCACACTCCATTTTTTTAAATTCACTTGACGAGGACCATCCTCACATAAAGCATGTCCAAGGAAAATTGAACTCATTAAATGACCACTAATCACCTCTTATTGTACCGACTAGCAGAACTCATGCTCGAGCATGAGCAAAACACACTGCCGGTCGATCTGCTCTTCGACGACGAGCAAATAGGAGATTTTGTGAAGAGTATTCAAATCGATTCTCCTTATCAGCAAATGTTATTAGAAGGTGTTTTAACGGAATCTGTTAGGGATGAAAAACTTTATGTAGGCTTCACGGTGGAGGGGTATTTTCATTTTATTTTAGGGGAAGTTATTTATAATCAAACCCAAGGTCTGAATCCTGAAGTATTGAAGCATTTAATAGAAAACAATGAATTGAATGGGGTAAATGAAGGTTTGGAACATTGTTTAATTAGGGATGTACAACAGGATGAATATTCGAGATTAATGTGGTTGATAGATAACAATGAAAGCAATGAAATTTCTGGAAACTGCATCAAACCACTAGCAACCGCATTTTTAAATTTTAAAGGGTTAAAAGAAAATGATGTTGAATATATTGATTTGATAAAAAATCAAATTATTCTAGTATTAAGGAAATTATTAGATAATCCAACAGAAAATGATTTTGCATTATTAAATAAAAGTATCTCGTACCTTGAATATATAGGAAAGAATGATGTAGTTAAATGTCTCTATCAAGAATTAAATAGTAATATCAAACCTAGAATTACACATGAAGCAATTTTATTTATCAAATCAATAGGACAATTAAAAGAATCCGATAAGAATAGTAAGCTTGAATTACTTGAGGAAAAACCTATAGAAGCTGATTATTATCACACAATTGGAAAGCAATTTGAATCCGTTGCAGATTATAATAAAGCTATTAAATTTCATGAAAGGGCTTTATCTATTAGACAAAATAATTTTGGAGGAACACACCCTATTTGTGGAGAATCCTACATTGAATTAGCAAGTAATTACAAATCCCAGGGTGATTATGATAAATCATTAGATTGTTGTATTAAAGCGCTGAAAATATTTGAAGAACAATATGGGAATGAGCATAATTTAATTGGAGATGTTTGCAACTTAATGGGTGTTAATTACGCTGGAAAAAATAACTTAAA
>Ga0255768_10001478_pt1 | contig 24203 bp, 24 predicted proteins | sample 071ome_33_FD_179983 | JGI IMG/M metagenome (GOLD analysis project Ga0255768, IMG submission 179983) | Coastal salt marsh microbial communities from the Groves Creek Marsh, Skidaway Island, Georgia - 071412AT metaG (version 2) | ecosystem: Environmental > Aquatic > Marine > Intertidal zone >...
ATTATGCTCCTACGACTTCACTGAACGCAACGCCAGTTCTTGTTGCAACAAAGTTAAGTTTGATAAAGTTGATACTTCTTGCAGGTTTTACAAAGATGTCTGCAACAAATTCATTTCTATCAATAACGTCTGCCGTGTTATTTGTTTCATCACATACTACTGAGAAGTCTGTGATGCCTCTACGACCTTGTACATCTCTTAGGAAAGGTTCTACTAGATTTCTAAATTGTGCTCTTGTGAACTCATCGTTGAACTCAAAGAGTTGAAATTTAGATGCAGTAGATACTGCCTTTTCTAAAGTGATGAAAAGTCTTCTTACATTGATTCGATCAAATGCACTTGGTTTAGATAATGCAGTCTTATCACCAAACAATACAATACCTTGACCAGGGAATGAAGTTACAGGATTTACTCTTTTTCTGTAAAGAATATCTCTCTGTGCCTGTGTAGGATTGTATGCAAGTTTTAATGCACCACGAATCTGACCTCTGTTGAAACCACCTGGTGAATACCAAGGATCTGCAACTAGATCAGTTCTTGCACATAGACCAGCAATATCACCATTCAATGGAACATATCTGTAAACATCATTATACTTATCGTATTGATATTTGTAACCTGAATCGATTACAGCATATGAACTTGAAGGTAAACCATCAGCAAAAGCAACTACGTTTTCTGTTTGTGCGATAGGATCAGATACATTCACAACATCTGCACGTGCAGGTGATACGAAAGCAACGCAATCTTTTCTTGTTTCTGCAAGATCAATTAACATTGTTGCCTTTGTGTCGCCAGTTGCATCTGCGTTTGTTTGTGAAGGACCACCAATGATAAAGTTAACATCTACTGATTCAGTGTCAGCAAACTTATCATATGCTAGTTCTAATTCACCATCAGTTGGTACGTTATCATCAGTACCACCAGAAAGTGATGTACTGAAAACAGTTTGTGAATTTGTGCCTGTGTTATCGAATGTATTGTTTACAACACTTGCACCAGCACCTGATAGTGTAGTTTCGTGATCCATCCAATAGATGTGTTCTGAACTATTGTATAAAACATCTACGTAATAGTTTGTTCCGCCTTGAGCGTTTTTCGCATCTGAACCTTGAGATAAACCTTCGTATTTCTCTAAGATTGATCCTGCAACGCCAGTGATACCACCGTCTTCGTCAACAACAACGATATGAAGTTCATCATTTGAACCACCATTGTCTGAAGCGTATTGTGATGTTCCTGGAGCAGTATCAAAGAGATAGAAATATTCCCAACGTCTTTTGATGTATGCATTGTCTGCCACAGCATCTTTTAAACCTGTCTGACCGCCTGATAATCCACTTTCAACGTTAGTGTTTACTCTTGCGATTGTCAAGGTGTTAGAAGAAATTGCAGTAACTTTATAATACTCACCAGAAGGTGAAGCGTTAAAGTTTCCACTTGTATCGCCGAACTCTAGTAAGTCGCCTACATTGAAAGCAGTTCCATCATCAACAGTAATTGAAGTTGCACCTTTTGAAGCAGATGCAGCTGTTAAGTTACTTGCGGATAATGTTTGTTCAAATGCAGTAGAATTTGTACACATAGATACCTTGAGGTTGTTACCCCAAGCGCCAGCAGTTCTTGCAGCCCAACTTCCTGATGAGCCTGAACCGTCAGCATAATTGTTAGTATAGTGGTCTGTGTTTTTGATTTGTACACCTACTCCGCCACTAGCGGCGTTTAGGTTTCCAGTCACAGCTCTGACCACTCTTAATGCGTTTCCGTACTGTAGAAAGTTGGTTGCACTAAAAAAATACTCGAATGTGTTGCTGTCTGGTTTACCAAACGTTTCAACATATTCTTGTTCACTTGAGATCGCAACGATCTCATCCATCGGCCCTTTTTCACTAACAACAGAGATGCCTGCAATTGATGTAGCTACGGCAGGTACTACGTTTGTTAGATCCTTTTCAGTTACGAGAACACCGGGTGATACTAAAAATGCCATTGTCTGTTCTCCTTATTTACTAAATTTAGTAATTATACGACTATTTATAATAATCAAAATTTACAGTCCTTTTCGCACTGCAGGTGTCCAACGAACACCATATTCATCAATCGTATCCTCTGTAAACTCTGTATCGATACCATTATCAACAAAACCGAACGGTGCCATATCTTGTTCTATAAGATTCTGTTGTTCTTCAAATATACGACTTCTTAGATCATTATCTGTCAATTCTTTAAAGTAAATCTGTGTAGTTAACCAAGCAAAGAATAAACAACACGCAACTAAATCATCTGAACATCCGTCATCTGCTTCATACTTTGATGTACCTTTGAGAATGAATGTCGATAACTCTGCGATAATATCAAAGTCATTAATAATCAATTTGTCTGATTCAATCATCTGTTTAAGATTGGAACAAGCAATTTTCTTTACTGCCTTGGTTGTTCTCAGACCCATTTGAGATCCTTTACCTGAGAATCCAGAACCTGCAATCTGACCTGAACGACCTCGTTGTGATACCATAATCATATTATCATATTCTAAATCAAACTGTAATGTGTCTGCGACTTGACCACCAATATCATTGACCTCAACCAGTATCTCTGCCTGATTATAATTCTTTGCAACTTGATTGATGATATTAGGAAACACTAAAGGTTTAATTTCATTATTCTTATACTTTGCAACAATACGATAAGGCATCTGTGTAATATCAAATACAACAAATGCTGAATAGTCATTTAAATCACCTCGTGCAACGTCAACTGTCATCATGTAGTGATGATCTTTTTTTACTTCTTCGTAAACATCTAAACCTGAATGAGATTTAATCGGTGGATTGTGAGATAACATTCTCAATTTAGATGCATTAATTAATGTATCAACAGAACCTAAAAACTCACATTCAAACTCTGTTCGAAACTGTGCTTCACTTGTATTCTTAATTGTTTCTTCTTTCCATTTCTCATCTCTACCTGGTATCTCTGACCAATGTACTTCAATATTTTTAAAACTATTATTGTTATTGACAGAATCATTCCATAACTTATAGAACATATTCATACCATGAGGTGTAGATACAATCATTACCTTTGAACTTTTTCCTGATGAGATAGTAGGATAAACTGAACTAAAGAATTGTTCTGCAATATTATTCGGTACGAAAGCAAACTCATCTAAGAATATCACGTTAAAAGATCCACCACGAATTGCACTTGATGATGTTGAGGCGGCAATGATACGACTATTGTTTTCTAATTCTAAAGAACCTTTGTTCCAGTTTAAAACACCTTGTTGCATCCACTTAGGTAAGTTTTCATAAGCAAGTTGTAATCTTCCGAGAATATCTCTAGCAGTTGAACTTTTGTTTGCAAGTATCGCCACATTGACGTTATCATTAAACATCACATAATGCATTAAATAAGAAACAATCGTTGTTGATTTACCTGACTGACGAGGTAGTTTACAGATTGTAAAACGATTATCATGGAATGTATCAACCATTTCTTTTTGAAAGTTATACATCTCAAATGGTACAAGACCTTTATCTAGTGTAACAATCTTAATATAGTTCTCAATAAAATATATTGGATTCTCCATACACTTTTGAAGTTCCTCAATCTGTTCTTTGGTAAACTCAGTCTTAGTGTTTGCCTTTTTAAGATTAGGATTACCGAGATAAATCTCTGTGTTACTCATCTGTCTTTAATGATTTTCCTTTGAGAAGTTTATTCAATTCAGTTGTTGAACCGACAAACAAAGCGTTGGTGACATTCTTTGGTGCTTTGTCTGGCACATCTTTTAACTTCTTCATCTTTTCTTGTAACTGTAATAATTTTTCAGTTACTTCACCTACGTTTTTAATTAGTTGACCTGCAACTTCGTAAGCCCTCGGATGCTCGCCCTCTCGTGCTAAATCTAATATACCATCAATGGCATCTTGTCCACGTTCTACTAGATTATAAAGATTTTCTCTACTATATTTGTAATCGCTGTCAACATCTTCATTCTCTTTTGGTCTTGGAACTTTTGGTGTTGTTTTAATTACTTTTTCTGGTAAGTCAGCGATTTCTAATACTTCGTTTAATTTATCATCAGTGCTTGACATAATTTATTACACATTCTTATCTGTTCCACTTTCAGGATCATATTCTTTTGCATCTTGGAAGAATGATGTTGTTTCATTGAAACCAAAGTTATCATCACCGTCTGCATCAATTGGATCAGGTGTGACTGTGTATCTCTGTTCTCTCTTTGGTGTATTCACGGGCATATCTGCATACTGATCAACTTGTACTGTTTTAATCACTTTTGATGATGTCACAGGACCATAGAGATAATTCTTTGCAGTGAAAGACAAAGTGTACATGATAACACGTCTTGTTTGAAAATCACCATCATAAGAATCTTCATAAGATACATCATTTAATATAATAGGAACATCTCTGACTATTTCCATTTCTGGAATAGAATTTAATGTGACTGTATAATCGGGTTGAAAGTAAGGTAGTATTTGTTCGACAATTTGTAATGCATCATCTGAATTTTTTGCCATAGCATATAATGTAAAACCAATATTATATGGCACAGGCATATACTGAGATGTCATCGACTTATCATCTGCCCCTTTGACTTTCTTAAACTTTTGTACACGATTTAACTTTCTCGTAGCATCGTATGACAAACCTGTCATTTCAAAACCAAGTCTTGGTAATGTGATCGAAGTTTTCTTTACGTCTGTTGCTGTTCTACCAGCATCTTGGTCTAATCGTGTAAGAAACTTTTGTTTTGGACCATACGCTAATGGTACTTTCATTCTTTGAATCACTTTACCAGAATTGTTTTTGCGAACAACATATAAGTTGTTGAACAGTGAACCAAAGGCTACAACTGTTTTTCGAACAACTTCGTGGTAAAAACTATCTGTTAACATATTTTAATTCTCCTAGTTCTATTTAGTAGGTTCTCCAAAAGGGTTTCTTTCGGTAAAATCAAAGACATCATCACTAGAATCAAACTCTGTATCTAGTCCAGATTCTTGTGTAAACTCTAAGTTCTGAGCACCATCATCTTTATTATCAACACTATAATCTTCTTGTATGAGATAATTATAATCACCTAAATCATCTTCAAGTAATATATCATCACCTGCATCGGTACTTGTGCCATCAACAGAATCTAAAACTAATCCAGAACCTGCGTCTGATTGTAGAGTATCAGTACCATCTAATTGTAATTGTGATAGTGAAGGTGTTTCTAATAATAGAGAACCTGTTGTACCAACTCCTTCTTCTAATGATATTTGATGTGCTAGTACATCAGTTGATAGTGTATCTTCAACATTATCAATCTCTGAAATACCTGTATCTAATGCTTCATGTGAGTATTCAAACGTTGTACATTTTAATTTAAATAATGGAATATCTGCAATCTGATAGAAAGGATCTTCATCTTCAACAAACTGTATTTCAAACATCTTTTTGAATACAGGCATATAGATAACATCACCTTCTTTTGGTCGATCTTGTGCCAGTGTGTTTGATTTCTGATCAACTAATAAATCAAATCTTCTTTTAGAAACAACAAGAGTAATATCATCTCTTACTTCTAATCCAAACTTACCAATGATATCACCATCACCTTCGAAACCAGAAACGTTTTCTACATACATTTCAATTGAATATGCTTCTTCAAATTTAGATAAAGCATCTTCACCTAAAATCGTATCTCTAGCAACAATTGTTCTTGGAAGATAAGTAACCTCTTGACCGAACACACGAAGTTGCTCGATCATTAAATCTTCGTATAGAAATCTCTCTGATCTGGTGCCGTGACTGAAATATAAATTTCTTGTAGGCATAATTTATCCTATCATATAGTTGACAGGTGTTTCGTATTGTAATTGAATCTGTTCTTCTATTTTAATTATTTCTTCATTTGCTTGTTGATAGATAACTTCACCATTAAGTGTTGTACCACCTAACATTTGCACTTGATTAAATTTAATTAAGTTAGCACCCCATTGTCTTTTAAACAATTGTGTAACATATTTTTTTAAAAGAATATCGTTATAGATATCTGTATAAACAGTTGGGTCTAATTTGCGATAACATTTAATTAAAACATATTCACCGGCACTAACATCATTTTCCCAATCCATATCAATATACAAACGATTTTGATGTTGATTAAAACGAATTGGTTTTTCACCAACTAATACATGATCTAAAAAATCTAAATGTGTTCTTGTCATCTGATAATGAATAATACTTGTTGATGAGAAATCATAAAGATCATTCAATCGCAATTGATATCTTACATCAAACATATTAAGATTTGATTTGTCAGTAAATGGAAAAACTTCTAAAATAGAAACAACACTATCGGGTACAGGAATATAATTTGTACCTTCTTTCCAAGTTGCTGAAACTGTACTGTCTGCTGTGTCTGTTACGACTGTTGATGTGTTTGCTCTTGCTCGTGTTATATCTGCTGCTGTAATTTGATACTTGAGATACATCTTTTCAATACCATCATAATGATACTGAGCAAAAAACTGCAATCCTTCATCAAGTCTATCTTCTAACTGGTCATCTTCTACATTAATTTCAATGACTGGTTTTCCGAGTGCTCGTAAAGCATATTGTTTTAATGTTTCTCTAGTATTCGGGTTTGCCATACTTCTATTTATCCTTATCCTAAAGCAACGGCTTGTGCGATTGCAAAGGCATTGGTTGCTTTGGCGTCTAATTGTGTTTGTATATTACTTGTAACACCATCTGAATGATTTAGTTCCGCTGCGGTAGCAGTAACAAGTGTATTACCTAATCTTAAACCGTTTGATGAACCGTCATGTGTTTCTACGTCAAAGTCCGTACCATTCATAATTTTAAATTCTGTACTTGTCATACGAACATTAATATTTTGACTACCACCTTTTATATGTGCAATTTCAATAATACCGTCTTCAGTCCCGTTTGAAGCGTCACCAATTTTACCTGTTATTTTAGCATAGTTTCTGGAAACACCTGTATCACTATCACCTACAAATAATAATTGTCCAATATAGTTTGCATCAGCACCAGTAATATCTCTAACTAATCTTAATTCAGGACCTGCGGAAGAACCAGAAGTAGTATCTGTAATTGTGTGTGCTTGACCTGTAACTGTTAAAGTTGAAATGGTTTTATTTGATAGTGTTTCTGTATTATCTAAAAGAGAAACAGTACCAGTTGCATTAGGTAAAGTAATTGTTCTATCTGCTGTTGGATCAACAACTGTTAAATTTGTTTCATAGTCATCAGAAGTTGAACCTTCAAATCTAAATGAATTAACAACATCAACGGTTGTTGAATTAATTGTTGTAGTAGTTCCATTGACTGTAAGATTTCCACCTACTGTTAAATTACTTGTTATTGAAACACTATCTGGTAATCCAATAGTGACTGTATTTGAAGTAACTGCTGTTTCTATTTCGTTGGATGTTCCTGAAATAGTAAGTGTTTCACCGAGTGATGCACTATCACTTCCTGAATCACCTGCGAAAGTAATTGATGAATTTGATAAACTTGAATTTGGTATATTGGAAATCGTTGTTGAACTGGCATCAATTGTTCCTAGATTAATCGTAACTGTATTTGATGTAACGGCAGTTGAAATACTTGTACCGCCAGCAACAGTTAATGTTTCACCAAGAGAAGCACCATCACTTCCGGAATCACCAGCAAATGTAATAGATGAATTTGTTAATGAACTATTTGCAATATTGGATAACGTGTTAGAGGAACCACTAATTGTTTTATTGGTAAGTGTTTCTGATCCTGCCAATGTAGCAAATGAACCGTCTGATAATGCAGTATTAAATTCAGCAGTAGTACCTGTTATAGTGTTGTTTGCAAGGTCGATAGATTTGTTTGTTAAGGTATCAGTTGATGTTTCAGTAACAACATTTGAATCTAAATTAATTGTGATTGTGTTGGAAGTAGCAGCTGTGGTAATATTAGTACCACCTGCAATAGTTAATGTTTCACCTAATGATGCTGAATCACTTCCTGAATCTCCTGCAAAAGTAATTGAACTTGCTGAAAGATATGTTGAGATATCAATTGTATCACCAGACTGAAATTCGGCAAGACCCGTTACTGTACTTGAGGTAAACGTTGCTTTGACTGGAATTACATTTGCCATTATGCTGTACCTACCACGAGTGTTTCAACTGCTGTTCCATTACTTGTTGTAAAAGGTATATATAAGTTCGTCAAAATCTCTCCAATTGTTCCTGATGTTTGTAATTCTATATTAGAACTTGAACCATCTGATTTTAAAAATGGAATAGCTGCTGTACTAGGAGTTCCAATTGTCACTGTGTCTGTTCCTGCATTTGTTGTAACAGCAACAAGACCAGATTCAGCGATTGTTAAAGTGTCTGTTGAAGAATCGGCAACAACATTACTTTGACCAGATACGGCAATAGTTGTAAATGAGTTAGAAGAAGTTCCTCCGCCTATTTCTTTTACAGTACCAGAATCGTTAATGTAAAATTTTTGAGCAGAGGTGTCGATTGCAACTTCACCACTTGTGATATCACTTGTAGTGGGTGTTGTTGTTCCTCTTTTTAACTTAATGACTGTCGCCATACTATAAATCTCCTAGCGACTATTTAGAATGTGCCGCCATCAATAGTTGTTACTGTCACTGCGCCACTTGTTACAGCAAAGTTATCAGAACTGAATGATGCAATACCTTTATTTGATGTTGTTGCATCTTCACCTGATATGGTAATTGTGTTTGATGTAACTACTGTATCGATACCTTCACCAGATACAACGTTTAGTGTTTCACCAAGAGCAGCACTATCAGAACCAGAATCACCAGCAAATGTAATTGTACTATTTGTTAATGATGAGTTTCCAATATTTGTGATTGTTGAATTTGAACCATCAATATTTGCAACAAGTTCAGCAACTGTAAGTGAAATATCACCAGTTGAAGCCGCAGTCGCAGTGGTTGTACCTACTGTGAATTTGTCAGCAGATTCATCCCACATAATAATTGCATTATCACCAGTTGAACCTCTTTCGATAATAATACCTGTATCGTTAGCGTTAGAAGCCGCACCTGAGTTTAATTCAAGTAAGTTATCTGAAATTGTTGTATTTGTTGATGCTACAGTTGTTGTAGTACCATTAACTGTTAAGTTTCCTGTAACTGTTAAGTCGTTAGAAACTGTTAAGTCATTTGATACAGTAACATCACTTGGTAATCCAATTGTGACTGTGTCAGTTGTTGCAACTGTTTCAATCTCATTTGAAGTACCTGCGATTGTTAAAGTACCACCAAGTGATACGGCATCAGAACCAGAACCACCTGCAAAGGTAATACTTGAATTTGAAAGTTTACTGTTTGCAATAGAACCTGCAAGATGCACATTGTCAACTGATCCGTCAACGATGTGTTCTGAATCAATCGAATCATCTGCAATCTTTGTTCCATCAACAGCATCAGCAGCAAGTTGTGTAGTATCTACACCACCGTTTGCAATGTTTAGTGTAACTGTATTTGAAGTTCCAACTGAACTTAATCCAGTACCACCTGCAATGGTTAATGTTTCACCAAGAGCAGCACTATCAGAACCAGAATCACCTGCAAAGGTAATAGATGAGTTTGACAGTTTTGCATTAGTGATTGAACCAGCAAGTTGTGCATTTGATACACCACCTGTTGCAATACTTACTGCACCAGAAGATACTGAGAAGTCACTTGAACTAAATGATGCAATACCTTTTGATGAAGTAGATGCATCGTCACCATTGATTGTAATAGTGTTTGTTGAAGCAACTGTTGAGATTCCTGTACCACCTGAGATAGTAAGTGTTTCAGAATCTAAGTCAATTGATTGTGTTGTACCAGAATCAGCAGCGATATCGAGGTCTTCCGCTGTTAATTGTGTATCAACATAATCTTTTACAGCAGCACTTGTAGGAATTGTTGTATCATTATCGTTAGATGCAATACCTTCAGATTCTATAACAAGTGTTCCTGCTTTGATGTTGTCAACTTCTAAGTTTGTAATTGTTGTAGTATCTGCATCAATAGAACCTAGATTGATTGTAAGTGTATTAGAGGTTGCGGTTGTAGAGATGCTTGTACCACCTGAGATAGTGTAAGTTTCACCAAGTGATGCACTGTCACTTCCTGAATCACCTGCAAAAGTAATAGATGAGTTAGAAAGTTTTGAGTTTGCAATTGAACCAGCGAGTTGATCGTTTGATACACCGCCAGTCTTAATTGTTACATCACCAGAACTTACAGAAAAGTCTGCACTGTTAAATGAAGCAACACCTTTGTTAGCAGTTGTTGCATCTTCAGCTGAAATTGTTACTGTGTTTGATGATACGGAAGTATCAATACCTTCACCACCTGTGAATGTTAAAGTTTCACCAGTTGTAAATGAATCTGTTCCTGTATCACCAGCGAGGTCAAATGATCCTGAAGGAATAGCAGCGAATGATAAGTTTCCTGAACCATCTGTTTTTAAGAAATGGTTTGTAGAACCATCAGCACTTGGTAGTGTAAATGTTACACTTGATGCAATATTGTTTGCACCTTTCAATGCTGTAAAGTTTGTACCGTTATCAGTACCTTCGTTAAACTTGATTGTACCACCAGTTGCAGTTGCGTTACCTACAAACAACTCGTCAATTGCTTTATTTGAATCGACAAGAATTGCTGAACTAGCAGTTAATGTTCCTTGAACGTGATCTAATTGATCTACGAAATATTGACCACCGATGACTGTAATATTATTTGCGTCACCGTTTCCGTCTACCCCACCTTCACCTACGAATAATCTATCTCCTAGGTTTCCTTGGGACCCTGTGCCGTATGTGTATGCTAATTCCCCAAGTTTTAATGTGGCTGGAGCACTAGTACCAGACGACCTCTTTATCTGAATAATAGTTGACATTCTATTTTAATCTCCTTAAAATGCACCGCCGTTGAATACCAACGTTCCGGTTTCGGTTTCTAATTCTGTTCTTACAACAAACTTTCTGTCACTTGCTCTATACTGTAATAAGGCACCATCTTGAGCATTATTGGCATCAACATCACCCAAGGCTCTCAATAGAAAATCTGAGTTATTTAATGCTGTTTGTTGTGCTGGTACGGTCACCTGTACTCGTTGTGGACCGTTCGATGTATCTTGTTTTATTTTTGCAGTTGTTGAACTGCTTGAACTTACAGTTGCAGTGATAGCCATTGTTACCTCTTAATACATACAATATTTATAATAAAAAGAAGTTGAAATGAGATATTATTTTGTAACTTGTGGAGAAATAGTCACTAATCCTTCGATAACACGAGTGACCGTGATACCTGAAGTGACTTCGACATCATAGACATATCGACCTTCTTCTAAAGTACCTGTCTGAGTTGCAGTGAGTGAAAGATTGATTTGACCAGCAGTTGAAGGGTCTGCGACAGCGGCAGTAAAATCAACAGCAGTAGAAGAAGAATAAGACTTGCGAATCTGAGCTGCAACACTATAACCTGTTAAATCAAACGCACTTCCGTCATCATTCTTTACAAGAACAGATGTGCTAAATGTCGCACCTTGATCAACATAGAGATTTGCAATTGCAGCCATGAAACTATTTATCTTCTTTTGATTCTGTTTTTACGACTTCACTTTTGATTTTGTCTTTGTAGTATTGTGACAGAACATCTATCTTTTCTAATTCAATGATTATCTTTCTACGTGAGGTAAGAATTTCATTGAGGGCATATACCCAATTCTTTTGTTGTTCAGATAAATCTTCTTCTTTGTATTCTATATCGTCAATAACTATCATTGTATAGTCTCCTTTGTATTATATATTATTCTGCTGTGACAGGTAATCCAGTTGATGTCACTAGAGGATGTTCAGCAAATGCCATGTAATAATATACTGTTCCACTTTGATTAGCATTTACTTGTGTTCCTCTGAATTTAAAACCATTAGATAAATAATCGATATAATAAGAAGAATCCGATGCTTCAGCATTAGTTAAATCCGGATATAAGTATGAATCTCTTGGATTTATGGGATCTCTTTTATTATCTAACATAAGCCAATTAAATACAGCATCTGGTCTTATAATCACAAGAGCTGGTTTAAAGCCTGTATAAACGAATGGTCCGTCTGCGGATCCGTTTCCAGTATATTTGCCGAATTTAGAGAATCCTTTTTTCTCGGCAAAACAGTAAGCTACTGTTTGAGCAGATTGTCCAACTTCCGTAGATGCAGTATTAATTGTAAATACAGAAGATGTTGGTGTGGTGCTATTAAAGTTTCCAGTATTGGCTGAAGCAGCTGATGTATTTAATAAAAATTTTTTATTGTTGCCTAATATTTCCATATAAACTGCCCAATTTCCTTGAGTGCCTTGGTCACGATTTTTAAATATCATTACTTGTGGAGCAACACCTAGTCCATGTCCAACTGTTTCTATTTGGTCAGTGCTTCCTGTATAAGTCACAATACTAAATCCTGCAGTGGTGTTGGCTTGAACTGTTGAGGTAATACTTCCGTCTGTGTTAGATGATGTAGTACCACCACCAGCTTTCCAACCCAACGAAACATAATTATTACTAGAAGAATTAACAGTATTAGCAGGCGACCCACCACCATCATCACCTAAGGTAAAACCATTAGAATCAAAACTAACATATGAAGCAGACTTTGTATCTTCAGCACCAAGATCATTTGAAAATAATCTTTTTGTTAAACCTCTACTTGTATCTCGCCAATCGTGATAGTGGGTATTACTTCTACTTTTTGCCCATATTAAATCTGGTTGTAAATTAGAATTTCCGTCATAGGTTATTGCAGTTTGTGTATTATTCCCAGAATATGTTTTAACTTGAAAATGTGCTGAAGGTTGAAAACTAATATATGCCATATCTTAACCGAACTCCTTTATATTCTTTGTACATAATGCATAGTATTCTGTACCACTTAATGTTGGATCGTATTCAAATAATCCATAACCATTAGCGTCTGAATTTGCTGAAGAAACATCAATACCACCAAAAGTACCTTCACCAAAATTATAATCCATCACACCATTGTTTGATCCACCGCCATCTTGGCAGTTGTATGGTGTATAAAAATAAGTCATATCTAATCCAGTAGCAACCGCATTACCTGAATTTTCCATTGTTCCATTTTTACCTATTCGTAATTCTCCATTATCAGCATCAAAATAAACTTGAACGATATCTGCTGTAGAAAACGCACTAACATTTGTTACTCCTGATGTACTCGCATTTTTATAAACATATCCTGTTTGTAAATCCATAACAATACCTTTCCAATCATTTGAAGTTAATGTTCTCGGATTATTTACTGGAGATTCTACATCTACAAAACCAACCATTTTTCTATTACCATGTCCAGCAGAGATTGTGCTTTTACATTCATAATACCATTTACCACTTTTAACAGCTTGAGTTGATCTTGCAGCCACATCACTTCCACCACCTGCATTATTCAAACGAAGTCCGTTTTTCTCCATTTCAGCAACAGTTCCAGCAAAGTCTAATTGATTTGGTTTACAGAAAACATTTGATGGTGTTGTTTGTGATTGTTTTAAATTTCCATTAACACTAAATGTATTTCCATTTCCTGAACTATCTGTTCCTAAAGAACCAGATGATGCAAACTTTAAAAATACTCCATTTGTACCATAAGTGACACTTGGTGCAAGTTTAGGTTTCCAAATACCTGTTGTAGAATCTGTTAGACCAAAATCAGAAGCAGCGTATTGTGTACCATCGATGTGATGTATATGTGCAAAATATCCATCAAAATTTTCTGATGAACTTGCTTGATTTCTACCATAAACGTGTGCTTTTGCATTTTCGTTCACAGGTGTGTTTAGATTTTCTGTAATTGCATTGTTTGTATCCCAAGTAGTGATTAAGTCACCATTAACATAAACTTTAATTCTATCAGCAGCAGTTGATTGTGTGGTATCGACAGCAACAACGATGTGATACCAAGAAGCAGTATCCCTAAAAACTCTTGATGTAACTCTATATGTTGTCGCACCACCAACAACTACTAATTTATCAGACGAAAAGAAACCAATAAAAAATCTACCAGTATCGGTTGAAGTTGATGTTCCAGCATCAAACAATTTAGAACCAGCAGAAATTTGACTTCTTTTAATCCAAGCTGAAAAGGTAAATGTATTTCTGTTACCACCACTTGAATTGGTTCTTGTCATATATGAATTTGCACCCATTAGTTAAACGCTGCCCCCTCTGTAATTGCTACACCAACCGTGATACTGAAAGCACGTGATGCTGTTTGTGATTCAGCGTCTGTTACTGTAATTGTAAAACTATAAGCAGTATCTCCTGTATCACTTCCTGCTTCGGTGCCTGATATTGTTGCCGTGTTACTTGATTGTGATAATGATAAACCTGTTGGTAAACTACCTGATGTAATTGCATAAGTGATATCACTATCTGAACTGGCAGAAACTGTTGTACTAAATGCTTCTCCTTGATTGACTGTACCTAAAGAACCAGCAGACGTACTAAATGTTGGGTCACTAGAATAAGTCAATGTTGAAGATGACTGTGCCGCTAAACCTGTTGGATTTTGTACACGAACTTTATAGATACCTGAACTTCCACCAGACGGTAGTGTCGCAGTTAAACTTGTTGAACTTGTATAAGTGACTGCTGATGCAGTTGTAATGGCACCAGTTGATGTATTGATGATTTCAACAATCGGAATACTTTCAAAGTTTGTTCCTGTGATGGTGATACTTCCACCTGTATCATCATCTACTTCAGTGGGTGTGAAACTTGTAATCGTAGGTTGAGTTGCACTAATACCCGAAATCTTTGATAAAGCAATATCAGCACTAGCATTGATATCTGCGTTGACAATTGTATCATCAAGTATTTTTGATGTAGTGACTGCATTGTCGTCTATTGCTCTGGAGGGTATTGTGTTTAATGCCATACTACTATTTATACTCTTTTATCGTGCTGTTGTGGGTACTCCATCACTCGAAACAAAGGGAGATTCAGCAAATGCCATGTAGATGTATGGCTCACCACTTGAATTTAAAGCAGCAAAAATATTTCTTGCCTTAAATCCATTACTTAATAAATCCCCATATGAAGCAGTTGCTTCAGCACCACTTGTATTTGGTTTTAAATAACTATCAACTGCATTAAATGTATCTCTTACTGAATCATATATAAACCAATCTTCAGTTCCTGTTGTTCTTTTAATTAAAACAAAAGCAGGTTTAAATCCTGTATAAACGAATGTTCCGTCTGTACTTCCATTCCCTGTATAGGATCCAAATTTAGAGTATCCTTTGATTGGTGTGAAACAGTAGGCGATATAGGTATCACTACTTCCGTTGACATTTCCTGCACTACCTAAATTTAAAACTGTACTTGATGCATCAGCAGTAAAATAATCATCATAACTACCACCCTCTTTAGCACTAGTTTGATTTAATAATAAATTATATGGATATGTAGATGTTCCTAAAGCAGTGTGTCCTACAATCCAACTGTCTGCTCTAGTTCTTGCTTTAATCATGTAAACTTTTGGAGCAACACCTAATCCGTGTCCAACAGTAGCATCAGCACCTGTTCCTGTCCAAGACACAATACTAAATCCTGCTGTGGTGTTGGCTTGAACTGTACTTGTGATTGAACCGTCTGAATTAGAGGATGTAGTACCACCATTGGCTAACCAATTCCATGAAACATAATTATTTGAACTTGTGTTAACTAACCCACTTGTACCAATTTGAAATCCATCACTTTCAAATGCTTGAATACCATTTGATTCTGTTTCTTCAGCATTACTTGCCTGTGACCTTAATGTGGCAGTAGCACCCCTTGTTGTATCTACTAAGGCGTGTCCATTAGCTGCACTTCTATTTTTAACCCATAAAAAATCAGGTTGAAATCCTACACCAGTGATACTTCTATCATCTGTTCCATTACCACTATACAAAACAGTATTAAAATATTGAGTTGGATCGTTAATTGTTGTATATGCCATGTCTATTCCTATCCGTATGTTGCCAAGTTCTTAGAGTTTAAGGCATAGAAGCCTGTGGGAACGGCATACTCAAAATTTCCATAACCATCGCCGTCTGAATTTCCTGATGAGATTGAGTGAATGGGTGAGCCAAAATTAGAAAACATAGCATCTCCCGTTCCATAAAGTTTTACAGCAGGTAACCAATCATTTCCATCATCCAGACCACTATCAGCAGCACCAGTTCCAGTAGCACCACTTGTAGGAACACCAGAATTTTGCCAAGTTCCATTTTTACCAAAATAGATAAATCCATTATCCATATCTAAAGCAACACTTATTGTATCTCCAGCAGTCCAAGTGTCTCCGTAAGATGAGCCTGTACTGTCTATTACTTTTTGACCATTTGCTCTGTACCAAGTAGAATTAGTAGCATTTAATTGGTCGCTTGTGACAGCATCATCTCTCATAATACCAATAGCAGGATCAGATGTTTCAGCATCACATTTTACTTCCCAATACCACTTTCCAGATGATACTCCAAAAGTAGATTTTGTAGCGGCATGATTGTTGTTACCAACATATTTTAAATTACCTTCAGACAATACACCATTACTAATATCTAAACTATTTAATGTAGCATAGTTCAAATGTGGACTGTCTTGTGATTGGTCAGTAGATGCTAAATTACTTGAAGTCCAATGATTTCCATTTCCAGATGTGTCTTTTCCAAAATCTGAACTATCATCAAACTCTAAAGCAAAACCATTATTGCCATATGTACCTGTATATTTCTTTGGTATCCACACACCATTAGAATTTGTTTCACCAAAAGATGAAGATGTTAATTGTTGCCCGTCAACATAAATCATTTCGCCAAAGTAACCATCAAAATACTTGTCACTTGATTGACCATCACCACCTATGTAATATGTGTTTCCGTTGTTCAACGCTAGTGTCACATCATCATTTAATGAAGGATAAGTAGTAAATGAATATCCTTGTTCTGAACCATTCACATAAATTTTTACTCTATCAGCAGCTGTTGCTTGAGTTGTATCGACAGCACCAACAACATGATACCAAGCACTTGGATCCCTAAATAAACCATTTGGTCTTACATCAAATACATTTGAAGCAAACTGTAAATGTTCATCACTTCTTATATAAAATGCTATTCCTGTATCTGAACCATTATTAAATCTCAATCCACATACTGTAAAAGCACCTAAAATATTTGCTCGTTTAAACCAAAAAGAAAATGTGAATTTTTTTGTACTAGTTGGTGCTTGAGAAATTGTTTTACTTAAAATTGGACTATCATTATCATTAAACATTACACTATTACCAATATTATAATCAGCAACTGTCAATGAAAATGCTTTATCTGTTGTTTGACTTTCATCATCAGTTGCACGAATGGTAAAATTAAATGCTGTATCAGCAGAAACGGTAGGTGCAGTTCCTGTCAAGGCACCGACTGTTGAATCTCCACTGAGTGTGACACCGGAAGGCAAACTACCTGATTGTAAACTATAACTTGAAACAGCAGAACTGTCATCATCATAAGCCAGTAACTGAATATTAACAGTATCACCTTCTTCGACAGAACCTAATGAAGCGTTAGTGACCCAATTAGGTGCGGCTGAATTGATGATTGTCGCAGTAGAGATAACACTTAAACCGGTTGGATTTTCAACGATGACTTTATAGATACCCGCTGTTTGACTAGCAGGAAAGACGGCAGTAATACTTGTTGAACTGGTATAGGTAACAGTTGCTGATGTAATACGAGCACCAGTTGTTGTATTGAGAAACTGTACGATTGGAATGGATTCAAAGTTTGTACCAGTAATGGTAACATTCGATGAAACATCAGGATCTTTTTGACTGATTGAAAGAGCAGAAATAGTTGGTTGAGCACCAGTAAATACGGTTTTACTGATATCAATACCAGCAGACGCATTGATTTTTGCATTGGTAATCGCACCATCATCAATCTTTGTTGAAGTGATTGTTTCGTCTGTGATACTTCCGGTGATAAGTTTAGTGATTGCCATGTTGAAACTCCTGATGCCTCCAATGAGCAACCATATTATTCTATTCCAAATGCTTCTTTAATTTCTTCGGTTGTTAATCCTAATGCTTCCAGTTTTGTTTTAGCTGATGTTCTCTTTGTTTCTTTATCAGTAATAGCTTGGTCGTAATCTGTCTGTAACTGTGCTAGTCCGTCAATGCACTCTTGTTCTGTTGGTTTTGTTTTAGTATCATCATGGATAACTAAGTTTGAATAAACTTTGTTTTTGGCATCACTCCACCCAAACCATTGACCACCATGTAGCTGTGCCAAATAATCTTCTATGTGTGTTGGTCGCATTATGTATCTCCTAATCTTATAAAAGTAAAATATGTTCTGTTATCTGTTGAAGAAGCATTAGTTTGAGTTGATATGTTCTCCACTAATATGGAAAATCTAACTTTATGAGTAGTTGTATTTGTTACATCAAAAATAATATTTAATTCTTGAGATGCTCTAGCAGTAGTTCCTCCACCATGGTCTGCTAAAGATTCTTGAGAATCAGCAGCGGTGCTAAAAGAAGAATTATCAGTTGTAATTTCTATTAAGGGATTGACTTTATTATCTTCACCATTACCACCAAGAATAGTAGTAATGTTATATTTAACTAACCAAATGCCTGTACTAGGAAAAGTAAAAACACCACTGCTTTCTGTCATTCCTGTTCCAATATAAGAAAAACTTGTATCGTTTCTTTCTAAGTTTGAAGCAATAGGTTGAGCATCATTTGTAAATGCAGTAGTTAATCTCCATTGGTCTGCTTCGGTAATACCAGTTCCTGTTACAGTAGCACTAGAAACATCAAGTGTCGCCCCACTTGGAATGGTAACTGTATCACCTGAAGCACCGACTGTAATCGTATTGGCACTCTCACTGATAATGTTAGCACCAGACTGGTTCTGAATTGTATCTACTTTGATTATACTTGACATTTAACTATTTATTCCTTTATTCTGGTGGGTTATCCGTAATGGTGTTTCCTTCAGCTACCCATTCGAGTATTTCTTGGTAGTGTCGGTTTTCTTCGTTGTGAGGACAAGACACTTTAATATTGCTGTCATTATAAGTTATTTCATAAGCAACGAAATCACCATTTAAATATATCTTTTCTACTGTACTAATCATTATAACTCCGCATCAAATCCTATTTTACCTAAATTATTATCTACATAGATAGTTCCAGCTGACCCCTGTGTTCCTGATTGACCAGTAACATATAAAGTTGCTGTATTTTCAGTTTGTCTTACAAGAGCAGTCCACCCATTAAAATAGTCCTGGCCATTATCTCTTTCAAAATAAAAGGCATCAGTTCCTGTCCCTTCAACTAAAGAAGGATTTGTCCTCATTGTAGTCGGAAATTGTATAGAAGTCCTAATATCAGAAGAATTATAATAATAACCAATTCCAACAGTTTTAGAATTACCAATATTGACGTGTTGATAATAATACCTTTGACATCTTTTTAAATTCACATCATAAGGTACAAACTCAAAGTCACTAGCAGTTGTACCGACTTCTAGTTGTGCGCCTGTGATGTACCATTCGTTAGATGTACTGTCGGCTAGATTTACTTGACCGACAAATTGGTCAGCACTAGTTACACTATTCCAAGAAGTATTTAAAGTTCCAGAGGTATAAGTTGTTCCCGCACCTAAACACCAATTCACAGCAAAGGCATACCCATTATCAAAGTTAGGTCCAGAAACAGTATCACCACTTATGGTAATCGTTTTCTTTTCCCATGTAGAAGCAGAAGATATTGTGTAGGATTGAGATTGTACTCTTTGATTATCAATATCATAAAATCTTACAATATATGTTCCTGTCTTATTAGATTTTACCCAGAATGATAAAGTTAAACTCTCTGCACTTGATGAACCAAATTTAAAACTTGCTGTGTTAAAACCCTCAATAGGTTGATTTAAGTAAATAAAATCTCCCGCTGAAGGTGATGCGTCTGCTGAGTCACAGTCCAGTTTTAATGAGTAATTAAATCCTTGACCACTTGGTACATCTGTTGATTGAGAGCTTATCCAATTACCCATATTGCTTATGTCTATTTTAAATCTATCTGCACCTTGAATGTATTGACCACTTGCAAATGCACCACTTGGTCCTGCACCCCTCTGTGCAATAGACATATCACCATTGATGATGATGTTTCTGAAACTTGAAGTTTTACCGGCAGGCAAACTATTACTAAAACCGCCTGAACCGTCAGACGATAGTATTGTGTTGCCACCTGAATCTTGTATTGTATCTACTTTTAATGTTCCCATTTATTACTCCGGTTTAGTCGGCCACGTAACATCAACCACTTCATCATGTGTTGTTAGCCCACTAGTGATATTTCTCAAACTTGTTCTATATGTTTGCCATTCAGTTTTTTTAGCATCTGTTAAAGGACTGTCATTTGCCTGTGTCCAATCAGAATCTTTTAACAAATCATTTCTTTTATTTCTAAGTTGTGTCATAGCAGCGTTAAATGTTTCTTCTACTACGTTAGAACGAGATGCTTCAATTTCAGCAATTTCCTCTGCTGTTAAATCTACATATTCTCCATTGACTAATTTTCTAGTTGCCATTATTCTATACCATATACCCTTACTGAACTTGTTAATGAACTATCAGAACCATTTATTTCTGTAGCATTACCTCCTGGTAGTAATTGAATGCCTCCTACAGCAGTGTTTGACTGTAATATTCCTTGTGTAAACATTCTACTTGAAGTACCTCCATTATTATGAAAATTAATATGTCCTATAAAATTTTTTCTACCTTCTGTTTTTAAAGGATTAAAAAAAGTAATAACTCCGCATAGAGGAGTGTCAGTATTTCCATAAATATTAACTCCTAATGCTACTGATGTTTGACCATTACCGCCATAATCAGAGGGTGAACCTCCTTGTGTATGTAATCTACCTACATAGTTTATACTTGATGTAATTAAAGCGTCACTTGTATTGTATAACTTCATAGTTAAATTATTATTTGATGTTGAAGTACCATCAGTCGATAAATCATTTATTACAATTTGATATGTAGAATAACTTGAAGTAAAAATTCCAGTTAAATCGATACTTGATACCGCCGCTGTTTTTGAAACAGTTGTATTACTTACAAGTGTCATTCTACTTCTCACAGTATCATCAATAGTAGCACCAGAGTTAACTGTTAATGTTGAACCGGAAGCTATATTTACAGTAGAACCTGAAGCGCCTGTTAGTGTAGTTCCACTTGGTACTGTTACGGTATCACCTGAAGCACCAACCGTTAAACTGGTACCTGATTGTGGTTCAATTGTATCGACTTCTATTTTACTCATCTCTTACTTCTATTTAGACAACCACCATGGTCGCACCTGAGCCGACTGTGATTGTTCCTGTTAATGTTACTGGTCCTGCTAATAATAAGTTTTGATTGGTAATACTGTATGTGTTAGAAACAGTGGTACTGTTAATCACACCTCCACCAGCACTTGTAAAGGCAAACTTACCGTCAGCGTCCATTGTTAATCTTTCTGTACCTGCTGTATCAAAACGAATAATGTTTTCGTCAGCAGATTCTTCTACTTGAATTTGTGTGTTACTATCAGCGTCAATGATTGCATCCGATGACACAGTTGGAGCAAAGTTTGCTTTGGTCATCTTTCTCAACGCACTGGCTGAAGTATCGTAAACTAGAATTTGATCATCATCAGCAACAGTTGCTTCTGCTGTCTGTCCGATGACTAAATCATCTAATGTTAATTTTTTTAATGCTGTTGCTGAATTGTCATAAACAAGTAAAGTATCATCACCTTCGACACCTGTTGTCAGTGCTGTTTGACTAGTGATCGCACCTGTACCGATTGTTGCAACTTCTTGGGAAACTCCGAGATAAATGACAAAGACTGTATCTGAAGCACCAGGAGCAGAAGCAAAGACAATCTGTGTACCACCAGAGGATAGATTGTAGGCAACTTCAGGTTCTTGTACAACACCTGCGATAGACACAAGTATTGAAGAACTTGAACCGACTGTATAATCAAGTGAAAATGTTGTTGTTGATCCGTCAGGCGAAAGTGGTTGTTTTTCAAAACTTCCGTATAAAGGTGATCTTCCGATATATGCCATTTAATTAATTCCTTTTATTCTATTTATAATACTTATCTCGCTGTTCCTTCGATAGTTGTTGCACCTGTACCCGATTTAAAGGGGGCTTCAGCAAATGCCATGTAGATATATGTACCTGATTGATTAGTTTCATAACTTGTGCCTCGTAATTTAAAACCATTACTTAAAAAATCCATATGTGCTATTCCACTTCCTGTACCTGAATATCTATTACCCTCTGCATTTGAAGAATTTGCAAATAAACCATCATTTAAACTTATATTATTATACGGAGACCTAGTATTATCTACTATTGTCCACCAATTATAATTATTAGAATCCGCCTGTGTAAAAATAGCTTTGGTCATAACCCAAGCAGGTTTAAAGCCAGTATAAATGAAGGTTCCGTCAGCATTTGAGTTTCCTGTATAGCTACCGAACTTGCTATATCCTTCTATCCCTGCGAAACAGTAAGCGACATAGGTTTCTCCGTTAAAATTAACCCTTCTATTTGTATCATTTGATGTATCAAAAGTAATTATTGAAGATGAACTGAAGTCCATAACATTTGCAGAAGTGGTTGCTCCATCCGTCAAATTTAAATACATTCCTAATGAATTTACATTTTCAACCACCCAATTAGATGTTCCATCCCTTCTTTTAACTATTATAAATTCTGGTGCTTGATTTAACCCATGTCCAATACTAGAACCATTTGTTCCATTTCCTGTATATGTGACTATAGAAAATCCTGCAGTGGTATTTGCTTGAACAGTCGAAGTTATAGATCCGTCTGTGTTAGATGATGTAGTACCACCATTGGCTTTCCACTGCCATGCAACTATTGGACTTGTATTTCTGTTTACCTCTGAATTAGAACTAACAGTAAAACCATTTGAGGATATTGCAGTCACCCTACCACCATCTTCATCACCTGAAGTATCATTAGAAATAAAATCATAATAACCATTAACGCCTTCACCTCTAGTTGTATCAAATAGTCTGTGATTATTTGCATTATCTCTAACTTTAATCCATAACCAATCAGGTTGGAAATCACCTGCATTAGCATCATTAGTCACCGATCTAGCGACACCTGTTCCTGTATAAAGTTGTGTATGGAAATACTCAGTAGGATCAGCGATTGTTGGATTCGGTAAGTTGTTTGTACAAAGAGCAAGGTAACCTGTTGGAGGAGCATACTCAAAAGAACCATATCCGTTTTCATCACTGTTACCAGATGAGATTGTAAAATCAGGACTACCAAAATTCCAACTAAAAGAACCTGTATATGCGATATCAAAACCTGCGAAATATTCAGCAGTTGTATCCAATCCTGTAAAACAAGGATTAGTATTAGTAGCAGGATTACCACTATTTCCCCAAGTTCCATTTCTACCAAAATAAACTTCACCATTATCCATATCTAAAGCAACCATTAAAATATCGCCACTAGAAAATGCGCTTAAATTATAGTTACCTGAGTTAGAATTGCCATTAACCAAATTTATATTTTTTGATGTACTTTGATTTTGAAAATATCCACTTGTAAATAATTGTGAAACCCCTGAATGAGTGCTATTGCTTATGCTATTCACTCTATTTTCCCAATACCACTTACCACTAGACATCCCAATTGTGCTAAAAGAATGTCCCCAAGTCCCTGCATTACCTGAAGAAACTGCTTGAAGATTTCCTTCTGCCATTGTGTAATTTCCATTGAAATAAGTTGTTCCGTCATTTTCAAAAGCAGATAAAGGATTCAAAGTAGCAAAGTTATTAGTCGGTGTATCTGTTGTCTGATCCGTGGCAGCCAAATTGGTTGGTGTGAAATCGTTATTGTTTCCTGATGAATCATTTCCTAAATCTGAACTATTAGAGAAGTCTAAGTAGAATCCGTTGGTGCCGTATGAACCTGAATATTTTTTCGGTATCCAATTGTTGGTGGTTGAATCTGTTTCGCCAAAGTCTGTAGG
>Ga0255768_10001489_pt1 | contig 24128 bp, 36 predicted proteins | sample 071ome_33_FD_179983 | JGI IMG/M metagenome (GOLD analysis project Ga0255768, IMG submission 179983) | Coastal salt marsh microbial communities from the Groves Creek Marsh, Skidaway Island, Georgia - 071412AT metaG (version 2) | ecosystem: Environmental > Aquatic > Marine > Intertidal zone >...
CACTGGTGGGAAAGTTGGAGCAATGCAAACAATAGGATGAGCAAACCTATACTTGACATACCAGACACTATTATTAATACCAGTTGTGAACATATACCTAATTTTGCAGAATGGTATGCTAAGATACCCGATGGTAAACTAGTAGTGTTACAAAGTAACAACTACTTTGAAATTGACGAACACGTAAATTGTGTAAATGATATTTATGAATTTAAAACGATGGCTCCTATGACAACATTATTATATATAGGAGAGATAGAATTATCTAAATACACAAGATTTATGTTAATTGGATATAAATGATGGATTTTGAAAAAAGTAAAATAATGCTTACAGAAATTAGCGAAACTTTTTGTATGGCAAAATGGTATAGAACTAATTTACGTTTATATAATGGTACTTCTTATAGTTGCCATCATTGTGTACCTCGAAAAATAAATCTTGAAAAATTAGAAACGGATTCAACTGCACTTACTAATACAGATGAAATTAAAGAATATAGACAAGAAATGTTAGATGGAAAACGCCCCTCTGAGTGTTCTTACTGTTGGGCCAAAGAAGATGCAGGGGTAATTAGTGATAGAATTATTAAAAGTAGAGATATTATAGATAAGATAAAACTAGATCCAGGATCTACTAGTCAATCATTAAGTTCATTTCCTAAAATTCTTGATGTTGCTTGGGATAATACTTGCAATTTTAAGTGTTCATATTGTGGTCCTGAAAACAGTTCTATGTGGGTAGAAGAAATTGAACGTTTTGGACAATATCCTACTCAGTATAAAAAGAAGTCGTTAGAAAGTGTAAAAAAAGAAATTATACCGAATAGAGAACATAATCCTTATATCGAAGCATTTTGGAAATGGTGGGACGAGGGTTTAGCTGAAAATCTCTATAGACTTACTATTACTGGCGGAGAACCATTATTAAGTAAAAACACATTTAAAGTTTTAGATAGAATTGTAGAACAAAAATTAAATATGATGTTAAATATTAATACAAATTTATGTGTTCCTAATGATGTGTTTGACAATTTTATCACTAAAATACAATCTGATAAATTAAAGACAATACAAATTTCTACTAGTATTGAATCTACAGGAGATAAAGCAGAATATTCAAGATATGGATTAGATTACAATAAATGGCTATCTAATGTCCATACTATCTTGAATATGCCAAAAGCACAACTGCATATTGGTTTAACAAATAATGCTTTGTCATATACTGACTTTTATAGTGTAATAAACCTTGTAATAGAATTGAAGCAAAAATATGGTAGAGATAGATTATTTGTTTCCAGTAATGAGGCTCATTATCCTCATTATCTAGATTTAAGAATATTACCAGATAAGTTAAAAAGTAGTGTCAATAAAAGTGTAAAAACTTTGTTAGAAAAAAATAGAGATTTATTTAGAGAAAATGAAATTACAAAAATAGAACGTACTATTCAGTACAGTATGTCTGAAGTGAAAAACAAGTCGGATCGTATAAAAGATTTTAGACTGTTTGTAAAAGAATATGATAAAAGAAGAGAAGTAGACAGTAAAGTTACATTCCCTGAATTACGGAAATTTATAAAATGAAAAATAAGTTACCTTGGTGTATAGATCCATTTATTAATTTTGCTCATACAGCAGATGGTTATTATCGTCCGTGTTGTATTGGTACAGTTGATAGAGATAATGGAAGCAATGTTTCAAATATGTCTCCGATAGAATATTTTACCGGAGATGAAATGGATAAAGTAAGAAGAGATATGCTTTCTAGAAATTTTTCAGAGCACACAAAATTTCTCTGCTCTCAATGCTTTAAAAATGATAAAGATGGTGTAAAGTCAAGAAGAATAAAACAAAATGAAACATATTTTGAATACGACGAAATACATCAATTAATCGACAAATACCAAGATCCAAATTACAAAGCTAGAGTAGAAGATTTAAAATATGTAAATTTTAAAATATTAGGAAATTTGTGTAATTTAAAATGTCTTATGTGTGGACCTAGTGCTAGTAGTAAGATCGCAGCTGAATGGAAAAAACACAATATTGCAGGACACGGTAATTTAAAAAATGTAGAGCGTCTTCCATACAATGATATAACCAAACAAAGTTATATGACCGACTTTGATAAAATTTTAGAAAACATTGATAGATTTTCTTTAGTTGGCGGAGAAGCATTTATAAATCCTAATTTTGATGAAATATGGAATATATTGAGTAATAATAAAAATGCAAAAAATATGGATTTATTAATAATTACAAATGGTACAATATTGCCTCAAAAAGTATTAGACAATGCAGGGAATTTTAAGAAATTATTATTGCTGTTTAGTATAGATGGAGTTTATGAAAGAGGAAGTTATGTGCGTAGCGGTTTAGACTGGAATAAATTTGATTCTAATGTAAAACGTGCTTTAGATAGTGATGCCGAATGTTCTTTTACTGTTGCAACTAGTATGCTCAATATAGGTTATTTAGACGATATTTACAATTATTTAAAAACTTTAAATGTAGCAGATTATCAAATACAATGGGATGCTGTAGTCACAGATCCTGCTTATTTACGTGCATCTAACTTACCTGCACATATTAAGAAACAATATTTTGAAAAGTTGTACAATCATCCAGCATTTACACAAAACAATGCTAAGTTCAATTCTGCATTAGAGATTCTTCAGTCTACAAATGACAATCATCAAAGTTTTTTAGATGGTATAAAATTTTTGAAAAAGATTGACAGTATTAGAAAAACAAATACATTAAAGTTCTTTCCTGAATTTGCAGAATACTATGAAAAGTTAAATACAAAAAAGGAAAATACGCAATGACACCATCTAAGTTTCCGGTAATACTGGTGAAAAAATGAATGAAATAGTATTTTACATTTTAGTAAGTTTTATTTGGTGGCAATTTTTATCTGCCGCTATAGTTAGTGCAGGATATCATAGGTATTTTACTCATAAATCTTTTGAATCTCCTATATGGTATGAATACATAGTTTTACTACTAGGACCATTATCTGGCGCAGGACATTTATTAGGGTGGGCCGGAGTACACAGAATGCATCACGCATATTCAGATACCGAAAAAGACCCACATAGTCCTAAGTATAAAGGTTTCTGGAAAGTATTTACTTCTACATTTAAAGTAGAAACAATTCCAAGACGTTTTATAAAAGACTTGTTAAAAAACAAACGTGTAATGTTTTTTTACAAATTTCATACACAAATTAGAATATTATTCCTTCTATTAGGATATCTTACATTTCCTATTGAATGGTTTTTAGTTTTTTTTATAAGTCCATATTTTTTTGGTCATTTAGGCTTTGGACTTATAAATGCTTTGTGTCATAAGGACGGTTTAGTGAGAAATAGTTGGTTGGCTGCTTTATTTACAGGCGGAGAGGGCTGGCACGAAAATCATCACAAAAACGGAAAAGATTGGCAAATTGGTAAAGAATGGTGGCAAATTGATATCGGATCTTGGTTTGTAAAACTTATAAAGGTAAATTAATGAAAATTCTTTTGGTGCAACAGCCGCATCTACACCCTGGCAGCATATACTTACCGTTGCAGTGGGGATTGTTTAAAACATATATGGAAGTTAATTATGAACATTCTTTAGATGTAGAATGGTTAGATCCTCTTTTTATGATGGATCAAGAAGTAGTTGAATGTGATATTTTACTATTAAGTTGTTATGTATGGAACTTTGAAAAAAATATAGAACACGCTAGGAGAGCAAAAGAATTAAATCCTAATTGTATAGTTGTTGCAGGCGGACCTGAAGTACCGTATAAAAGGAAAGACGTTTTTGACTTATACCCGAATATAGATATTATTGCACTCAATGAAGGAGAACACATAGTTTCGGAGCTAGTTTATAGAATACAAAACAATTTAAGTATAGACTTTCCTGGTATTATTACAAAAGAAACAATTAAATTTCCACCAAAGTTTGCTTCAAAATTAGATTTATCTAAGTGTATTAGTCCTTATATACATTGTTTTAATGATATGAAACGATTTGTAAAACAGGCGCACGATAATGGAAAAAGAGTTATTTGTAGTTTAGAAACTAATAGAGGTTGTCCATATCAATGTTCATTTTGCGATTGGGGTAGTGATACTAATAGTAAAATTCGTATGTGGAATGAAGATATGATGCTAGATGCTTTAGATCATATAGTCCGTTTACAACCAAATTTAGTATTTGTTAATGATGCAAATTATGGTTCATTTGAAAGAGATTTGCGTTATATAAAAAAATTAGCAAAAGGAAAACAAGAAACAGGCTTTCCTCAAATTGTAACATTCCAAAGTGCTAAAAATAATAAGAAGTATGTTAATCAATGCTACAAAGTTTTATACGATAATGGTATGGTAATGGCAGCAGATATGAGTTTTCAACATACTGATTCTGAAGTTTTAGATAATATTGCTAGAAGCAATATTAGCAACGATAAATTAATTCTCGAGATGGAAGAAAGTTTTAATTTAGGTATTCCTATGACTGGTACACTGATATGCGGCAATCCTGGAGATACTGTTGAAAAATGGAGGAAAGCTTGGAGCGATTTATTAGTATTAGGATTTCACGATGTAGTTAAAGTTTACGATTTTCATTTGATAGAAAATAGTCCTGCAAATGAACAAGCCTATAAAGAAAAATTTGGTATTAAAACTCTTCGTAAAAGACAAGCAGAACAAGTAAAAGATAGAAATTTGTATGATGCTGATATTGTAGTTTCGACAAATTCTTTTAACTTAAAAGACTATATTAAAATGCAATCTTTTACAGCATTGCTTCAAGGAGTACATAATTTAAATATTGTAAGATTTATAGCATTAGCATTGTATCATAATAAAAATATATTATACAAAGATTTCTATACAGATTTTTTACATTTTGAATCTGTAGGTTCTATAGTTAATGATTTAGAAAAGCAAATACAAGAATACTTGGATACAGATTTAGGTATAAAATTTGCTGAGTATAATGGTGAAAAATGTCTGTATGAAGAATTTATATATTTGTCTTGTTTAGATAATATTGATGCAATTTATGCAGAGTGTAAAAAGTACCTCTCAAACATTTTCAATGATGTTTTACGTGACGACATTATAAAATTTAATTATAATATGATAACTGGTCTACACGCACAAAAACAATTTGAGTTGAATTATGATTTACCTACATATTATAAAAAATTAATAACTTTACCTCCAAATGTGCAATGCACAGATAGCATACCAGCTAAAGAGCTCAGCCTTGATATAAAAGACCGACGTATAGGAGTAAATAAAGTTATAAACTTTGATGATATAAAAACAACTAATGGTATAAAAAGGGCAATACTTAAGAATAGTAACTTTAGACATAGAACAAGTTATTTTCCTTCAGTATTTTTTGGATAATATATATGAGTAAATGGAAAAATAGAAAAGAACTTCCTGATTTAATTAAATTAGATCTAAAGTTTGATATTGACAAACTTCGTAAATCTGTAAACGAAGTTGAAGGTAAAGATTGGAATGCTTGTATAAATGGAGAGTTAGAACCTTTAAGACAGAAATGGGGTAAAAGATTAAGTAAGGTTGCATATAATAAAACAAATGAAGAAATTGATGCTCAAGGTAAACAACATACTGAAATAGGTTATCAACAACTTTCACTTACACATTTTAATCCAGACTATGAAATTAGAGAAAATCGAAATAGTGGTTCTATTTGGGATAAACAATTTTTAGGAGGATCTAAAGAATTAGATCAACGTGCGTACAATATATTACACGACGATATACCAGAATATTTAAAAGAGGTTTGTGCTACATTAGGACCTAATTTAACTAGAGTAGGTCTTGCTAAACTACTACCAGGAGAAGAAATTAAACCTCATAGAGATTTTGATCCTACTTTTAGTACACGCTTTCATATTGCAATAGAAACAAACGAAAAGGCGATATTTAATGGTATACATATTCCTGCAGATGGTTATGTTTGGTTTGCGAATACTGGATTAAATCATTGGGTAAAAAATGAAGGCGATACTCCTAGAACACATTTAATATTTAATATGGACGGACAAGAGTTACTAGATGCTTATTGGAAAAGATGATTCTAGAATATTTGATTTTTTAGAGTATATGAGATCTGTTGATAAAAATAGATCTAACGACAAGTACTGGTATAGCGACCCAACTATAGATAGGTATGTAGTATGGTCTATAATAGCACTAGACGGGCGTACAGTAGCTTGTAGTGCTGTACAGCAGTACACACACGCAAATGTAGCTCGTATACTTACTAGGTTCGCTATAGACCCAAAGTATAGGACAGCGGGCTTACAGCAGCCCACAATAGGCGGTAAAACCTTCGCATTTCAAATGGTTGAAGAACAATTAGAGTTTTGTAAAAAAGCGGGATTTGATCACGCATTTTTTAGTACCGAGAATAACAGAAGAGGCGTAGTCGAAAGGCATTCTAGAATTGCAAAAAAGCTAGGTTTAAATTGCGAGGTATTACCTGACAAATACAATACCTGTGTTTTGATAAACAATAATGAGATTAATACTACAGATATTTGTTGGCAAAATATAGGATTGTATCCTTTAAGTAGAAAGGAGTTTCCGCTTGCAAAGTTATTATCAACTTCCTGATTTTTTAACTGATATCGAAAAAGAACACTTTTTATCTTTAATCGATAGTCCAGATTTTATAAACCATAAATCAACAAACACCGGAATTGCTAGTCCTCTTAACTTTTTACCGGTAGAGTTTAGAGGTATCGATAGAGTACTATTAATGAAAATGTATCCTAATGCTGTACAAGACTGGCATACAGATGGAGTTGGTTTACGCAGGCACAGTGTAATTATTCATCCTTTGACAAAAGATTATGCTTGTGCCCAAACTAACGACGGTGAAATTAATGGCACAGCAATTTTAAACACACAAGCAAAACACGCAGTATTCAATAATAATACTACAAGAATGAATTTACAAATACCAATAGACGAAAGCTTTGAAAATTTAATGCAAAACAAAGACAGCGAACATTGGAAAATGATAGAAAGATTATACAATGACAACTAAACCAGCAGATCATCCAATATGGGCAAAGTATAATTCAACACGCAAATTAAATACAGAATTATATTGGAACTTGCACACAGACTTTTTAGTTCCTACAATTTTTAAAATAGACATAGAAGAATTTGAAGCAGATATGTGGCAAGAAAAAAATAGATTTTTGCCTTGGGGTACTAACAGACCTGAACTAAATGAAATTCGACAAGGAATGCCTTTGGTAAATTATGACGGAAGATTATCTGATCACGATATTAGTATTGGCCCTTTAGATCATCATAACAAAGATAATCCGGATAATTGTCTGTTAGAATGTGATTTTGTAGAACCAACTGCACTTTTAGATTTGCGCTGTTTTGATACAATAGAAAGAATTAAATCTTATATGTGTCGCAGTAGTGTATTATATTGGAAAGAAGGTGCAAATTTTTTACCACACTTTGATGTAATACTGCCTACAGTAAATTTAAGATTATGGGGAACAAATAATCCTGATAACATAAGTTTGCGCTACAAAAAAGATGACGAAATGATACGTTGTGAAAATGTAGAAGCAGGTAGGTTATATTTAATAGAAACTAGTACTATACACGATGCAACCTGTATAAACAATGATGTTTATCAATTCTTTTTTGGTCTAAACATTGATTCTTACCCTTTATTAAAGGAGTGTATTAATGTTTGAAGAAATATATTTAGATATAGACTACAAAGAATTAGTTGATTATATTTTAGATGTTGCAGATAAAAAATTTCCTAATAAAGATAAAGATGCACATCAATTAGCATTACAATGTAGGAAAGAAATAACAGATATTGAAGAACAGTTAATTGAGTCTACTAAAAGTTTTAATTATGATTGGGATGCTTTTGATCCTAATACAATGACAAAACCTCCAATTAAACCTATTGACCAATGGCTTAAACAAGAAGATTTTAATTTAACACCTGACTATTTTAAAGGCACACCAATAGAAAAACTAAATGATTATCTAGTTTCTAACTACAATGTGTGCCGTGGCCGTATAATGAATATGCGACATAAATCATCATTGTCTTGGCACTATGATGATTCTCCAAGACTACATATTCCTATAAAAATTAATCCTGGATCTTTTATGGTAGTTGAAGACCAACTGTGTAAGTTTGAAATAGGAAAGGCGTATTTAATTGACACAACTAAAATGCATACAGCAGTTAACGCTTCTTTTGAATTTAGAATACACTTAGTCTACTGTGTTAATGATCTTATTGTCCGTACAAAAGCGCCACATTAATCTTTCACCTTTTACTTCTGTACGATTGTGTAATCCGTACCACTGATCGTTAAAAATAAAATCGCCTGGCTTCCACGTATGTTTGTAAACGTATTTGTCTTGGAATGCGTGATCATATAAGTAGTTCCATAACCATTCGCTATCAAAGTCTGGATATTCTGTGCTGCGCCATTCTACTACTACACTAGGTATAAAGTAAAGAGCTTTTTTTCCGTGCCAGGGATGATCGCACACTAGTGGCTTCCATACACCTTCTGTTTCTGTAGTATATGTAGTATTACCTTGACTGTTAACATTTGAGCCATTAAATATTTCATATTCAGGATCGTCTGGAGTCAATTTGTAACCACCGTCGTTCTTTCCTACAGAAGGAACTTCGCCTGCAAATGCTTTCATACTATGTCTAACTTCTATAGTATCAATAATTTTTTTAATATCTTCCGGAATGTCTTCATATGCTTTGCGCATATTACAAAAGCCTGTAATACCGTAATTTGTATCTCCAGGATTAACACAATAAAGCATAAGAGTGATTTGTTTTACATCTTTTCTTAGCGTTCCATTACTATGCCAGCAAAGTTCTAAATCAGCAAACAAGCCTATTTTGTTTCCGTCGTCGTCTCTTGCATTAGTAACTCTTGTAATTTCTACAGCATCAGGATCAGTAAAGTATAATCCTTCTGGACGTATATATGTCTTACCTATACGATTTACAACTTCTCTAAGTTTTTCTTTATCGTCTGGAATATCTCTTAATAGAATTAAATGATGTTCGGGTATTGCTTTTACAAAGTCTTTAAGTTCTTTATCAGACGCATTTAACAAATCAAAATTTGCTTCAATACCTCCTGCGTTGTCTATATCTCTAATTTTTTCCATTAAAAAACTCCTTACGCAGTATTTACGCAAGGAGTTTTATTTCTTTATAAGTTTTGATTATTAATACATATCAGTCCAAACAGTACCATTATAGCCTTGGTGCTTATTAGTAGATGTCAAATATATCATCATACCAGCAACAGGTGTTGGTATTGCTGTATCACGTGCAGTTGCATCTGCATATACACCTGGCATAATTGCTCCTTGCACATCTAACGTTGCTGCCGGTGTGTACGTTCCTAAACCAAATTTTCCATCTTGGGTAATTGAAAGTTTATTAGCAACAGGTAATCCACCAGCACCATCGCCTGCTGTGAGAACAAATCCTGTATCTGCAACACCGAATGTTCCACTTGTTCTTGTTCCGTTTGTATCTATTGTTTTAAAAACTATAACACCGTGAGTGTCACCGTCATAAAGGTCAACAGCAGGTTGATTATTAGTAAGTGTAAATGTTGGTATTCCTGCTTTATTAATATCTATAGCATTTGATGTTACTTGAATAGCTGATACGTCACCGGTCAAATTACCTGTAACATCGCCTTGTACATTACCAAAAACATTACCTGTAACGTCACCTATTACGTCTGCTGTAACTATTCCATTTACACCGTCAACAATTAGTCTTGAATCATCAGCAAAAACTGAACCAATCACATCACCGTCTAGAGTGCCTGTTGCTGAAATAGAACCTGTAAAGGTTCCTGTGTGATCACCAGCAGCATTACCTGTAACATTACCTGTAACATTACCTGTTAAGTTGCCGTTAAATGTAGTTGCATTTACAGTTGCAGGCATAAGTAGTGCTACTGAATTTGAAAGATCTACAGTACCATTAAAAATACTAATATTGTTACTTGTTAAATCACCTTCAATAGTACTTGTTGTTATACCGCCTGTAGCAGTTAGTGTGTTAGCTGAAACATCTAACATTACAGAACTATCGTCACTAATAATATTAATTTTATAGTTACTTCCGGCTACTACACCACCACCCTGAATGCCTGCGCCGCCTTGTAAAAGGTTAGTTGAGTCAGTAAGTTCGCTAATATCTCTAGGAATTAGTAAGTTAGTTGGTTCCCATCTAGACTGTGTTGAATCCCATACTAATGCTTCCCCATCTGCAGGAATATTAAGAAGTGATGTTGTGTCTACATCACCTAAGTCACCTATACTAGAATTATTTAAGTCAACTAATCCTGTGTCTACTTCAACTCCGCCTGTAGTAGTACCGTCACCTACAAACAGTTTTTTTGTATCTGTTGTGTAAAGCAGCTCGCCCTCAGCTGGCAACGGATTAGTTAGCCCGTCGAGTAGCAATCTATCAGCATTAGTGCCTCTTCTTAATCGCAATGCCATTTATATACTCCTGGAATGTCTATTATATGTATTTATACAATTTTTCGATATTCCAATCATCTATCTTCTTTTTTTCATAAATTTTTGTGTTCTAGACTTTACATCTTTGACTAATTTAGAGGAATTAAGTCTAAAATCAACGTGGTCAATTTCGTCATCATACTGTGCTAAGAAAGTTTCTAAGCTAGTTTCTATAGATTCTATACTTTGGTCAGTAGCAACTTTTTGCTTATCCATATCTATTTCCCATATTCTACCATCGTGGAAATAAACACGGATATTATGTATATACTCTATAGGAACAGCTTTGATTTCGATATCTTTGAAAACTTCCGGCCAGTGTTTAACGACTTCAGGAGGAAGTTTATTCTTAGGCACTTTCAGCAGTCTTTGATTTGGCTACTTTCTTTTTTGTAGGCACTAGCTCTTCTGCCTGTTCTCTAAGTCTTTTTGCTTCTTTAAACATAGCATCTGCTTGAGAACGATACTGTGCCGCTAAATCTTCGTCAGTCAAAACACCAGTAGGATTAGATGTAGCAACTTCTTCAGCAGTTACTGATTCCTCAGTAGGCTGTACTGTTCCTGTAGGACCAGCTGGTGCTAAATCAGCTACAGTAACACCTTGCTGTTGTGCAATTGCTTCGTTTAATTCACTTAACTTGATAACAGTTTTTGTATTAGGTGTCATTTCGACATCATCTGTAGATACTTTGACCATTTTTCCTGTAGTATGAAATGCTGAAAGCATATTGCGTCCATCCGGTAAAAGGGTACGCATCATAGCGTCAGCTAGATTCATAGATGATTGTCCTGCAGGTGATTCAACTAATTTCATTAGTGTATCGTGTTCGCCTGCTGCAAGATTTTCTGTAGTAACAACAACTGCATTATCGGGCTCGCCTGGCACTACATTGTACGCTACTATTACTTTTCTTTTGTTTCTTGCCATTCGGCCTACGTGTTTTAACATAATATTATGCTCCTTGTGTAGATTGCTGTTTAGCAACTGCATCTAAAAATTGTTCTAATTTATTATATGCTTGGCCTACAGTAACCATTTCGTTTGGTTTGAAAGCACCTCTTTGACTTGCAACATCAATGATGCTCTTGAGTGCATTCAAATCTTGTACAGTAAGATCGGGTCCTGATTGTTCTTGTGGTGCTTGCTGAGGCGCTGTTTGGGCATCACTTGGCATACCTTCTAATGCAGCAGTTGCATCAGCCTGCGAAACAGATTTATCAGAAGTTGTTTTTTCGCTCATATTTTGTCTCCTTGTATAGTATATATGCGCACTTTATTTATTTGTATTTCAAATGTGGACAGGCTAACGTGAAGTAACTCATTTCTTTTGGTTCTTCAAAGCCTACTGTAAGTACTTGTTGGATTTTATTAGTGTCATTAAGAGATACATTTTTTCCAACATAAAATCTGTGTTTTAAATTTTTATCAACCCATTTAACAATTGATTGTTCTAAATTATAAGTCATAGGTATATTCAAATATTCAAAGTGAGGCGGAGCAAAACCGCACTGCCTCACATCAAAAACATTTAAAGGATTTGGATCTTTGTTCTTCACGCTGCCTCGTCATAATGTGCTGTTACACCAAACGGTGCTTGCAATCCTTTATCTCGATGGCTGTGAATAATAAACACAGTATCACAATAGTCTGGATCACCCCAACTATCCCAGGCATAACCGTCTGTAAACATAATGAATTTCTTAGGAACAATATCGTTCTCTTTCATATAAGTCCAGTTAATCATAAAGTCAGTACCGCCACCGCCTAAGATTTCGTAATCTAGTAGGTCTTCGCCACCGTCTGCACTAAAGTCTTGTTCATTATAAACTTCTGTATCAAAGCACCATATTTTAATTTTATAGTCCTTATATTCTTCCATAATGCCTTTTATTTCACTTAAAAAGTCTCGACCTTGCGCATCGCCAATTGATCCACTCATATCTAAACAAATACAAAGATCGATAGTTTCGTCAAAATTCATACCTGGAAGAATTGCTCCGGTATGCCAACCTTTACGGTTAGGACGCATAAAAGTATAGTCACTTTTAATAGTGCTTTGTATTTGCTGACGTAATATTTCACGCCAGTTCATTTTAGGCTCTGTAAGTTCTTTGATCATTCTTTGCACAGCGGCAGGAGTATTTCCAGCACCGGCTGCTTGTGCGCTAGACAAGACATTTTCTTTTATTTCATCTTTGATCTTTTTAAGTTCTTCTTTAGAATATTTTGGTTTTTTGCTACTTGTACCATTGCCGTTAGAATCTTCATCTTCGCCGTTATCGCTTTGACCTTCAGACTCGTCACCGTTCATATCTAAGTGTTCGTCTAATAGTTCACCTAATTGTTCTAAATATTCTTTACCGCGTTCTTCTGCTTCTTTAAACAGGTCATCATAAACTTCTTCAGAAATCCAATTTTCATATTTGAAATCTTGGAAACAATCAACAATCTTAGGTTTTTCGCCAATGCGATCTCTTACAAGAATGTTGTTTACAATGTAATCGGCAGCTATGTTATATAGCATTGGAATTCGATCATCTCTACGACCTAAATGATCAAAAACACAGTGTAGGATTTCGTGTGCAATAACAAACTCAATTTCTTTATTTGTCATTGCGTTAAAGAATTGTGTATTGTAATATAAATTGCGACCATCTACAGCCGCAGTGGGCAACCAATCGTCTGCTGCCAAAATACGCAAACGGGTTGCCATATTACCAAAGAAAGGATGACGAAGTAGCAGTCCTACTCGTGCAACAATAATGCGATCGTATACTTCAACTCGCATTTCTTCTAATTGTTCGGGTGTAATATTAGGGTCTGGTTGCCAGTTTTTTAATTTACTAGCAGTATCTTTTGCTGTTGCTGTAGCCATCAGTGCCTCTCATTTCCTAACTTTATGTATATATTATAGCAATATTTACTCAGTTTGTCAACCAGAAAAATAAAGAACGGGCTCAAAAGAACCCGTTCTTTTTCACATTAATCTGCGGATTGTGCCGCTTTAATGTATTTTCCGTAACGATCGTGGAATTCATCAAAGCATTCTACTTCGTCCGGATCAATGGGCAATTGATACTGTGTAAGAGCAAGTTTAATACCCATTACAACTAATTCTGTATCAAAATTATCCATTGCAAAGCGCAGGAAGTTGTTAACTTTATCGTCAAACTTTTTATCATTTTTGTCTGACGCTTCTTTTAACTCGTAGCAAAGAGATACAGTTAAGGAATACATAGCACTGATTTCTTTGTTCTGTATTTCTTTAACTTTGCCTGCTAAAATATCAGTCGGATTAGGCATATCAGCAGCTACCTTACGGTGTGCCATAAACTTGACAGCCAAACCTTCACCAACTGCACCACTAACAAGATCTGTAGTAGTGTTTTCGTCTAGATCATCTTCGATCAATTCTGATACAAAGGACCAAGAACGCGGTGTAGCAAAAGAACGTGACGGAGATTTAGGATCAAAGTCATACAAGTCTTTTTTGCTAAACTGTAGGAAACCTACAACGTCTTTGTGGATTTTATTTTCAACAGCCCACTGGAACCAGTCATCAAAATCAACTGCAAGTTCTAAGTGAACAAAACGATTAGATAACGGAGCAGGCATACGATATGTAACACCTTTGTCGCTTTCGCGGTTACCTGCTGCAATAATAATTACATTGTCAGGTAATTTATACTGTCCTACTCGACGGTTAAGAATCAACTGGTATGCTGCCGCTTGTACTGCTGGCGCTGCCGAGTTCATTTCGTCAAAGAACACAACGATGTTATCGTATTGTGCTGCAAATTCTTCATCTGGTAGCTCTGAAGGAGCACCCCACGCCATTTTACTAATATTACTATCAAAGTATGGAATACCTTTAATATCTGTAGGTTCCCAAAGTGACAAACGAATGTCAATTAGATGTGAGTTAGGCAGACTATCTGTAATCTGCGCAACAATGTCCGACTTACCAATGCCTGGAGGTCCCCACAAAAACAAAGGACGTTTTTTAAGCATTGCGTGTTTAATAGCGCCTTTTGCGCCGTTTGGACTAACTGTACGAGTTACCGTTTCCATATTGTATTCCTCTAGTTGATCAGTGCTAATTTCTAACTATGTATATATAATAGCATAACTACAGGAAATGTCAACCTTTTTTATAAAAAAGATTAGCTTAATAATCAATAACTTAGGATTTTTCTTGCCTTTTCATTGCTTTTAATAAGCCATATTTACGTAAATCTCCACTAAAAAGAGTAAGTTCTACTGCTTTCTTTTCGTTCGTTACAGTGATACTTCTATTAGTTAGATAGTATGGACAATCGATAAATTGATCTAAAAATATTATTACTTGGGTAGTAAGAGGCATATCCTTTGGATATGGAATATCGTAAACTTCGAGTCCTATTTTCTGTAAAACTTGGTATCCTGCATCTGTTAATCTTAATCCGCCGGAACTTTTAGATCTCGTGTTTTGCCACCATAATGGCAAATATTCTTTGACAGTTGCACCGTTTACACTTATATTCAATTCTTTGAGAAATAACTTAGTGTATGTTTCTTTCCAGTTCATTCAAACACTTCTTCGCCTTCTGAAAGTTTGTATACACTAAAATTTTCGCATTTAAACATTTGATTGAGTTTTTTTGCTAGATTATGTGCGTGTCCTGGATTTGAAAAACTAGTTTTTTTATATTTTGGACCTGGATAATTTGTAAGTGCATTAGAGCTTTTTAGATTAAAAGGCTTACCTAAGTAGAAGACCGCCCATATAGCATCTGCTTCTAGTACTTGTTCACTTTTATATGTCTTATTATTAATATTTTCTAATAATACAGTAGGCTTTGGTCTACTCATATGCGTATTCCTTAATATTATATACGCATATATTTATCTCTTTTTTAGTTATCTACGTAGTTAAAAGCCCGAACCTGCATCTAAATTTACTTCAATAACTTCATTAGCACTACTATTAGATTCTTTTACTAATTTTTCTAATTCTCCGTGCAATCTACTTTCTACAATACCAATAGTAAATGCAAGATTTTTTGCTTGTTCTAAAGACAACTTTACTTCTTTGGATCTACTTGCTTCAGCACTTTTTACTTGTTGTATAAATTGCTGAAACGGAATAGTATTAATTGGATCTATTGACACGACTTAACTCCTGACGCATTTCTAATTCAGTTTTAAAAGGACCTTTTGACTGATATCTTTCAATTGTTATTAGTTTTGGACAAAAACTTTTAACCCAGCCTTTTTCAAATCTTATGATATAATAACCTGCACAGTAAGAACTTTTTGATTTTTCACTTTTAGTAAATAATGGTAATTTACGTTTGACATCGTACATAGTGTTATATGGAGGAACACTTGTAGAAAATCCGTGTACATCAAATTTACTGTCTCTATTTGTATCCTCTTCTTCGGACCAGACTATGTCAACGCCGAATTTTTTCTTCATTTGTCGCTTGTTATCAAAAAAACAAGTTTCGAATGAATTACTAAACATATAACGATCGTCGTTCCAGGATAATGTTCCTACTTTTTCGTTATTGTTTTCAACAATCCAGAAACGATCTTTTAGAACTGGTTTTGCTTTTAATGTCATTTAGGGTACCTCGCTTGTAAAGGCTCTGCAAAAGATGCTGCTTGATCTGCAATACGTTGCATATCCCACTTAGCACAGAACTTCATAAGACGCATACCAACTTGTGTAATGTCTTTAGGTTCTACTTCTGCAATAGTGTTATTAATTATCTCTCGTATATCTGCAGGTTGTGCAGACAAATCACAGAGTGTTACATTGCGGTTGTAGTCGTCCAAAACACGGTGCTCATCACCGTTATGATCAACCCAACGCTGTAGCATAAGATTATTCCAGTTATAACCTTTCGCGGTCTTATCGTCATATGCTTCAAGTAAGCCAACTTTATTCTTTGTGCCTTTCTTGCGAACGCCTGGATAAGCAGAGAAAACATTGTCACTTGTATCACCTCGCATACATTTTTCAAATAGTAGCCATTGCGGATCGGGCGCAGGCTTTACTTCTTTAGTTTTTTTATCTACGACAGGCTTGCCTTTGTCATCAAAGTAACCTTCGTGTGTAATTGTAACGTTTTGTATACCGTTGTACTGCTTTACGTTAGGTGCAATAAGTTGTGCAAAGTCACCATCTGTGCTGATAATAATATGGTTGTCTTCAGGATGTGCTTGCACCCAACCTGCAATCAAATCATCTGCTTCTAGTTGCGGATGCCGCATCATTGTACAGTTAGTCTTTGTACCGATGAAGTCTTTGAACTCATCAAAGATTTCCCAAAACACTTTATCTTCTTCTGCTTCACGTGGAGTGAGTGCATCGCGAGCTTCTTGACGGTTACGTTTGTAAGGTTCGTAATAGTCTTTACGCCAGCTACGTCCTTCTAAACAGAACACAATATGATCTGCATTAAAGTCTGTCCAAGCCTTTTTAACACTATTAAGTGTAATATGTAGAGCCATACCTACTTTAGTATCAATGTCGCCACGCACAACGTGACGAGCTCTAAAAAAAGTGTTAGCAGTATCTACTAGTACATAAGTTGCCATTATTATTGCCTATATTATTAGTTACAGTATACATTATTGCATATAATAATCTTCTTGTCAACCACTATTTTCTTCCATTAAAGACTGATAAATGTTTGAGTTCATAAAAGGCAAACTCTTTTTCTGACCGTTTGACATATGATATGGCGGCTTGTAAATATATAAATCAAATGCAATACTAACTCTTGGGTTATCATCTTCATAAGTGTCTACTTTATGAGATAAATGTGTAGGAAAAATAGTAAGTCCACCTTTTACATTAGGAATAGTGTAAATCATATCTTCTTTTTTATATGTTGTACCACTAGTAGGATAGTTGTCTAGGTGCATATTTCCACTCAAATAGGCAATTTCGCCCCTGCCGTGATTGTGCCAATTAAAAGATTGGCCTTTGTATATAATGTTGTACCAACTTACTATCTCTAGCGGAAATACATCTGTATAATCTAAATTTACAAATTCTAAATAAGAAAGTTGCATAAACTTTAATAATTCTTTAATTCCTTTGCACTCGTCTATAAAATCAAAAAGGTTGTATTTTCCAAATCTAGTTGTAACACTGGTAGGAGGTAATCCAGTACCTCCGTCTCCCATAATATCTAATTCTAGAATATCTTTTTCTTTTTTTAGTAAAAAATTTTTAACTGAATTTATTGACTCTTCTGCTCCCCAATTTACAGTGCCTATAGGAATGTCCCAAGTAGGTGCATAAGGAGAAATTGGGTGCATACTTTTTAACCGTTGTATCTTCATTAACTTACTTCACTTTTACCTTGTGAAATAGGAACAACATTAATATATCCTGCACCTCTATCAGTACTTTGTCCTTCAGCTTCTAGCATATTGTAAACAATATCGCGGAACCAACGATCTACAATTTCTTCTTCTGGATCGTTTTCAACACCATAACCTGCTTGAACAAGTTGTGCAATAAAGTATTTGTTCCAGTCTAGCTCAAAGAATCCGTTGCGAACATTTTCTTCATTTACTTTAACATCTAATACACTAACCCAAGGCTCTTTACGTCTAGTAGCATATTCCTTAGGATCTTTCTTTTTAAGAAGAGCCATTTCTTGCTCTTCTAGTTCTTTTTCTTTTTTAGTAATACCTGTGATATTTTTTAAAAATTTTTTCATTAGTATTCTACCTTTTGTATAATATCAGTAAGCTTCCAAGTATCTGTTTTAGTTGTCCGAGATAAAGAATATGAAACATCCATTTTTTGCAAAATTAAATCTAACTTGTTTAGCCTTAGAGTTAAATCTTTTAACTCCGACACAATTTTTTCTGTTCTAGGTTCTTTCATAATTCTTTCCTTACTTTTTCGTATGTATCTTCAGTAATCTTACTTCCACGTATTATTTCAAGGTCTTCTTTACTAAGTCCCCCAGGCATTTCCGACTAAGGAAATGTGGAGTCTTGGTGTAAATCTCCAACCCCTGACCATACAGGCTTCGGCGACTTCTTTGACGTTGAGATTGTATTCTTCACTGCGTCCGCCCAGCGGCATAAGATATACTGGACATTGTACCCCGGCACTCTTGTAAGCGTCCACAGCCCTGCCAACTTCGTCAAAATCGTCTTGGCTAGCGACAACAAACTTGAGATAAATGTCACTACCGTTAACAGTGCTATACTGATGAGCGACATCAGGCAATATAGCAGTATCCCAAGGTTCTCCTGAAACACTAAGTTTTGGGGAACAAGACCACGTGACCTTAAATCTTGCACTATATTTGAGATAGTTAATAAAGTCGTCGTGTAGCTTTTGTGTAGTGTTTGTTTCAAATGTAACATTTTTTAAATCTCGCATACGTGGATGTTCAAAAAGATCGATGTAGAGCTTTTGCCACGCTAACAAAGGCTCACCACCTGTCATAATCAAGTGAATATCTTGACCATTGTCCATTGTCCACTTACCTTCTGGAGTAAGTGAAAGCAGATGTTCAACTACTTCGTCAACTTCTGCAAGTTTATTAAAGTGTTTAAACTCTGGATAGATACTTGCATATGTGTCACAACCTGTATGAATAATAGGCAAGTCTTCAAACTTTTCTGTAGTTTTGTGTACATCACGTGCAATTAGATCTGCAACTTCTGCATTGTGTTTAATACCATCTTTGTGCTGTTGCCAACGATCTTTTGTTTCGTTTGTGCCAAAGTTCATACAACGAAAGTTACAACCAAATGTACGTAAGAACACGGAAGGGACTCCGACAAACTTGCCTTCACCCTGTACGCTATAAAAAGCTTCTGAATATCTTAATTTCATATTAACACGCAAATTCTTGTTGGAGTTTAATGTTGTCAAAGAACTCTTTCTTTGTACCTGTGTCATTCTTAAATGCACCTTTTAATACAGTTGTTTGTGTAAGACTACTATGTGCCATAATGCCTCTATTTTCACAGCAACCGTGTGTTGCTTGAATGTATACGCCTAAGTGATCTGCACCAGTTGCTTTTTGGATTTCACGTGCAATATCATTTGCAAGTTCTTCTTGCAGTGTACCACGTCGAGCGCACCACTGTGCAATACGTGTATACTTGCTAAGTCCAATTAGTTTTGCACTTGCAATGATACCAATGTATGCTACTCCAGTTACTGGCTGGTGATGATGTGAACACATACTTTTTAGTTCTGAACGAACAACTAACATACCTTCGTAGCGTTCGTCTGAATCATTTGGAAATGCTGTTGCTTCGGGTGCAGGATCATAACGTCCTGCCATAATTTCATTGAAGTACATCTTAGCAAGACGCCGTGCTGTGCCTTTTGAGTTTGGATCGTTATGACGATCAATTAAAAGTGTGTCTAACACATTTTCAAATGCTGCTGTAGCATCTTCAATAAGTGCTTCTTTGTCGCCCTTTTGAAGGACTTCTGAAATATTGTCGCCTGCCCAATAGCGGATGTTTGCATCTTGCAAACGGGCTTTAATCTGTTCTGCTTTGCTCATTTATTTCTCCGAGTTATAGACGTGGATGTCATAATGTAATACGGTACAACACTCATAATAGTATTGTACCATATATTTAGGTTTTTGTCAAGCAAAATATCGATCTAACATATCAACTCTATCTTGTGCTGTAGCCATTTGATCCAATTCTTTTTGAATTGTTTCAATAATATCAGAATGCTCTCCAATACCTACTACTTTTTGCATATAAACTTCTATGTTTGTTTTGTGTAGCTCAATTTCTGCTTCTGCGTGTTTTCTTGCTGCGTTTATTAACTGTTGTTTCAACTCCATATCCTTTCCTTATGTTAAATAATTTCCTTTTGTAGGAATGACATTTCTGACTCCGCCTCTTGGATCCTCCATATCACCTCTACGACGTGGTATTAAATGTACGTGTGGATACTCAACAGTTTGTCCAGCTTCCGCACCTACATTTTGTCCTATGTTATAAGCATCGCAATACCCTTTTTGTACCCAATCGTAACCCCAGGCATAGGCTGCTTTATAACATTTTTCAAGGTATTCCCAGGTTTGTTCTTTTGGAACAAAAAGAACGTGTCCTTCTGTAACAGGATACCCGTCATTAAACACAGTAAAATCCCTTGTATCTATTAATACGTTATCCCAAGGTACTTCATTAAACTGCATAAAATTCTTCCTTAATATATCTTTGTTGCACCATCAAGTTAACTCTCATTATCCTACGTTCTCCCAAGGATAAACTAACCAAACATCTTCTTCTGCTTTATTAACTTCGTGTACACTGTAGTCTACTTTACCGTTAAACCCGCTTGATAAGTTGTCTGTAATGGTAGCAAAGCGAACATTGCCGTGCCATACAGTTTCCCAACTTTCTGAATTTGGCAAACAGCCTGCCTGCCAATCTTCTTTAATCCAGTTGAATGTAGCACCTGTATCATTGATATCGTCTACAATTAAAATGTTTTTACGTCTACCAACATCCCAACGGCTTTTATAAATTTCTTGGTCATCTAGTGGAACATACCCAAAAGCATCCTCGCTCATCCAGCAATTAGACTCGCTAGACTCACCGTCGTAGTTATCACGTAAACTTACCTTTAATGCTTCGCCACGTACACCTAACATATTACTAAGGATAGTAGCAGGAACATTGCCCCCTCGTGTAATACCTACAATGTAGTCAGGCCGCCAGTTGTCTTTATACATTTGTAGAGTGATGTTTACACACGCACGTTCTACGTCTTGCCAAGTGTAATAGTGTTTTTTAATTTTCATATTTTTCTCTTAAATATTGTTGACTTTCGACCCATTCACCTTTGCGAATAAATCCCCATTCTCTTATTTTAGGACCTGGTATAAAGAGTGTCCAAGTGGAAACATTAGGCTCAAGCTCAATACGATGGAGGCTACGTGGAGTGCTAAATCTGATGTGTCCTGGTGCTCTCCAAAAGCGTCCTCTGGGAGTATGCTCCCAATAACCGCCACGCAAAATGATAGTGAGATAAGGCCAAGGGTGATCGTGTAAATCATCTAAATCTCCTTTGTGAAAATTGTGTAGAAAGATGTTAAAAGGAAACCATTTACGGTCTTTTAAAAAAAGATAATAACGAGTTAAGTATGGCTCATTTTCAAAACGATCCATAATTACTCGCTTGCGTCCTAGTTTGTCTAGAAAACTTAAAAATTTAGAACGGAATGTCATCATCTAATTCACCTGTCTTTTTCTTGCCTTCGTAGTCTTGTTGTACCATATCGTATACGCTTTTAAAGTTGCGCCAAACTTTTTCTAGTGCTGGATACTCTTTACACATACGTTCAACTTTGGTTGGATCAATAGATGTATTGTTAGATATCCAATCAAAGTCCACAGTGTCTGTTATGCCGCCACCTGTGTTTATAGTAATTGTATCATTTAATGTAAATGTACCATCACCAGTAGACATAGTTACATCAGTTACACTATCACCTGCCCAATATGTTGTAGTAGTGCCCATATTGATATCGCCTAGATCTATTGTATAAGTATCAGAAGTATCTAAAATATCATCTAACTTTAGATCACTAATATCAATAGTAAATGTATCTTCATTTTTCTTTGATTGCGTCATACAGTGCTGCTCCGCTAAAAAATTCTTTGTTTAGTTTAGTACGTTGTTTATCTAATGCTACAAGGAAGTCTTCATAGTTTTCCATATACTCTCGTACCTGTGCAACAACTTCACTACGATGTTTGCGATAGCTTGCAAAGTCTTCAGTCCATTGACTAGGATATTTAAATTCAGGCAATGCCATTTCTGTATAACTTAATCTATCTGGAACCATAGGAATAGCATCAACAAGTGCGCCTTCATACCAACTAATACCTAACGTTTCTTGCAAGTTAGCACTAAACACTATCTTAGCTTCACCTAGCAAGTTATGATACTCGTTTTTAGTAAGTTCACGTTCTTGACATACTACAAACTCGTATTCTGGAAGTTGTTCTGCTAGATCACGGAAAATATCAACTTGCTTCTCAGGAGCAATACGATGTGGGAAAAGTATAAGATCTCGCTTTTCCATACCTTTGTAACTGTCTAAACTGTTCTTTAGATACTCCATAGGCCAGCCAACGCGATGTGTTTTGCTGTCATCAATATCTAGACTTTCTGCAAACAATTCTATATGAAAATCTGTAGCATAAAAATTATCATCATAACATTCATACATTGATTGTTCTGCGTGACGCACCCAAGGCTTGTCACCAATTAGTCTACCAAGGAAATCGTGAGGATCATAAGAACCAGCGTGCCATAGGCCACCAACTCTAATGTCCACACCCAAGAGTTCAGCCATATAACGAAGCTGGATAACAGTCGGGTTCCAAGCATCCGTATATAGGAAATAATCTCCATCTTTAACTTTTCCTTTACAAAACATTTCACCAATTTGTTCAAGTTGTTTAGACTTGTATACATTAGTGCCGCCAAAATTTAGAAAAGCCCCAGGCGTAGTTGCCTGAGGCGTTTCTCCGCCGCTTATTACAACAACCTCACTATTTGTAGCCCGTTGCAGTTGTTTTGGAAGGTATTCCTTCCATTGTTTTGTATAGCGTGTGTCAACTGCTTCGATATCTACAATATAGATAGTCATTTTAATTTCCTTGATTAAATTTTCTCTGAGCAGATCTAGCTTTAGATCTTACCCATCCTTGATATTTTTGATAGGCAATCCAATTAGGATCATCTTTTTTATAAAGTGCTTTCTCGTCAAACACTTTACCTTCAAAACGACACCAATCGCGGTATGCGTCTAAGTCGTTAAATACCTTATTAACTACCTGATTTTTGATAGCCATATTTTTTGCTTCCTTATACATTTGGATAAAAGATACTACAGCCGTTTTCGTTGTCTTCAGCGACACTAATTTCTACAAAGCGGCCGGGAAACTTTGTAGCAATTTCTTTATACAAGTCGTCTGCGATCATCTCGCAACTCTTGTGATTTAAATTGAGCACTTTATCCTCACCATTTTGTCCTGAATAAAGTCTTTCCATCCAACGTTTGAATTGGATGAACTCGATGTCTCTATCGTTGTGGAACACTTCGATGCGCACCCGGAAATGAAAAATATGCCGGTGAGCAATACCAAGAAAGCCAACATCGTCCCAATCGCCTGTTGCAAGTTTTGGATCACTATCTGCTCCTGGATATAAGTGGATACCTTCTTTACTAAATGTAACCCAAATACTACGTTGGGCTTCGTTCATTGAACTGTTTATGTTATCATTCATAGTTTCTTCTTTCAGTCTTCGACCCATATAATTCCAATATGATTCTCGTTGTTCCATACTACTAATATACTTTCTTTATAGAGGTTTGTCAAGTCCATATTCACTCCAATCAGTGAATTTTTTATCATCCATTAAGTTGTGCAGTCTGTGACACCAAACACCTGGATTAGTTGCTTTGAAATCTCTGTCATCGAGCTTAA
>Ga0255768_10001498_pt1 | contig 24054 bp, 31 predicted proteins | sample 071ome_33_FD_179983 | JGI IMG/M metagenome (GOLD analysis project Ga0255768, IMG submission 179983) | Coastal salt marsh microbial communities from the Groves Creek Marsh, Skidaway Island, Georgia - 071412AT metaG (version 2) | ecosystem: Environmental > Aquatic > Marine > Intertidal zone >...
GTCATTGATAAATATGCTCAAGAAATGCAAAGACAGTTTGATATCTCACAACAAAATAGAGCCTCACAAGCACTGGGTGCAGGAGCTTTTGGTGGTGGAAGAGAAGGTGTTTATCAAGCAGAAGGTTTAAGAGGTTTTCAAGAACAACTAGGTTCAGGTATTGCTGGTCTTTTATCTAAAGGATATGGACAAGCACAACAAATGGCACAGACAAACTTTGCCGATAGAATGAAAAGATTACAAGGAGCTTCTGGTTTAGAATTGGCTGGAGGAGAATTAGGTTTAGGAGCAGGTACTGCTTTTGGAGATTTAGGATCGACTTATGGTGCAACCATGGCAAACACAGCAGCTACTTTAGGTAACTTAGGTGTGACAGGTCAACAGCAACAACAAGACATTTACAATTTACAATATCAAAATCAAATGAATCAGTTTAAGCAACCCTATGAACAACTTAATTTCATGTCAGGTATTCTCAGCGGCATTCCACAAGGTTTCATGCAGAATGCTGTAGCAGCACAAGGCAATCCTCTTCTAGCTGGTATAGGAGCATTAGGTAATTTTGCGTTCTAAGGGGGTATCATGAGCGATTCAGGATTTGACACCCTCAACACTTTCAAGACAGATTTTACAATCGAGCCTATTGGAGGATATAAGGGACTTCAAGGTATTCAAGGTGGCTCTGTTGATATTCAAAACAGAGAAAAACTTGCAGAAGAAACTGTTGTTAAAGATGAGATTGCAACAGGCTTAGCGGAAGCGGCTGTTGATCAGACTCCTGACTTTAATGCAATGGCTCTACGTTACGCAGGTGAGTTTCTTCCCGTCGCACAACAATCACAAATTAATCAAAGTTTAATCGCACAGCAAATGGGACTCGGTAAGAGAGTTACATTTGATGAAGTATTAGCTGGTATCGAAGAACAGATCGGTCCTCTTCCAAAGAAACCTGGAATACAAAAGTCTTTAGAGTTTCTGACTGATTCAATTAATGCAAGAACACCCTATAAAGGTGCCGCAGGTATTTTTGATGTTATTGCACAAGCATCTGGTAAATTTTTAGAAAGAGAATCTGCTGAAAAAGCAGCAGCCATTACACACAATCTTAAAATGAAGGAAATGGCAATCAAACAAATGCAGGATATAAATGCAGCAACTCTTGCAAAAGAAGGTGAATTCTTTCTAAAGAAAATGCAAATGGACGATGATTACTTACAAAAGAATTTAAGCTTTACTCAAGACTTAGCGTTAAAGTCTGCACAATTTGATATTGACAAAGCAAAAGCATCACACGGTGCGTTGATGGATTTATATGCTAACCCTAATAGACTTTTTGAAAACATTACATACATCGTAGGTGATAAACAAACAGTTGCCACAACAATGAGAAAATTCAATCCTGAGACAGGAGAATATCAATATTTCTTACCACGTGCTGATGAAAAAGGAGGAACTACTTTTGATGTTCCTATTCCAATTGATCCTGCTGAAGGTAGACCTAATTTTTATTTCTCACCTGATGAAGGACCTCAAGCTGACGCTGACCTTGCAATAAGTACACCAAACTTTGGTCAATCATCTGAACTGATTGGTGACTTCAATACTTTAGGTCGATCATCAAGAATATTACAAACAATGTTAGAAGAAGATGAAAAATATCAAGCAGACACAGGTCAATCTCGTTTTGGTATTGAGGGTGCTATTAATTATTTAAAACAAGAAACAGGAGCTACTTTAGATTCATTCTTTAATGCTGTAATGCCTGGTTCTGGTAATGACCTCGTAAACTTAGGTAAAGCTCAGTATGAAAGAGATTTAAGTATCTATCCTTTAAAAGCTGGTGAGGATGAAGAACTATTTGATATTACAATTAAGTTACCAGGTAACGCTTTAGATAAAGTTACAGGTAGAGACACTATAACAAAGAAAGTAGGTTTAGAAGATTTATTTAGACCATCAACTTATGCTGGTGGAAATCAATATGACCCTGAGTTTGCTCGAAACAAAGTTCGTGAAAATCTTATCATTTATTCTATTGCTCGTGCGTTGAAGCCTACAGGTCGTTTGAACGTGGATGATATTAAGAGAGCATCTGATATTGTTAACTTACAAGGTTTAAAATCACCTGACTTTGTAAGAACACAGTTAAGAGAGATTCTTGGATTCTTGAGAGAGGGTCAAAAACTTATTATTGATCAAGCACAAACAGGAGATAAGAACTTTATTTTGGATAATACAGATAGCACAGAAGTTCAAGACTATTTAAAATTTATGGGTGTTAATCCACCTACACCTAATCCTCAACCCGCACCAAACATAAATTCTGAAATTGAAACATCGCCTGTAGAGGATCCAGCTCAAAGTCAAGTTGGTTATAACGGTGAAATATTTACAATGGGAGGTAACATCTAATGGCCGAAAGAATGAAATCAAATCCAAATCTGGTTACGATTTTACCTGGCACACCTAATGCTCATACTTTTTATTTTAAAGATTCACAGAACCCTACTAAAGAAGAATTAAATCAAGTCAGAGAATATTATGGAATACCTTTAGATGTTTCTGCGCAAGAAGCATCTGATATGCTTAACGCTTTAGGTCAACAAGCTTCAGCAAACATTATTTCTGATATTCCTTACGCTCCAAATACAAAAGAATATTACGCAGAGATAGCTCAAAGAGTGGCGGATATCAATCAACGTAAAGCTCTAATTGGTGATCCTGCTAATTACTATTTTAAACAATTACAAAAAAAAGTTCCTGGTCTTGATCAGTTAGTGCCTGATGAGTTAGTATCTAAAGGATCCGCTGAAATGTTTGGTTCTTTGGTAGCACAAATGGGTGCAGGAATACCTGGAAAAGCATACAAATATGCACAAGCAATTCCTTCATTATTAAAAGGAAAAGGTTTTTTAAATATTCCAACAGGTTTACTTACAGAGTCTGCAACTAAATTTGCAGGTAAAACTTTAGCTGCGGATGCTTTAGGTTCACAAGCTGGTGGTTATGTTTATGAATATACAAATCAGTTACTTAGATATTTAAATGACTTACCTCAGGAAAGTCAGGATGAACAAGTTAATAAATTTTTAAAAGATGCATATCTTAACTTAGCATTTAGTGGTGGCTCAATGGCCTTGGGACCTATTGTTAAAAACTTTAAGCCTGCGGTTGGTCGTGTATTATTTGGTTTAGATAACAAAAACCCAGAATATCAAAAAATGATAGAGGTTGCTGAAACCTATGGTATGCCATTAGGTATCATTCAAGCTACTAATAGTTCTTTTTGGAAAGGTTACTCAGAAGTTCTTGGTGTATTTCCATATGTCGGAACACCTTTTAGACGATCACAAGAAGGTGCTAACGAAGCGATTAGACAATATTTTGATACAGCAACAAAAAACTTTGCACCTTTACAAACTATGGCTTCTTTAGGAGGCGACTTAGCAAAATTAGCGGAAGCAGGATATGATGATACCATGACAATTTCTCGAGCTTTGTATCAAGATTTTGAGGCATACGCAGAAAAATTAGCAGGTAAAAAAGTTATTAAAGTAGACACTGTTAAAAGATTGGCCGATGATTTTGCTAAAAACTTACGAAGTGCACAACCACCAGCAAGTGGATATGAGTTTAAGTTTCCTGGCGCAAATTCAGAAAGATTGTTTACAGAGTTTTATGAAAGTTTATCTCGACTAGATCGAGACGGTATTACAATACAACAAGCAAGAAATCTTTTGGATAAGTTTTCAAACTTTCAAAACAGCTACAAAATTGAGGGTAAAGGTATTGTTCCTAAGACAGAAGGACCAAGGATTACACAACTTCAATTAGCGTTAGAAAGTGATTTAAGTCGATTAGTTGCACTTGATGATGATATTGACAAAGTGGTTTTTGAGACTGCTTTAAATAAATTAACAACAGCTAATGATTATCTTTCTGCGGTTATGCCTAAATTTGATAATCCGATTGCTGATCAATATAAATTAGTTAATGCGAGTATATTTGCACCTGGAGCTCCAGGCAAAGCCGTCATCGGTAATGCACAACTATTAGATAATTTAGTAGGTATGGCTAGAAAAGATGAAGATTTGATGAAAGCTATCATGAATTTAGCAGAAACACCTAAAGCAAATCTTGATGCTTATAAAGCAGCAGGTCAAAAAGAAGGTGTCACTAAAAAAGTAAAAGTTCAAAGACTAGATGATGAGCCTTATTTACCTAACGGTGATGAAAATCCAAACTTTGGTAAGACAATCACTACAACAGAAGAAGTAGTTTCTATGGCACCGAATGCAGGTAGAAAGAAAATTTTAAGACATCTTTATGATCAAGCGTTAGAGGAATCTTTCTCTGGTCTTCCTGTGGCAGCAACACTTGGTGATTACAAAAATTTAAAAGGTTTAAATCCTGAACAATTAGCTAAATATGGTTATAAGGGTGGAGTAAGTAAAAACGCACCAGACTTGTTTAAATTTAGAACTGTTCAGTTTGACCCACAAGTATTTGCGGAAAAGCTCGGTTTAAATACGGTTGAAGGTCGTGCCGTATTAGATGTGGCCTTTGAAGGCACCGGTGTCGGAGCTAAAGATATCACTCGATTCTTAGAAGTAGCAGAAAGAGCAGGTAGCTTTGTTGTAAGAGATCCTGCACAGTTTGTTACTCGTCGTGTAACCTTGGGCGGATTTAAAAGTCTTTTATTATTTGGTTTAGGATCAGGTGCAGCAGGATTCTTTGGTGCAGGACTTGCACCTTTAATGGTTCCTTTTATGTTACGATATGGTTCTAGTATTTTAACTGACCCACAAGTATTGAAGTCATTCTCAAAAGCTTTAGAGAGTACAGGTGCAGAAACGGCTCGTCGAACTGGTGTTGCCAAAGCCGTATTTAGTAAAGAAGATCAGCAAGTTTTACTTGACTGGGCTAATAAAACCTTACCGACTGAAGATGAAGTACAGCAAATGGAATTTGTTAACAGAGTAGAAGAGTCCATATTAAGTTTAATGAAAACACCACAGTTACCGATTGAACAAAAATCAGCTCGTGAAGAACAGTTAGATATTATGAGTCAAATGGGTAAAACTCAAACAATGAAACCTGAGGATTTTGAAACAGGAAGAATGTTAGAAGATAGATTAGCTCCAACTTTCCCTGCTGCTGTAACAGATCCTTATAGTTTCATGGAACAGGAGATAGGCTTTCAAGAAATGAATCCACAAACAAGATCCAACTTAGCATTTGGTACCGTAGATGATGCATTAGAATCACAGTATGGTAGCGGAGGCATAGGAGGACTATGATGAAAAAAAGATCATTTGATGGTGGTGTAGCATCCGTTCGAGTCATTCCTATGGGAATGAAAGAGGGTGGTGATTTATCCGTTCCCCCTCCAAAGTCAGATAAGCCTGCACCTAAACAGTTTACTTTTTCGCAAGAAGATATATTACCAAGGTTTGAAGGCTTTGAGCCAGGACCAAATCAGTTTTCATTACCTCAAGAAGAGAAAGTGATTCCGAGTGAACCTGACGTACAACCACGGACCTTGGACCAACGAGGTGACGTTGGTGGGTACGCTGTTCCTGATAAACCCATGTCGAGTGAACCTTTTTTTGATACTGATATGGGCACATTGAGACCTGAAGTAAGTTTTGAAGAAAGATTTTTTTATGGCCCTGTAATCAGGCCACAAGAAGTATATCCCAGGGACCCCGATCCAGGAATCATGGGCATCGCACCAAATAGATTGCCAAATGGTGGTGCTCCTAATTTATTGCAAGCAAAAGACTTGAAACCTGCTGGGATTTTGTCTATAAACAAAGTCTATGATATCTAAAATAAAACAATTTATAAAAAAACTATTTAAGAAAGGAGAACCCGATGAACATCAAGAACATTGGGGTATAGGAGCATGATTGATTTAACAGATGAACTGAAAGACCGGGTACGTATCCATGAAGGCGTGCGCACCCAAATGTATCTGGATTCGCTAGGCAAAGCCACGATTGGTATAGGCCACCTTATTCAGCCTCACGAACGAGATAGATACCGAGAAGGTGTTGAAATCTCCATGGAGGAAGTCGAAGAACTATTTGATATAGACTTGAATAGAGCTGCTGCGGGGGCTGATTTATTAATAGATGAATGTGTTGGACATGATTTACCACAAAATGTATCAGAAGTAATACTGGAAATGGTATTTCAATTAGGCACAAATGGTGTTCGCAAGTTTAAAAACATGTGGAAAGCCTTGAGAGTCAAGGATTGGAAGAAAGCTGCTGAGGAAATGAAAGATTCTAGGTGGCATGCACAGACAACAAAAAGATGTGAGAGCCTTGCAGAAATTGTTGCAAACACAACCATATAAGAGTAGGATTGAATCATGGGTAAAACAGAAAAGAAATTAACTCTACAGGCTATGGAGCGAGAGCGTAAAAAACGTGAATCCAAAGCAAAAAAGAAGATTTCATATAGATATGATCACATTAAAGACCTAGATAAAGAGGTTAGAGAGATCAAAATGAAAAAGGGGGGTTCCGTGAAAAAGAAAAAATTTCCAGATTTAAATAAAGATGGCAAAGTTACCAAGAAAGATATTCTAATTGGTAGAGGTGTCATTAAGAAAAAAAGCGGTGGTTCTGTATCTCGTGGTATGGGTGCTGCAACCCAAGGCGGTAAATTTCAAGGAGTATTCTAATGACTGAAGAACAAATCTTAGAAAGAATCAGAGAGCTTCGTGGCTCACTAACCGAGGACAACGAAACAGAAGTCATGGCTGAAATCATGCAGCTTGAAGACGAACTAACAAGTGATTAATCATGGGCGTTGTAGGAAAAGCTTTGAGAGGTTTTGGTAAGGCTCTCAAAAAAACAATGGACAGCAAAAAAACAGGAGACGTTTTAGAGGCTGGGGTTGTTACTTCTATACCCGCTGCTATGGTTGCAGGTGAAATTAAACATCGAAGAAAGAAAAAGAAAAAAGCAGAGGAAGGTCTAAAGAAGCTAAAAAATATAGTTCCTCACGTTGAATATATTAGATCAAAAAAGAAATCTAAGTAATCCAACTTTTCAATTCATCACCCATAACTTGACTGGCTATGTCAACTTTGTTCTTCAAGGCAGTTAATATTTTCTCATCAACCGTTCCCTGGCAAACAAAGTCAACATAGGTAACTTTATTTTTCTGTCCAATTCTGTGTGCACGATCTTCACTTTGTAATCTTATTTCAAGATCATAATTGTTTGAAAAGTACACAACAGTGTGACTGGCAGTAAGAGTGATTCCATATCCACCAGTCTTAGGATTCGCAATAAGGTACGTGAGATCATGATTTTCATTCTGAAAATTCTTAACAAGTTCCAAGCGATCATCACTCGCAGTGTCGCCATAAAAAGCGTCAGCTTTTGTTTCACCATATTTTTCCTTTAGTTTTTTTGTGATAGTTTCGATGTTATGTCGATAGGTAGCCCAGATAATAACTTTACCATCAACTTCCTCTAAGACATCCAGCAATTCATCGTAACGTTTGTTAGGCACGTCGTGGATTTCACCTTGATCATTAATGGTGAACCCACAACATACCTGGTGCAACTTAACAATCTGTGAGAGCCGGTTCACAGATGTCGTTGTTTTGTCATTGAAAATAAACATTGCGTTTCTTCTCAATGATTCATAAGCTACAAGTTGTTTCTCACTCATAGGTATGAACCTTTTCATATATATTTTTTCTGGTAAATCGACACATTCCTCTTTCTTCACCCGGAATGCAGCAGAGTAAATTTTTTCTTCTAATTCATCTAAACGTTGATAGCCTGTTATCAAAGGAAAGTGACGGCCACCAGAAGTTGGTCGATTAATAATCTTGGCATATCGTGCACGAAAAGCATAATAGTTTGACTGACCGAGTATCTTTGGATCAAGAAAAGCAAACTGTGTATAGATATCCAAAGGTGATTTAGTGACAGGTGTACCTGTTAGTATTCTTTTATAATTTATATCCTTTGCTAGTTTTATTAAGTTTTTTGTACGTTTAGCATTGTGTGTTTTGATGACTGTACTTTCATCAACAATCATCATTGTTTTTGTTTTATCTTGTACACTTAAATATTTTTCTAAAAACTTTACACCTTTGGGTGACGAGATAGCTTCAATGTTCATCAAAAAAATATTCAATGGCACGACACTTTTTTCTAATAAATCTGTTAACTTCGCTTTCGTGACAGGATCTTTTAAACTAGGGTCCCACGTGCTAATTGCATATTTTGTTTTTTCAGGTGCAACAAATTCTATAATTTCTTTATACCAATTACGATACACGGACTTCGGTGCAAGAATTACACAGTTATCCACATCTTTATAATGATGCAAACCCATGAGATCCATGATTGCTGTAATAGTTTTACCTGTTCCCATCTCCATCAAATAGGCGAAATTGTTGATGTTTCGATCGTGACAAATTCGTTTTGCCTTTAGTTGATGAAGAAAAGGTTCCTTCAAAAAAAAGTTAGCCATATACAAAATAATATATTGCATTTTGTTAGGATTTCAAGTATAAGATTTGTATTGAACAATTAAGTGTTTAGCTGACACTTATGGCTTGTGGCGGAACAACGTTTTCAACAGAGGCGTAACGCACAGGGGTGATAGAGTAGGGCCAACTGGCTGAGGCTATCATGAGTAGGTTCGAGTAGGGTAGATGAACAGTTTATCTGTGTCCCGAAAGTTGGAGGTGAAACAACTAATCCTCCCAAGCTGTTCTAACAAAGGAGGCAAACATGGCTAGCGTAATTGACTTTGAAGACCTCAAGCAAGATGCGGGGGATCTCAAAAAACTTCAAGACGATGATCTATCGGGATTATCAAAACTCATACAAAAACAATTAGATTTAGACTCTGAAATAGAAAATATGGAAGAGACATTAAAAGATATGAAACGTGAAAGAGATATTCTTTCTAGTGAAACAATTCCTACTAAAATGCAGGAACTAGGTATTAATGAAACTATAATGAAAGATGGCAGTAAAGTGACTGTCAAGGAAGGATTTCATTGTAGAATACCTAAAGCTAAAGAAGAAGAAGCATTACAGTATTTAAAAGATAATGACCTCGGTGACATTATAAAAAACCAGGTATCAACAAGTTTCGGAACGGGTGAAGACAATATGGCTGGAGATTTAGCTGGATATATTGAATCAAACTTCGGCATCACCCCAGACGTGAAAAAATCAGTGCACCCTTCGACACTGAAGGCGACTTTAAAAAAGCGTCACGAAGAAGGACTAACGGACCCTGATGATCTCTTTGGGATCTTCATACGTCCAGAAACAAAAATAACAAAAGGAACAAAATAAATGACACAACAACAAAAAACCAAAAACGAAGTAGCAACAAAAAAATCTACTGCCGTTACTGCTGCACCGATTGATTTGAGTGTAGTAGCCCAAGACCAAGGTAAAGGTTTAGCTGCCGTTGATATGAACAGCACTGCTATACCTTTCTTGAAAATACTTAGCTCAATGTCTCCGCAGACGAAAAAACAAAAGAGTGAGTATGTTGAGGGGGCAGAAGAAGGTATGATTTTCAATACGGTCACAGAGGAAACTTTTGACGGTACTGAAGGTATCTCAGTTATACCATGTTACTTCGAGCCTGTTGCACTAGAATGGTCCGACCGTGGTACAGGGTCCTCGGCTCCCATCGTGCACCCAGTGGATACTCCTCTATGGGATAAAACTACAAAGGATGCAGAGGGTAAATCTAGGCTTCCACAGGGTACTTACTTAGAAAGAACTCATAATCATTACTGCCTCCTTACAAACAGTGAAGGACTAACCTCGCAGGTCCTTATTTCAATGAAAGTGAGTGGCTTATCTAAGTCTAGAAAATGGAACAGTCTCGTTATGTCAGCGAAGGTGAAGAATGGTGAACAATCCATCAACCCTCCTAGTTGGTATTTCAAGTATGACTTGACCACCAAACCACAATCCAATGACAAAGGTGATTGGTATAGCTGGGATATTAAGAGAGGTGATGTCGTTTCGGCTCAAGAATACGAAGATGGAAAACGATTTCACAATGCAGTGAAAAAAGGATCTGTTGAGGTCAACTACGAACAGACGAATGAGAGTTCTGGAACAGATAAACCAGATACTGACAATCCTTTTTAAGGTGCTAGGGGGACTTCGGTCCCCCTCTTAATTGAATGGAAGCGTATCTAAAATTCAAAGCAATCTTTAATGGGCTAACACGTGCCCATGGGGTTTTCTACAAAGGTGAAAAGAAAGAAAGCGGTAAGGTCGGTGGCAAAGCTTTTATTATTAAAGAAGAAGTTACTGATAAGCATTGGAAAGACCATATCGAAGGAAATGATCCAAGCCTTGGTATTATCCCTATACGTGACGATGCCACTTGTTCTTGGTCTTGTATTGATGTTGATGATTATTCTATAGATGTACGCAAGACTATCCAACTTTACACAAAATTAAATTTACCAATTATACCTTGCCGATCAAAGTCGGGAGGATTTCACTTATTCATTTTTTACAGTGAGCCTGTACCAGCCGCAGATGCTATCAAAAAACTAACAGAGATAGCTTCGGTGCTTGGATTTGCTGACTGTGAGATATTTCCAAAGCAAGAATCTTTAAATGCAGAGCGTGGTGACACAGGAAACTTTCTCAACCTTCCGTATTTTAAGGGAGATATGTCTGGCAGATACGCCATGGACGAAAAAGGAGAGTCATTAACGCTTGATGAGTTCTTCAATTTGGTTTCTCAGAAGGCAATCACACACGACCAACTTCAAAACCTATCTGTAAAGCCCTTAAAACAGAAAAAAGCCACTTTTGACGGCCCTCCATGCATCGAAATCATGCAAAATATGGGTATTTTTGAAGGATCGAGGGATGATGTGGTATTTCACTACTGCGTCTATGCGAAAAAGAAGTTTGGACCTGGTGAGTGGCAGAACAAGGTCATGGAATTTAACACCAAATACTGTCAACCACCGATGAGCTACGATCAAGTTAAGCAAAAGATCGATCAGCATGAGAAAAAAGAATATGGCTATAAATGTAAAGACGTCCCTATGCGTAATCACTGTGATAGCTCCAAGTGTCGTGTAAGAAAGTTTGGTATTGGCAGGGATGATATTGAAATGAACATAGCCAACCTGACCAAGTTAGAGTCGGATGAATCAGTATGGCATTTAGATGTGGATGGTAAGAGAATTACAGTCACGACAGATGAGTTAATGGATCAAAGAATGTTTCGTAAGAAGGTGCTAGAAACACACACCAGTTTACCTGTTGAAATGTCCAAGAGGGATTTTGAAGCTAGGATAAGAGAATTACTAGAGCAATGTGAGGTTATTAAGATGCCTTACGAGGTAACAAAAGAAGGACAATTTAATTCACATCTTGATGATTTCATATACAATCAAGCTATCGCTGATGAAGCAGAGGAAGTATTAAATCATTGTGTTTGGAAAACTGACGGCAAAGTATTTTTTCAACTCGCTAGCTTGGAGAGATATTTTCGTAAAATACAATTTAAAGAGTTTAGCTCTACACAAATGGGTTCCCTTATTCGTGATCGAGGTGGTGACTCAAAGCAAGTTCGTCTTAACAAAAATACAGTCAAAAATTTATTCTTTATACCTGACCCACGACCTCAAGAAGAAAAGAAATTAAATGTTCCCAACGTTAAATCCGATGTACCATTCTAGAGTCAAAAAGATATTTGGACCACCAGGTACAGGCAAGACAACATTCTTACTTAATATTGTTGAACAAGAATTAGAAAAGGAGTTGACACCCGAGGATATAGCTTTCGTGGCTTACACCAAGAAGGCCGCAAGCGAGGCTATAAACAGAGCTGCTTATAAGTTTAAGCTCGACCAAAAAGATTTCCGTTATTTCCGTACTATTCATAGTTTAGCATTCCAATGTTTAGGGTTATCTACTAATGACGTAATGAAGTCAAAACATTATCACGAAATTTCTGACATATTAAAAGTTGATCTTGCACCCAAAGATACACATGATGAAGACGGCAACTTTATACAACAAGATCCTTATTTAAAAATTATTGATCTATCTCGTATCACAGGAATAGGATTGTATGACACATTCTCTAAGTTTGGTCACATCGTAGGTGGTTGGAGAAAGTTAGAACAGATTGCCGAGTATCTTAAAGAGTTCAAAAAATCTAGAAAATTATATGACTTTACTGATATGTTGTTAGAGTTTAATCTTAGATCTGACATATGGCCAGAGATAGAGGTATTAATCGTTGACGAGGCGCAAGACCTATCGCTCGTACAGTGGCAAGTTGTTACAAACCTTATCTCTAAATGTAAAAGGGCATATTTAGCAGGTGATGACGACCAGGCTATTTTTAAATGGGCTGGAGCGGATGTTAATACATTTCAGTCTTACCCTGGCACTTCTGTTGTACTCAATAAATCCTACAGAATACCTCAATCCCACCACTTCGTGGCATCCAAGATCGTTCGAAATATCAAAGATAGAGTCGAAAAAGAATGGGAAGCTAAGGATGAAGAGGGCAAGGTTGTTACAGTCTATTCACATGAGGCAATTCCCTACAAAGATAAAGAATGGCTCGTCCTCGCAAGGACTAAATACATACTTAATAAAGTTGAAAAGTTCTTCTTGGAACAGGGTTTCTACTACCAACGATTTGGTCAAAGCAGCATAGCTGACAAATTAAAACACGCTATCGCATCTTGGAATAAACTTTCTGAAGGGGAGAGTGTGGGTTTAGAAGGTGTTAAAGCCATGTATGAATACATGAGCTCTGGTATTGGTGTTCAAAGAAATTTTAAAAATTTAAAAAACTTAGATGAGAAAGAAAAGTTTGATTATGAAAAACTGATGTTTAATCACGGACTCCTGGTGGATAAGAATGCTACTTGGTATCAAGCATTAGATAAAATTCCTTATGGTAAAGTAATGTACATACGACAATTAATGAAACGTGGTATTAACATTTGGCAAAAACCACAAATAGAAATTTCAACAATCCATGGCGCTAAAGGTGGTGAAGCTGATAACGTTGTGTTGTTGTTAGACTTATCTCGTAAGTCGGAAGAAACATTAATTAATAATCCTGATGATGAGCACCGAGTTTTCTATGTTGGTGCTACAAGAGCACGAAAAGAATTATGGTTAGTACGTTCAGAATCAGACAGAGAATACCTGGAGGTGTTACGTTGAGAATCGTATACAATGACGGCAAACTATTTGTTTCTTTTGATAAAGAGCAAATGGATAATATTAAAAAGACATGGCCACAACCTATTGAAATAAATAAAGCTTGGGTGCCTCTTTTAATAAAAGATATTGGTGATGTAAACTTACAGATGTGGCGAGAAAGTTTAGAAAAGAAAAGTAATGCTACATAAGATAAGTAATTTCTGTGATCAAATAAAAAGGATTTATGAGCAATCAGAAAAGCTTCGAAAAGCTAAATATGAAGACAAATTACCCAAAGAAAAAATTGATGTAATTATTGAAGACATTCAATTTCAAATGTACCTATTATCTAACGACAAGGAAAAATATAAGTGAACTGCTATCATTGTAAGAAGGAATTAATCTGGAGCTCCGATATTGATATTTCACATGAAAGTGAAAATTATGCAATAGAATCATACCTTTATTGTGAGAACTGCGGCTCAGAACATTTAGTTTATTTACCAAAAGAAGAGGAGAAAGATGACGATTCAAAATCCACTGTTCGCTCCACCGAGTGAATGGGTGTGTCCCGAATGTATTGATTACAAAGGACAAAGTCCTGTAGCAATTGATTTAGAAACATACGATCCAGGAATCAAGGACCACGGACCAGGGTGGGCTACCGGTAATGGTAAAGTTGTGGGTGTCGCTTTAGCATGGGAAGGTTTTAAAGGTTACTTTCCGATTGATCATGACGCTCCAGGTAACTATGACAAAAAAGTTTTTTTAAGACAGTTTCAAGATTTACTAGACAGATGTCCTGAAATTGTTTGTCACAATGCAATGTATGATGTCGGTTGGATGAGACGCATGGGTATGAGAATTACTTCTAAGATTTGGGATACAATGCTCATGGCTCCTATATTAGATGAAAACAGAATGAGATACTCTTTAAATATTGTGGCACAAGATTATTTAGGCGAAAAGAAATCAGAAACACTTTTATATGAAGCAGCAAAAGAATGGGGTGTTGATGCAAAGAATGACATGTGGAGATTACCACCGATGTATGTGGGCCCGTATGCAGAACAAGACGCAGAGCTCGCATTAAAACTTTATGATGTTTTACAAAGAGAAATTGTTGCACAAGATTTAACTCACATTAATGAGTTAGAACATAACGTTCTACCTGTCTTAATTGATATGAAATGGAACGGTGTTAGAGTTGACGTAGATCAAGCAGAACAAACAAAGAAAGCTTTACTCAAACAAGAGAAAAGTAATCTTCAAAAAATAAAAGAGGCAACAGGTGTTGCGATTAATGTTTGGGAAGCCAAGTCTATATCGAAAATGTTCGATGCGTTGGATTTACCATACGCACGGACTGAATTAACGGGTGCTCCTAAATTCGACAAGCATTTCCTCCGCACACATGAGCATCCGTTGGTTCAAGCTGTGGCAGAAGCCAGAGAATATAACAAAGCAAGAACAACTTTTATTGATACAATTTTAAAGCATGAACATAATGGTCGTATTCATGCAGAGATAAACCAATTACGTGGAGATGGTGGTGGCACAGTCACAGGACGACTTAGCTACAATACACCAAACCTACAACAAGTTCCGTCTTCGAAGGTTTTAGGACCGATGATACGCTCGATCTTTAAACCTGAAGAAGGGATGCAATGGGGTGCGTTTGACTATTCACAGCAGGAGCCACGACTAGTGGTTCACCTAGCTAGCTTAACTGCTGGCGGGTTGAAAGGCGCTGATGAGTTTGTCAACGCATACCATGAAGATCCAAACACAGACTTCCATACCATGGTCTCAGAGATGGCTAAAATAGACCGAAAAAAGGCTAAAACGATCAATTTAGGGCTGTTTTATGGCATGGGTAAGGGGAAATTAAGCTCAGAGCTAGGATTGACTCCAGGGCAAGCTGAGGACCTTTTTGAGAAGTATCATAGCCGTGTGCCTTTTGTAAAAGAAATGATTGAGCGAACCATGAAAAAAGCGGCTGACGTTGGACATGTAAGAACTTTACTTGGTCGTAAGTGTCGATTTGACTTGTGGGAACCATCACGATACGGAGTCCACAAACCACTGCCCAGGGACGAAGCAGAACGAGAACATGGCAAACAAATAAAAAGAGCTTTTACTTACAAAGCTTTAAATAAAATTATTCAAGGATCAGCCGCTGACATGACCAAGAAAGCCATGGTTGATTTACACGCCGAAGGTATTACACCGCACATTCAGGTGCATGATGAACTAGATTGTTCTTTTGACAGTGAAGCACAAAAGAATAAAATTTTAGAAATAATGAAAAATGCAGTTGAATTACAAGTACCAGTTAAATTAGATGCGGAGGTAGGACCATCATGGGGCGAGGCGAAGTAGATAAAAAACTAGACGAAAAAGTTCAAGCAACATTATGTCCACATTGTTCCTATGAACATGTGATTGTTCCGATGTTTCGTATTAAAACTGATCATTATCATTGTTTGTTATGTAAACAATCTTGGGAGAAAAGAGTGAACGGTAAAACTGTTTTCTATCCGATAGAAACAGAAGCTAGTGTTGAGTTCGAAGCTGACTTTGAAGTTTAGCAACGACAATTAATAAACTATTTTTTTGCAAGAGACACTAGTCTAATAACTTTTGCGATACACAAAATTCCTTTCATGTTACGGCCGTTGCTATCCTAAGATTTTATCATTTGCATGACTGTCATGCAATCAAAACAAAACTAAAATTATTTTTCTTGTGTATAAAAGTGCCAGGAGAAAATGACATGACAAAACTAATGAAAGCTTTAGGTAACTTTTTTACCTTAGAACCTAACAGTGAGAAGGCAATCAAAGAATGGTTACAAACCGAATATAAAAAAGATTGGCGTGCTGCTTATGTTCAATTTAAACAAGACGGAACACTTCCAAATTTTGTAAGACGTACTTTATAAAACGTCTTCTAACAAACCAGCTTGAACACATGTGAACTTTAGCGTTACAGTGTTCAATGTCTGGAGGTGTGCTGTCGCTGTTTGATAATATTGATTACACTCTTCATAATCTTGAAAAACAACTTCTGATCCCATCCGAATACATTCTTTTCCGCTAATTCCTAAACAAATCCAACCTACCAAGAAAAACTTCATTTTGTTTTACTCCTATCCCTATTGACATTCATACCATAAATTCTTATATTATACTAAGAAATTAGGACATGGCTTATTTAATTATTATATTCCTTTGTGTGATGTTCGTCATTGCAAAACTGAGATGGTTTATTGGTATAGGCTTATGTTCCTACGTAATATTAGTATTAACAGGAGTTATTTAATGGATGCTAGCAAATACAAATCCGTGGCTATAAAAGTCGCTGTTTATAATAAAGCACGACCGATGGCAGAAAAAGATTACTGCACCATGGGTGGATTTATACAAAAACTAATTGAACAAGAGGAGAAGAAAAGAAATGGAAAGAAAATACGAAAGTAGATCATTAGAGTTTAGAAAACATTTATATAATGCGATTAGTTACATGAAACACGATCGCACTAATTTTTCACTACCAACGACTGTAGCTTATTTAGAAGGCTACTTAGCAGGTGTGGAAGCATTAGAAGATGAAGAGTATGATAAGTGGTTAGAGGATCAAAAAGAAAATGCAGATCCTACGCCTAATCATGCAATGTTTTCACATGGTGTGCAAGTCACCAAGTAACAAGTTCCGACTACGCCGTCTAGTTCGGTTAAAGCAGATGGATAGTGTGAAGAAAGATAGGCTTTGAGATGACTGTCCGATTCTTTCTACTGACAATTGTGGCTTTACTATGTTTATTATCTTACACAATTGGAAGTGTTGCCCGCCGGGGACACATGAAAAGCTGTGAGTTTTGGTTAGGCGTGCCTTTCCGCTTTCCACGACTCAGACGGTAGGACTACAAAGGAGGTAATGATGGCTAAATTTAAACCAGTGTATGAACACCAAGACGGCAGAGGTTGCTCTGTTCGTTATTCTCAACAACGTGATAAAAGAAGAAGAGCTCGCTTGCTCGCAGAAAAACTGATGGGTAAAAATTATTTTACCAACATGCAAGCAGTCATAATGGAAGCTGCGATTGAATTATCTAAACAAAAGGAAAAGAATGAACGTCTTTAAGTTAGATAAATATATCGCTCGTGTCGAAAGCATGATTGAACGAAAGAAAAAAGCCATACGTAATAGCGAAGGAGATACACACTGGTTGGACACAACCAAATTAGATTTTTACCAGTATAAGTTAAAGAGTCTTATGGACATGCAAAAAAATGGTGAAATCTACTATATTAAGTTTTAAATATCGCTAAAATATTGTCATGAATATCAACATGATGACAGAAGACCTGGAAGCTCTGATTTCCAGGCGTATGGTTTTAGATTTAATTGATCACGATCAAAGTTATTTTAAGAATAATAACGAGAAAGTCGAAGCGTTACGGGCCTGTGCTGACCTATGGGATCATGAATTAGTGAATGATACCAAGGATTTACAAGAGGCTACACGCCGTCTAATTATTCAAAAATTGTCTAAACTGAAGAACGGAAATGTGTTATCTTTCCCAAGATGATAAGAGATATTGTAAGAGCGGTTGAAATTTTTACAAAAGTTTCGGATCCACCTGAGATGTTAGAGAAAATAATGTATCGGGTGATTTATCGTGATGGAAGTAAAGATGAATTCACGCATGAAGAGTGGAATAACATTGTCACCAGGGGTAGTAGAGCTTTGATTGAGAACCAAAGCCCACGGACCACCTAGTTTATTCCTTTTTTTCTGCCAATTTAGCCTGTAAGAGAGCAATAACGATGTACGCTTCCTCTAATTTCTTTTCTAACTCTTGCATGATAAACCTCCTTCATATGCGTTAGTGCGTACCGACCACCCTATCAAAGTTCGATTTTAAAAGTCAATATATCTTTGATCTTGACTTTTATTTTTGTTATGTTCTTAGTTGTATAAGGTCAAAAGACCAGGAACCACGGACCAAGGAGATTACAATGGCAGAGAGAATGACAGGCAAACAAAAAATTAAAATGCTTAAAGAAAAATTAGGTAAAACTACCAAAGGGATAGCAGGAATGGGTGCTATGGGCATGGGTTCAGAAAAATTAAAAAATTTATTAAAAGAAGCCAGAAGAAGAAAACCCTCCAAGAGAATTAATATGGATGATCTTTTTAATGCGGATAAATACAAAATGAAAAAACCTAAAAGAGCACCAATGCAAAAAGGTCCACGTCCAATGAGACCTATCCGTGGTCCAAAAAGACAAGCTCCCAGTCCACAACTTGTAATTGCTAGAAGAAGAGCAAAAGTGAAAAGATAATGGCTCCCCCTCGTGTAAAATCAACAGGTACACCAAGAGGAATAAATAGACCTGGTTATAGTACACCTAAACCTGTAAACGTTAGTCAAATGATGAATCAGCCCATGGGTGCTGGTATGTCGATTGCTATGGCAGGTAACACAGGTCTAGCAGGTCTTTCCGAAAATCAAGCAAATCAAATCAAACAAGGTCAACAAGCTCTTAATCAATTTAAAGGAAACACAACCGAACCAGTAACTTTTCAAACTATCGGACAACAGTTTGGTGAAATTGGATCGAAGTATCGAAGACCTGCTGACAAAGCAAGATATGCTGATCGCATGAGAATGTTAAACCAAGGTATTGCTGCGGGTGGTAAATTTTTTGTTGGACCTGATGGTGTTCCTCGTTTTAGTTTTATGGGTGGGGACACGATTGTCCGTGACGCTTCTGGTAAACAACTATTATCAATGTTACTACCTGAGATGACCGCATCTGCTCCTACTTTAGGTCAATTAGGTGGTGACATTTCTAGAGCATTTACTGGCTACGATAGTTTAAAATATCCAAAACAAGAGTTTCAAGGACCTTTTCCTGTAGGTCAAAATAGAAATATGCCTTACATGGAATCAACACCAGGAATGATGAGTGGCATTAGTCCCTTATCTTTTATACCTGGTGCTGGTTTGGCAATGAAAGCTGTTGATATAGGAAAAAGTTTATTTGATAAAGGTATTGGTTTGTTTAAAGGTGAAAGTCAATTCGATAAACCACAGGCTTCAGGTTCTATTCCTGACTCAGGTGAGCGTTCAATTAGTGGTTTGTCTCCCTTACAACTACAAGTTTATAACGCTGTAATTCAAATTCCTGGAAAAACTCATAGTGAAGCATTGGCTGCGGCTCAAAGACAAAATTTTGCCAACGGAGGAATTGCTACACTTAATTAGTAGGATCGAAAATGTCTACTATTTCTTCTATCATTCCCCTAGGGATCACGGTCGACCGACCAAACTCTTTTGTACCTGGAATAAAGTCCGCTACGATAGTAATTGATTTTTTTGTTTCTTTGATCAGGAGCCCATAACTATGGACCAAACAAGCATCTTCCAATTTATCAAGGTCTTCAGGATCATACCAACCAGACGGATGCTCAACGGTATCGAGCCACGAAACACGGACCAATCTCATAATTCCAATATACATTATTCTACAGAAATTAAATCTAAACTTGTGCGAAAAGTTAGAAATTGGTTTACATATTTACAAAGTAGTAAAAATATATATATATCAAGGCTTATCTCTGTAAATAAGTTGTCATACGGGGGTATGTCGTTGGTTTACAAAATGACACGGTTTGTTGAAAAATATAGCTTTTTTGACACCGCACCTCAAAAAGGAGGTCAAAATTATGCCTAAAAAAGACGTAAAAATGCTCGAATTGACCCCAAAACAGATGAAATTTGTCAATATTTTCATCGAAAAGGGCACAATTCAGAGTGCTAGACAATGTGCTTTGGACGCTGGGTTCGCAGAATCTGGTGCTACAGTCATTGCAAGTCAACTACAAAACCCAAAATATTATCCACATGTGGTTGCAGAAATAGAACGAAGAAGGGCTGAACTTAACAGGAGATATTCCATTTCCTATAAATCACACATACAAAAGCTAGCTGAACTGAGAGATTCAGCAGAGAAAGCTGGTAATTTTACTGGTGCTATTGCTGCTGAAAAGTATCGAGGTATGGTGGCTGGATTATATATTGACAGGAAAGAAGTCATGCATGGCACGATTGATTCTATGTCGGTAGGAGAGGTTGAGGATAAGTTAATTGAACTTCGAAAAAAGTTATCCATTCAAGGGGAGTATGAAATTATTGACCATGACGCATCTGAAGGGACACCTGTCGGAGAGCCTGGCGATGACATACTTATTGAAGAAGGGGAATCTGGTATTCAAGACGATTCATGACACAGGTTGTGTCGATCTTGTTGCCATTGACAAGAAAGGTAAAGTCCATTTATACGACGTAAAAACGTCATTGAAGTATGCAAATGGAAAGAAAAAAGGCAGGAGAATTAACCGAGTGCTGACTCCATTACAAAAGAAATTGAAGGTCGAGTTATTGATGGTTGATTTAGATGAAGAAAGGTGCTGGATCATACAACATGGCGGAAGAAAAGAATCTCTGGAAACAACTAAAAAATAACACAAAATCAATAATTTGGACAAGAATTGAAGCTACATCAGGGTTGGGTATTCCCGATCTATTTGGATTCTATAAACGAGGCTTTTGGCTAGAGCTTAAAATAATAACCAATAATAAATTAAACTTTAGTGCACATCAAATTGCGTGGATTCACAGGCATTATTCTGCTGGTTGCCCTGTATTTGTACTTGCCAAAGACCCTCTTTCGAAGGGGATCAAATTATTCTCAGGCTCCATTGTCCGTGATCCATCGTCCATTGCGGATAAGCCTCCACTATGTTCCATTGTCCCCGGATCCAGGACTCAGGGCTGGGAGCAGCTCCTGCTGATGCTGTCTTCCTGGACTCCTGACAGCAGGACAAGCACCAAGCTCCATTAGTCCATTACCCTTAGGCCTTCGTCCATTGCCCATTACATAAAAGACCTGACAGCGTCCCAGGCAGGAGATGGTAGTTGCAGACCCGGGAGCTGGGATCCTGACGCTTGACTCAGGAGTTGGTTTATGCTACTGCATAAATATTCCTTCTTTGTTTAGTTAGCCAAACGAAACAATCGGTGAGTCGAAGTCCTCGGCTCACCACCCAACTTCCCCCGAAGCAATTTCCATTGTCCATTCCCCTTTTGCCCTTTCACCTAAGCCCTATACCAGACATAGTTCAGGCGTCCCAGGCAGGAAGTTGCTGGTACAGCAGGTTTACAAAAAAAATCTTTTACCTCTTGACATCCCAACATAATGGGACTATATATATAAAAGGTTCAGGTAGTTGCCGTAATGACTCGAGATCCTGAATCGTAGTGAGTGGCTGGTCTGCTGAAACAGGCAGAAAGCAGGATGAAGCGCACGGGACCAGACCTGCACGCTCACACAAAGAGCATCTAAACACTGGCGACTGTGGGTGTACTGGGTCGCACTTGTTAGTCTTGTACACTCATTTGCTCTTACTAAAAGTGTAAGCCCAATCCCCGTAGAGGGTGGCGTGTGAAGTTTGGGATTGATGATCACGCACACTAAACAAAGGAGAAGAAGATGGAAAATTATAAATACGATCACATCATTCAAATATTATTACAGAAGCACGGTTGGGTCCGTGTTCCCTGGTTCGTGAGTCTTAGAGAAGTTCAAGAGAGGTTTTACAATGTCCGTTGAGTGGGGCGACAAGTCCATCACGAAGCATGAAAAGCTAGAGCTTTTGCATTCACAAATACAAGAACTAACTAACGGGACAGAGCTGACAGACTATGATCTTCAGGTCATGCTCTGCATCGTTGAAGATATAAGAGAGGATTATATTGATGCCAGTTGAATTTAAGGAAGACTCCATTAAAGATTGGATCCTTAACAACCTGGACGAGGGACAGGTTGCAGAGGTCGTCCTGCACGGCTGCTCAGGGGGCGTTGTCTCTGAGTTGATTTACTACGCAGACAGTTGTGCGTTCTATGAAAAATACAAAGAAGAAATATGGCAGAGGCTGTGGGACTCGTGGTCAGACTTTGGAAGCGACAGCGTTCTCCATTTCATCGCAACGTTTAACGGTGCCGATGATGTAGGATCTGACGATCAGTTCAGGAACCTGCTGGCGTGGTGGGCATGCGAAGATGTGTGTCGTGAGGTCATTGCAGAGAAAGAAGACAAGGAGACCAATGAGTGCCTAGAAGAAATAAAAACTGCATTAGGTGAAGCTACTTAGTGCCATCGTTCCTATTAACTTTCGGGATTGCCTGCCTGGCTGTGGCTATGCTGGCAATCTCCATTTCCAAAATACCTTTCGGTATAGGTAAAGCATTCGGGGAAGTCATCAGCGTGAGCTGCTGGATCCTGATGGCGAAGATGTTTTGGTTTTTGCTCTCGTGGATTCTCCATTCTCCATTCGCCTCTAACCCCTAAGCATTAGGCTATAGTAAGTCCCTGAGCTGGCGTGCAGACGCTGGGTTGCTGACGAAGATTCGTGTGAAAAAGTTATCCACAACTTTGTTTAATAACTACTTGTAATTAGTTAGGATATGATTATATTAATAATAAGCCAAAGGAGGCAACATGAACAAAAAGAAAGAAATAGACAAGTTAGTTAGACTAACTATTCTAAATAACTTCATTAGTTCGAAGTTGAAAGAGCAAAAGACAATTGTTAAGTCTTTTGTCGGCGAGGAAAAAGTCCTCAAAGGTCTTGAACATAAAATGAATGTTATCAAGCGAGAATATAAAAAGTTTGATAGCGCTCGTTTCAAAGTCGAGCAACCTTTAATGTACAGTCAGTACAGAACTCAAATTGTTGAAAGCATTGAGTTGAAGCCGATTGTCGATCACGATCAAGAGAGCGAATTGCTAACAGAGAATTTCCCTCTGTTGCAAATGCAAACTCAATAATATTAGGCTAACTAAACATTTAGGTGCGAGGGTATTTGCCCTCGTGCCATTCTCCATTTCCCTGTTCCCCTTTAGCATCTTGCACATAGGAGTGATAGGGATTCCCGCCGGGCGGAAGTTGGTTGCATGATCTTCTTATAGAAGCCAATGATGATGTGGTCAAGGGTGCGACAGAATGGTACAAAAGTTATCCACAGAAAAGTTAATAAGTTCTTGCAACTAATTAGGATATATGAGATTATAACTCATGCCTAATAATAACAACAGTCTTATCAATAGACCTTTTGCTAATTTGCAAGAGCGTCTTGATAACGTTCAAAGGCAGGAACGTTCTGATATAGACACAGTAGACAGAAGGGATATTTATCGTGCTATCGCTACTTATCTTGATTCTGAAATTTATCATCTTATTGTTAATACTGATAACCCTGAAATAAAGGCATGGGGTAGACGTATTCTTGGTAAGATTGCAGAAATGCACAAGGATATCTTATAAGATAAACTTAGCGCTGGGGGTTTCTCCCCCAGCCTTTTCCCATCTCCCCCGATCCATTTACCATCAACCTTAGTCCAACACTAGATGTTGGGAGTCCCTTAACCTTGAGCCACCAGATATGGTGGCTTGGGCGAGGGGGTGGGGGGTTAAACGCCCCCTTATGTAACTCCTGAGCAAGCACCTAAGTTGTAATTTACACAAATAATTACTATGATAATAATTCTGATATGAAAGTAGATTTTGATGTGTCCTCAATGGACCAAAATGAGGCTCGTGAAGCACTCTTAAAACTTGAACTAAGAAAGACTCAACTAGAACTTGCAAGTAAGGCAAGAGACTCCTTTATAACGTTCGTTAAAACTGTGTGGCCAGGGTTCGTGGAAGGTGAACATCACATCCGAATCGGAGAGAAGTTTGAAAAGGTACTCTCAGGAGAAATTAAA
>Ga0255768_10001501_pt1 | contig 24013 bp, 9 predicted proteins | sample 071ome_33_FD_179983 | JGI IMG/M metagenome (GOLD analysis project Ga0255768, IMG submission 179983) | Coastal salt marsh microbial communities from the Groves Creek Marsh, Skidaway Island, Georgia - 071412AT metaG (version 2) | ecosystem: Environmental > Aquatic > Marine > Intertidal zone > Salt...
TAGTCTCATCTCTGATCGACCACTCTACTATTTCACACATACCCTTCATCTTCCCGAAGCGTTGGAAATTAAGAAGCATAACGAAAGCTGAGAACAGACTCATACCTTCATTGCATACTGAGCGAGCCAACTCAAAAGCCAACTGAGCTTTATCAGAAAGCCCTTGTGGAGCATTGGTCATAAACTCGATCTTGTTCGCCATTTCTTGGTACTTCAGAAATGCAGAATACTCTTCTTCGGCAAGACCGAGAGTATCATTGAGTAGTGCATAACTTCGCTGATGAGTTCCCTCACGATTAGCGAAGCTCAAGAGCATATTTCTGATCTCATTATTTTTGAAAGCAGAAATGAAAAGATCGCAGTAGTTGCCACCGACAGCGACATCTGACTGTGTAAAAATTCTGAGAATCTGAGTGATGTGTTGTTTTTCGTCATCACTCATTTCGCCACTTTTCCATTGGTTCACATCTTCTTGTAGACGTGCTTCCCAAGAACCCCAATGGATTTTCTCGTGTTCTTCGGCAACTTGCATAGCCCAAGGGTACTGAAATGGCTTATAAGTCTTACTAAAATCTGTAAGAGACATACCTTGCTCTCCTTGTATTTTTTATAGGTCATAAAGATATACCTACAAGGAGAACATAAACAAGCTAGTGCCTGTTAATAGTGTCTTCTAAACTGCTCTCTACGTTGACGAGCTGTTCTTATTTCCTCGTAAGGAGGATTCCACTCAACATTACCACTGTTCAAAGCCTTTGAAACTTGAGGAATTTCGTCTTTGTTGATGACAGGCATATCGTGTCGAGCAGGAGCCCAACGAGGAACTCTTAAGTTCAAACCTCTCACGTTCCGAGACATCTGACTGATACCCTCTTCTACGCTACCAAAGTTAGAAATGAGAGTGTCTTGGATTTGCTCTGCCGTATAAGCATTCCCTGCACCGTTCAAAGCGAAATCTTCAAGTTGTTTTCTAACATTGGATTCTTTGTAATCCCCAATATTTCCTTTACCTGGATTACCGTTCCGACCATTAAACATACCCTTTGTGATTATGTTTAAGACTCGGATTAGCTTGCTCCCCGTCATTTCCGCTCTGACGAACTTAACATTTGGACTTATGTGTCCAAAAGCTAGAGCCCAAGCTGACCATCTGTGGTGTCCATCAAGAATATTGTCATCTGCTGAAACAATAGCTCCCATATTATTGTCTTTAAACTCAGGGTGATCTCCCCTCAAGTAAAAGAAAGCGAATAGGCAGGTCTTAAAAAGTACCATAGTGCTTTGTGATGGGTTTAGATCATAGACAGAAGCAGAGTCAGGTCCAACTTTAATCCTATCAGATCGACCATCACCCTCAGTAACAAGGTATTTCGCAAGAACGGGGTCTACATTTGAAAGACGGTCTGCCTCTTCATACTCTTCTTGAATCATTTCGGGAGTAAAAACTCTACCCGCAGCTTGACGCTCAAGGCGAGCCACTCTTAATTGTAAGTCTCTAAGGACTTCTGACGCTAGTCTTCTCATTTCTGTCTCCTTGTCGTGGGTGGGTTGAGAAGTAGGTTAAACACTACCTACGATAAAGAGATTAAGAAATTATCAACCCTGACAGCTCATACACTCATCTATTTGAAAGTCTTTGAGTGCTTTTCGCTCTACCTTAGATGAAACCTTGTCAGCCACAACCCCTGCATTAGTCCGAAGATAATACAGCCCTTTCAGCTTCTTCTTAAAGGCAGAAAGGTGAACAGCATTGACATAGTTCACATCAGAACCTGCGGGGAAGAACAAGTTGACCGACTGCCCTTGGCATATCCATTCCTGTCTAACCCCTGCGTGTTCGACAATCCACATTTGATCTATTTCAAATGCCGTCTTGAACGTGTCTTTCTCTAGCTTAGTTAAGAAATCAAGGTGCTGAACAGAACCCTCATTCAAGATAATATCCTGCTTCACCTTGTCGAGCCAACCCTCTTCACTCGCTTGAGGCTTCTTCAAAAGCACTGCTTCAAGGTGCTTGTTAAACTGAAGAAATGAACCTGCTCTAGTACGGTAAGTGAAAGCGTTCGATTTCCAAGGCTCGATACTTGGTGATGTGTTCAGAATGATCGCTGAGTTAGCGTTCGGAGCAATAGCCAACAGGTGGCTATTTCTACGCCCTGAACCCACTCCGTCTTCATATTCCCCTCGCTCTTGAGCCAAACGCTCTGTCGCTTTAACTGCTTGCTCTTTAATCGTAGAGTAAATCTTACGATTCGCAGACACAGCGAAGATCGACTCAAAGGGAAGACCTTTCTTCTGTAAGTACGAGTGGAAGCCCATAGTGCCTAGACCCAAAGACCTCTCAGCTTTAGCCGACTTAATCGCTCTCGAAAGCTCAGCAGGTGCATTGTCTATGAAATACTGAAGCACGTCATCTAGGAACTCGATCAAGTCCTCTACGATTGTAGTGTCTTTCCACTCATCAAAGAATTCAAGGTTCAGACTAGAGAGGCAACATACGGCTGATCTCTCCTCAGAAGTAGGGAGATGAATTTCATTGCAAAGGTTCGACCCATGAATTTTCAGCCCCTTGTCTTTAAGAGGCTGTGGTAAGTGTCGGTTCGCTTCATCAATGAAATTGATATATGGTTCCCCTGTCTTGAAGCGTACTTTGATAATCCTCTGCCACAACTCACGAGCGTCAACTGACTCACGAACTGATGAATCTGAAGGGTCTAGCAAGTCCCATTTCTCACCCTTGTAAACTGCTTCCATAAAGTCGTCAGTCACATTGAGAGCGTTGTTCAGATTGAAGCATTTCCTATTGGTGTCACCACCTGTCGGAAGCCTCATGTTCATAAACTCAACCACATCGGGGTGAGAAATATCAAGGTACGCCGCATAGCTACCTTTTCGGGTTGAGCCTTGACGATAGGCTACCATGTCGCTGTCTACAGTTTTTAGAAATGGGATTGGCCCTGGCGACTTATCGGAAACCGAACGAACCGTACTCCAATGTCCTCCAACACCCCCTCCCTTAACGCTCATCCACCTCAACTCTTGAGTGTGTGAAATAAGACCCTCGACAGAATCAGGAACGAAAGACAAGAAGCAAGAAATAGGAAGCCCCTTTGTCTCAGCATTAGACAAGATAGGACTTGAGAACATGAACCACCCTTTACAAGCGAACTCGTAAATCCTTTCAGCCAAGCTCTCATTATTTGCATAGAAATAAGAAGCTCTTTTGAAAGCGACCTTTGGACTTTGTTCTCCCTTTTTCATGTAATATTTTTTAAGTAAAGACTCTGCGTGATCTGAGAAATAAAATTCAGACATACCCTCTCCATATTTTGTTGGACTCATAGTGATCGAGGTGCGGGACTTTCTCCCTCACCCCACTCGACAAATCAAGTCCAAGAGGACAGGTATTAAGAAATCATTACTCGCACCAAACCCGTTTTAAGTGCAGAAAACGGGGACACAACACCACTAAGTGCAAGGTTTTCGCAATGATACAAGACACCCAAAATTTCTCGTATTTTTTTTGTCGTGTGGGTCTTGGCACGAGGAAGTAATACATTCTCCACCAACCACCTATTCTTACCCACTTTCTCTGCAATATCTGACGGAGAAGTGACTTTTTTATCCAAAAGCAACCTCACCTCAAGTACCCCTAAAGTCGTAGAATGAAGTAGACCTCGACAAATATTAATGGTCGGGTCTGTCTTCCTGTTCTGTTCAAACCTCGCACACATCTTTAAGAAATGCTTAACGTCTCCCCCATACACTGCATCTACAAACCGAAGACCGTCCATTTCGGACAAGGGAGCTAGGACACTCATCACCTCTTTAGGTGTCAGCTCTGAACCCTCTCCCACATAAGCCAACTTCATCGCTTCATACCTCAAGATACCTACGTCTTGACCCACACGACTCACGATACTCTTACAGATAGGTAAAGAGATTTCCTTGCCTCTGCTCTTGACCATTTTTTGAAGAAGCTCTGCACACCAATCCTCTTTCTTCCATGCAGGAGGCTCATTCAACTCCTCTTTCTTCTTAACTCCCATCAGCTCTTTAGGGACTACTTTACCTGCTAGAAATAGAACAGGTGTCTCGGTCTGACCTACTACTCTCGGCAGGTCTTTTAAGCTCTTGGGATTCTCTAAGACTATCATCTTATCCCCATCATCAAACAGACCTCTACTGATCGCTTCGGACACCTCTGATTGAGTCGCTTTCTTCCCGTCTAGGTAGACAACATCAAACCCTTTACTCTGACACTCACTAATGATCTCTCTCGACCTCAAAGAAATAAGGTCAGCAAATGACCCATAGATCACTTGGTGCTTCTTCATCTGTGAACTCCTAAGAAATAACCTTTAACTGCTTGAGGGCTGATGATCTTACGGCTCAGTAAAGACTTCAAGTCCTCTGTGTAAAACTCCCATGACTCGTTCTCAAGAATAACTTCCACAAAGGCTTCCATAAAAGCCCTCGTAGTCTCTTTTTCTACCCTCGCTAGTACCTTCATAACCCCTAGCAGATTATCGGCTCTTAAATCGGCAAATAAAGCCTCTGCTTGATTGAACAAGTTTGACTGTTGAACAGGAGCATAATGAAACTTCTCCCCACAGCGTGATCTAATCGTTGAGGGTACGCTCCCTAAGTCGTTCGCCCATAAGATAAGGGTCGGGCTGTTAGGGGTCGGTTCTTCAATCCTCTTTAAGAGTATGTCCAAAGTAGAGGGGTCAGCCTCATCTAGTGGTCCTGCTACTAGGCAGGGGTTGTTGTGTGGGTGAACTTGGGTGAATAAGGTCAAGAGCTTCCTCACCCCCTCAACCTTCAAGTCTGAGATAGGGTCACATACAAGGTCATATCCCTCTAGGACTTCTGCTAACCCTGCTTCAACCCCTCTCCCATGATGAATGAAAATCATGTCAGTCTCCTTTCTGTCCTTTAGTTATATAAGATTGTTCTTGAACTCTCTCTTCCTTTCCTATATAGACTAACCCGATCTCCTAACAGCGTGTTAGGTTGTGAGCTATCCCTTCCGACTAGAGCAACTGAGGTTTCGCCCTCGACTAAAAGGAAGTAAGCCTACAGAGTCTTGTGAAGACACTTAGGTCAGGAACTCTTATAAGGGGAAACCCTTTCGGTTGAGATGCGTACCGACAGATCATTAATCAGTACAGGAACTCGGCTCTCCCTCTAGGGAAACCCTGTGAGTTGGTCTACTACAGATAGAACTCGTTTCTCCGTCTGCTCTTTCACAACCCTCAGATTCATCTCTTGTGACTAAGTAAGTTATCTTCCCCCTCTTACTTAGTGTCTCAGATAGAAATGAATCTTAATACCTACTAGACTATACTCTCTCTCTCTCTATAGAGTATCTTCTTTAGGTAAGGGTATCTTTACTTACTCTAAGAAGAAGATAATAGATTAGAGTATAGTAAAGAGAGAAGACTTAAAGAACTCCCTAAAAGAAACTACTAAAAGAAATACAACTACAAATCTAACTCTAACTACAACAATAACTACTATAACAACTCATACATCTACATCTTCATCTACAAGTTCTACTAATACATCTACAACAAGTAATCCTACTACTACATCTAATAGTAATACTTATACACATACATATATAAATACACCTACAAGAAATGAATATAAAGAAATGAATCTACAAGAAATGAATCTACCAAGAAACTAGGGTTAGAAATGTCCCTAAACCAATTACTACTTGAGGGGATAGAACCCTCATACAAACATTTCGTAGAACCTCTACTTGAAAGCTGTCCGAAGATCACTCTGAGTGGAAGTAAAGATGCTCAAATCAGAGCCTTTGTTAAGAAGGTTATAGAAAAGAAACGAGCTGAGGGAGGTCAGTATTTTACAGACCCTACTTCATTAGCTAAGAGATACTATACAGGGTGGTGTGGGGAAAGTGCTGTAGAGAAATACATAGGTAAACCCTTTGTAGACTTCTCTGTAGGAGACTCTCAGAGTTATTATGTACCTGATCTGAGATCAGCAGGGTATGAGGTGGGGGTTAAGACCGTCAATAAAGGAGACTTCCCTCTATTGGAAATACCCTCACCAAGTAGACCCACAACCCCACAAGTTATAGTAGTCAGATCATCTAAGAGTGACTTCCATATCTGTGGTCTAGCTACCTATGAAATAGTAAATGACCCCACCAACTTCTCACCCTTATTGGTACGGAGTGGTGGAGTCTTGGAAAATGGGCTTAAGTCAGCGTTTTATCGCTTCGATAAGCTCACCCCTCTTTTGCCTTAGCGATCTCTACTTTAAGCTCAGAATCGGGTTCTTCTACAAGGCTATTATAGTCGATATGACACCCGTCCATTTTCATAGGGATTCGCATACCTTCTCTGACATAACGGAGAGCAAAAGCCTTATGGATAGCCTCTAAATCTTCAGCAGTATAGCCCTCTTCTTTAAGAGTCCTAATGAAAGCGTTAGAACCTGCAACCCTTGACTGATGCAAAAGATCAGACGCAGGGATTTCATTGAGGATATAACTCACCCAATCATTCGTATTGTTTGGCGTAGTATATTGAGCCATTTCTTATCTCCTATTATATCGTAGCTGATGTCTCGACCTCGGCATTAAACACACCTTGATCGTTAAGGGTTTCTTCAATCTTACTCGCTCTAACAAACTCTTTTGACACAGTAAACCAAGCATCTTGGAGTGAAGAATCATCTGATTGCTTAAACTCAGCTATACGATCTCCCATTGTAGAACGCTCCTCTACAAGCGAACCGAAACCTTGCTCTTTTAGACGATACTTCTTAATGATCGTTTGTGGGGTGAGACTTCTGACAACTTGGCTAGAATAGAACGCAATCTTGAACTCTTGCTTATAGGTATTAATGACCTTAATCATCTTCCCCACGACCTCAGTATTAGGGTTAATGGTATTGCTTCTGAGGTAGACCTCCCAACAATCAGGACGATCTACATCAAAAGGCTCTACAGGCTGAGTCAGATACTCTCTTATATCAATGCCATACTCTCCACATTTCTTCTTGAAGTATGCGTTGAGGAGCTTCATAGACACCTCGTTAGGGTTAAGAGAAAGCCTCAACCCTGTCAATGGGTGTCCGTTCTTCTTCCACCAATCTTGACCCACAAGACGACTCTCACTTCTGTTTGTCACCATAAACAATGACGACAACATAGTCCTAGAACCCGTCAAAACAAGACTGTTATCCTCTAAGAAATGCTTAATGGTAATCTCGTCTTCATCGTGAATTGCTTCGTCTTCAAGATCGAGGAAATCCAAGAGAATCTCAGTATCAAAACCAAGTGCAGGGAGTGTCATCCAATCCGAGCTAGTGTCTGCCTTGATACAAGAAACATTCTTATCCACCATAGCTCCCTTAACTTGACCAAAAATCAAACGAGAGGGTGCGTCTTTAGGTAGACAATCTGAGAAGTCTAGCTTTTTGTTGTAGATTGTTCTTGTCTTGTCTAGGTTCTCCTCGACAGAAATGTCCATGTGAATCAAGTGACCCTCTGACAGAACTTGGTTGTCTGAAATGAGAGCCACGTCACTAGAGCTAGTAAACTGATAGTCAGAAATAGAACTTAAACCCGTCAAGTCAGCGATCTGTCTCTGCTCCATATCCCTACCGACTGTCTCTGCAAAGTGCTTGTTCTTAAAGAACCTATCAGGGTCGAGACAAAGAGAAATGAGAGGGTTCTTCTCCTCATTTCTAAGAGCGACTTCCACTTGGTTAAGCGTCTGAGCTGTAGGGTCGAGAAGCTGTGCGAATAGATTCTTATTCGCAACAATCGTCTTACCCGTAGTACGCTGAACACTATCATAACCCTCTATTAAGTTCTGACTCATTCCTTGAGAAATGATGTCCATAAAGAAGTCTTGATCTGCACCTTGTACGAGGTCTTTAATCTCGTCAATCGTCATGTCATCAAAGTCTTTCTTAAAGACATCTGCACCCTCAGATGCACCATAAGCACCCGAACGATCTCCACCCTTCTCAATCACCGAGTCGAGATAGATCACCTCAACTGAACGCTCTTGACCTGTTCGGTAAGCCCTCGCTGTTCTTTGCTTTACAAGCTCAGAATCGAAGCCCTTACCTCTGTCTAAGTGAACGACTGTGGAAATGAATTGGAAGTTAAAGCCCTTAGCGTACTCATCAGTACAGCTCAGAGTCTTGATGTTCGGGTTTTGCTTGAAGATTTTCTTGGTTGCACCGACTGCCCATTGGTCAGCGATGAAATCGAAAATCTTGTAATACTTGGTAGATAGGGCTCTGATCTTCGTCTTGATGCCCTTCACATCTCTATTTCTGATCGCCACAACGAGGGTGTTGAACACCTCTGCCATTTCTGCTTTCTCGTCATCTTCGAGGGCTTCTCGGTACTCGAACATATGCCCATCTACAAGCTCAACGAGGTCTTTGGTTTCCTCCATGAGCTTCTGACCACCCTTACCATGATTTAAGATGAAGCTGTAGTCGAGCATGATTGGCTCGTAGCCACTTGCGAGCCTACGAGTCATTTCCTCGATACGACCAAGCTCAGTCTTACCTGTCTTTTGCTCAATCGTGCCGATTGCTTTGCCCGACTTGTAGAAGACCACCGATTTCGGAAGCATGGCAACGTGGATACCACCTACGCCTGAATCGCTACAACGCTTTGCGTTCTGCTTAACAATCTTAGCGTCTGCTGAGAAATAACAGATTGACTTGCTAGGTCTATCAAGGAGGAGCTTTTCAGCTTGGTCGAGCTTGGGGTTAGACTTGTTCTCAAAGCCTGGATAAGCAGAAGGGTTAGTGCTCAGAGTAATGAGGTCTTGAACCTTTGAAAGACTTGAAGTTGCAAAGTCTTTAATGGCGTTCTTACCCTCACCGAAAGTCGCAGAGGTATAGCTACCTCCTGCTTTGATGACATCTCGGTATTTCTTAACCATTGCCTTCAGCTCACGAGCTACCTCTTTCGCTTTCTTGCGATACTCTTTCTCAACATCTTCGTCCATAGCGACAGTGATGACTTGAGAGGTGGGTAGTTTGAGTTGAGGCATATTCATTTCTTCAAAGTCAACATCTTGCTTGAAGGCGAAATAAGCATTAGCCTTAACCCAAGTGTTGAACTCTTGTCGAACTTGAGGGTCATTCTTCAGACCTACAAAGCGTCCTCCGATTACATTTCCGAAACGCTCTGCGAACCCACGCTCTTTTTCCTTAGAGAAGCTAGAACCTTTAGCGATAGCAACAAAGCGATAGAGATCGAGAGGGTCTTTCTCCATAGCAGACGCTGTGAGTAAGACTTTACGAGGGTGTTTGAGGTCAGAAATAGCTTTACGCTTCATTCCTTGAAGGGCTTCATTGACCTCATCGAAGAAACAGATCGCATAAGTCTCTTTGAAGTATTCGGTAGAGTTCTTAAACTTAGAACCCTTCTCAGGGTTGTTTGGGTCTGTCCAAAAATCAATAGGGATTTTCTTTAGCCTACGCTCTTTTTTATTAGCGTCCGTGAGGGCGAGAGATTCTTCGAGTCTGTCGATACCACGAACGATGTTCGCAAACTTTTGATAGTTCATTTCCTCGATACGATTCTTAATGACATCGTGATCGGTCATAAACTTCATCATTTCTTTAGTGAAGTTACCTTGAAGTCTCTTAGGCGAAACGAAGAGGAATTTCTTAGTAGAACCTGACGCTTCTTTGGTCTTCATAAAGTGACGCATCGCCCCACCTGCAAGGAGGGTTTTACCAACGCCCGTATCAAGAGCCATAAGCCCCGAATACTCGTTGGCTTCCATCCAAGCCATCGCTTCTTTCTGCTTATTATTAAACTTGAAAGGAATCATCTGTCCATTTCGCTCAACCTCAGTCACAAAGCCACCGAGATTTTGAGCAGTGAAATTCTTCAGATTTTCTTCGTTTAGAGCACGATCACGAGCCGTAAGCTCTTTGTAGTATTCCTCAAGGAAGTCCAAAGCGGCTTTAGAAATAGCTACAGAGCCTAGTGTGTCTCTGATTGCTTCATAAGAGGGTGCATCAAAGTAGTAGAAAGGGTTAAGCCCGTTTACAGTCGGTGCAAGACGAGGGTCTTTCTTCTGCTCAATTCCCGGCATAATCTTAGCAAGTTTCTTGATGTTATTTCGGTCTTGCTTGCTAGAATCCGAGTTAGGCATACCTAAGATGAGTCTCTTCTTGTCAGAGGAAAGAGTGATGTAAGGTTCTCTCAATCTATTTCTGAGAACTTTCTTGTACTTCGCAGAGCTAGAACCTTGACCTATTTCAAGGAAACTTACTTCGTCAAGACCTGTGTCTTTTGGCTTACCTGTTTCCTCATCAAAGTCGTAAACATCATCTAAGACTTCAAGTTTCTCAATCGCCCCACTTTCAGTACGAGTGAAGAAATTACCCTCAATCAGACGACCTGTCGCATTGACAATTTCGTCTAAAAGGAAGCCTTTGTACTTACCTTCTACAATCACGTCTACTGTATCAGAACCAACGATCATAGACTTAACTTGAACGACTCTTGTTAGAGCGTGTTTCTTGTCGCCTGCTTGGTCAGAAATCTGAACTACTCTAGTGTCTCCCTCAAGAGCTTCAACATTGTCATATCTATGTGGGCTATAGAAGTCATCACCGTAAGTAATCTTAGTAATGAAGTCGTAAACAGGTTGTTCTTCTACAGTCCCGTCACGCTTCGTCACTTGCTTTGTCCCTGCTTGGATTTTTTCTTCCTTTACATTAGGCATTTGAGAAGCGAGCATGATCTGCTTTTTACGCTTCTCAACATACGCTTGCTTGTACTCTTCTTTAGAATCAAACTTGATGTAAGTTGAGGTTTCTTCATCTCTAAGTAGTGGCGAATAAACACCTCGAATAAGAGGCTCAGATTCTTCTTTCCATTTCGCCATTCTCTGCTCATAACCTGAAGCGTCTAAGCGAGATTGGTAGCTCTCTGCTGTCTCTCCCTTACGCTTGGAAGGCTTTTTAGGCATTGGGTCAAGGTCTTTAATCTTAGGGTCATACGCTACTGTCGCTAAAGTAGCCCCACCCTCTCCTAAATAGTCTCTTGTCTTCATTACGACAAAGCCCTGTCGCTCAAGACTTATTTCAAGCTCTTTCTGCTGAATATCTACGGCTCTTTGTAGAACCTCAAATCTCTCAGCTTCGTCTTTAGATGACTTAGTTAAAGCACTCTCAAGCTTAGAAGGAATACTAAACTGAACGTATTGAATACCTAAAATAGAGTTCTTCTTGAGCTTCGTTGCTACCTCAATACCTACAAGCTTAAAGACAGACTCAAGAAGCTCAGAATATCCCTCAAGAACACGGTCACGATACAAAGGCTTTCTGACAAACTTGCGTAGACGACGAACTCGATCATCTATCGGAGTCTTCATCTTGGTGAGTTCTAATAAGAATTCCTCAAGATCAATGATTTCCTTTTCCATACGTTGGACTTCTTGAATAAAGCCCTCTGACATATCCTCAAGAAATTCTCTGCGTAAGTAATCAGTACCGAGTTGGAACTTAGAAACAAGCCCTGCTTGGTAGTTCTTGAAACGAGTCGCTTTGCCAAGCAATTTAATCAAAAGCTCATCAGGAGAAATGAGATCAGAATAAATCTTCATTAATCCATCAATCTCTTTCCTACGAGTCCTAATATAAGTACGGCTTTTTAAGCCTCTTTGCTCTCTCTTGGCGATTTCCTCGTCAGTCAGTTTTCTCGACTTACCGAGCTTTCTCTTAATCACTTCAGGAAGCTTACCACGAAATGGAATAACTGATTGTCTTGTAAGCATGGCAGGACACCCTTCTCAGAAATAAATATCATTACTCTCTCAAGATAACTATAAACCTTCTATAAAACCCAAAGTCTCAAGGAATCTCTTATGATTGTACTATATGCCATCTTCACTTATTTCCTATGGGCTTACTTACACGAGTACGCCCATCTTTTTGTAGCCAAGAGCATTACAGAAGTTAAGTCTTATACCATGAGACTTTACCCACACAACCACCCCCGACTTGGATTTGTGTGGGCTTCCGTTAGCTACGAAATAGAAAAGACCCTCACCCCTCAAGAACAGGCAAAAGTTTGTTTCGCTCCCCGTATATTAGACGCTATCGCTCTACTCTTATTTCCATTCACAGCAGACCTAGACCTCTTTTGGGTGGTCGTAGTCGGTGGAGGATTAGTAGACACGATTAGGGGGTCTTTTGTGTTTAGTCCTACAAACGACATTAAGAGGTACTGTGAAGGTTGGGGATTACATTACCCCCATGTCAGAAACGCTCAACTGTTGCTTGTAGGACTAAGTTTTACCGTATTCCTACTTCTGTATATCTCTTAGAGGATTACAAAGTTAATAACGATAGCACTATCCGTAGCGATCTCAGAACCGGTACGATTAACAAGTGAAAACTCAAAGCTCGTACCGTTAGTGAGAGAGTGGGCGTAAACCTCAATACCTGCCTCAGTAAGAATGTCTCCACCATTGGTAGCACTAGCGACTGTCGCCATGATAACACTTGAAGAAGATACTGAGGTGTTGTTCACGAGGAATCCAATAGAATGAGCGTCATCTGCGATAGCAGTATGTGTGGTCATAGTTACTTGGAAAGCTCTTGTGTTCGTAGAGAATAAAGGAGCATTGTTAGTCTGTTCATCACCTGTAAGACCTGTAGTCTTAGTGATGTCAAGACCTGCACCTGCTACGTTAAGAGTAGTCTTTTGTGCGTTGTCAATCGTAAGAGCCGTAGTAGGTGCGTTCTCAACAGCCGCTCCTGCTCCCGAACCACCTGTCTTAAAGACAATGCCACCACCTGTAGCACTACCTGTAGACTTACCACCTGAAATAGTAAGATTAGCACCTGCTGTGTCGTTATTTCCTAGAGCAGAACCACCTCTCAACTCTGAAATGTCGAGAACGCCCAAGTTTGTATCTTCAACAGTGATGTTAACTGCGTCTGCACCGATAGACTCTGAGTGGAATAGTTTCCACACACCTAATTTACCGTTATTTCCTACTGTGTCAACAGGGTTGTAAATTAGACCTGAGTAATACTCAACCTCATTGACATTATCATTCTTATAAAGACCATAGAAACCAATGTCGTTGGTAGCACTCGCTGAGTTTGTCGCCAAAGCAATAATACGATCTCTAAAGCTGACATGACCCGAAGCAGAGGTTGTCGATAGAGTTCCCTTAATCGTGACATTACCACTCGAATCAACCTTAAAGTTGGGGTTCGTTGTGATCGTACCTCCAACGCTAAAGTCTGTCTCTAAGTGGAGCTTACCACCCTTAACAACGAAAGAGCTTTCAGAGTCGTCCCAATCGAGTTGGACATTAGCAGTCGTATCATTAACTTTGAGAAGCGTGATGTCAGCATCTGCTGTATCTGAGTTAAACAGAATACCAACAGAGTCAGTCGGAGAAGTCTTAATCTTGAGTGTATCATCAAGTGTCGTAATACCTGTCACACCAAGAGTACCTGCAATCGAGGTATTTCCTGTAGCACCATCTACAGAGAACTTCTCGTTATTACCTGCGTCAGAATAAACAAACAGATCAGCACCACTATAAAGTGAGGTATTTCCTCTCAGAATAGAAGTTGAAGCAACGTCAATCGCACCTGCAAAGGTTGCTTTCTTATCTGCTCCAAGAGAGAGAGCGTTTGCAACAGCCGCACCATCTGCTCCACCTGTTTGGAAAGCAAGAATACCACCATCTCTGCCTGCTCCATTTCCTTGACCTGCTGAGATAGTAAGATTATGCCCTGCTGAGTCAGCTCCCGATTGAGGTACTGAGATGGTAGTAGCACCACCACCTGCTGTACCTAAAACAACGTCTCTACCCTCAACAGTAAGATCACCCTTAGTTGCAGTATTCGTACCTGTGAATTGAATAGCGTCTCCAACACTACTCTTAATGGTATTTCCTGTGACTGTAATGTCTCCTGCAAAGGTAGCGAGAAGGTCTTTATCAAGGGTAAGGACAGTCTGAAGTGCATTCACTACTCCATTTCCTGCACCTGAAGTAGAGGTTTGGAAGACAATCGAACCACCTGCTCCATTTCCTACAGACTTACCTGCTGAAATGATGAAGTTGCCACTCGCAATATCATTCGCACCCCCTCCAATAGAGTGAGTAGCGGTGAGGTGAGAATCAGCACCTGCCCCTGCTCCAATAACGAGTTGACCTGCACCACCAAGACCACCTGCTGATGGGGTAATGTCTTCACCCGTAATGGTCAAACCACCAAGAACAGTAGCATCTTTATTACTAAGAGTGATGGTGCTTTGACCCCCACTTGACTGAATAACATTTGTGCCGACCTTAATATTTCCTGCGAAAGTAGCAAGTTCATTAGTATCAAGTGTAAGAACAGCAGTAGAGCCTGATCTAAGAATCAAACTACCATCATTAACACCTGCATTATTTCCAAGACCCGAAGAAATAGTCAGTGCGTGTCCTGCTCCTGCACTTGTAGGCACAGAGATTGTAGTATCACCACCACCTGCTGTACCTAAAACAACGTCTCTACCCTCAACAGTAAGATCACCTGAAGTCTTAGTTGTCGTTGCAGAAATAGTCGTTGTAGCGTTGTTCGCAGAAAGAGCGATTGCCTCAGTGCCACTACTATTCTGAATACTATTCCCACCAATTTTAATAGCATCACCGAAAGTTGCGAGATTATCCGTATCAAGCGTAAGAACAGTCTGAAGAGCATTTGCATCTGCGTTTGAAGCTCCACCTGTCTCTGATGTCTTAAATAAGAGTGAACCACCTGCTCCTGTACCTGTAGACTGACCTGCTGTAATAGTAAGGTCATTACCTGTCTTATCAGCACCTGTTCTTGCGACTACTGTAATATCTTTGTCTTGATTGTCAGCGTCAGTACCAAGACTTACAGTACCATCAAACTGCACGTTTGAGGTAGTGTCGAGACTTGCGAAATAACCCGTAACAAAACGATTATCGTCAGCACCAATGTCATGGGTGTTATGGTTAATAGGAACGATCTTCAGAGTCTCAATCTGACCACTAGCTGTATTAACTACAAGGTTATTTCCTGTATTTGCACCATCTGTATTATCCTTAACAACGAAAGCATTAGCGTTTCGTGTTTGGATAGTGTTGCTCGCTGTTGTATCGGTAGTACCCATACCAATACTTAAAGCCGAAATAGGCTGTAAAGCGTAGGCATTTTGGGCACTTAGATCAACAGCGACAGTAGTATCACTAGCGTCTGCATTTACAGAAGCGAAAGTAAACTCTGATGTTGCATTGTCCCAATACATAGCTACGTTATGTCCGTCATTTGCATGACGACCCATAAAGATACCTGTATCTGAGTTCTCCAACTTATCGCTGTTAAGAAGAATCATCGGGTCTACATAAGTAGAGATAGTCGAGTCAATCTGAGTAGTAGTTCCATCTACTTCAAGATTACCTGAAATCTGAACATTCCCTGCAAAAGTCGCTTTCTTTGTAGTGTCGAGGGTGAGGACAGTCTGAAGATCATTCAGTACGTTGTTAGCAACTCCGAGTCCCTGCTTGTCTTTATTAGAGGTACGGAAGATAATGCTACCTCCGTTTGCGTTACCAACTGATCTACCTGCTGTGATTGTAAGATTAGCTCCTGCTAGGTTATTATCCCCAGCTGCAACTCTTGGTTGCATAGCGATTTCAAACGCTGTGCCACTGTCTTCAGCACCGAGGTTTACTTTCTGACCTCCTGTACCTGTGACGTTAAGATTACCAAGAACAGTTACGTCATCTTCATCAAGAGTAATAGTGTTATCGTTATTATTTGAGACGATGACATCCCCACCAATCTTGATGTTCCCCAAGAAAGTTACGAGATCATTCGCAGAGTTAATAGAAATAGTGTTTGCACCATCAGATGCTTGGATAGTGTCTGCACCGAGTCTAAGAATACCCGCAGGCTTGGTAATCATATCAGTAGCACCACCGATGGTGATTACCTTACCTGTTGTATCTACTGCGGCACCAATGTTTACGTCATTATCAGCGAAATTGAGGTCGTTTCCACTGACAGTAAGATCGCCAAGAATGGTTGCGTTAGAACCACTCAGAGTAATAGTGTTATCGCCACCACTTGACTGAATGACATTTCCATCAACTTTTACATTTCCTGAGAAAGTAGCAAGTTCAGCAGTATCAAGCTCAAGAACAGTATTAAGAGTATTCGCAGTGTTGTTTGAAGCTCCACCTGTTGCAGAAGTTTTGAAGAGGATTGAACCACCTGCTCCTGTACCAACCGAACGACCTGCTGTAATAGTAAGATCAGCACCGGCTTGGTCATTGGCGTTCAATCCACCCGAAGCTCTTGGTTGCATAGCGATTTCAAACGCTGTCGCACTATCTTCAGCTCCAAGGTTGACTTTCTGATTTTCGAGGGCAAGAACATTCTGAAGATCATTCAGCCCATTTCCTGCTCCTCCTACCCCTTCTGTATCAGACTCAGAAGTACGGAAGATGATTGAACCACCTGCACCTTGACCAACCGAACGACCTGCCGTAAAGGTAAGATTAGCACCTGCTAAGTCATTACCCCCATCTGCAACTCTAGGTTGCATAGCGATTTCAAACGCTGTGCCACTGTCAGAAGCACCGAGGTTCACTTTCTTACTTGAAGCACCTGTGATACTAAGATCACCCTCAACAGTTACGTCATCCTCACTCAGAGTAATCGCAGTAGGATTACCAGCTGATCCACTCTTAATGGTGTTTGATGTTACTTGGAGAATACCTGCTACATTAGTTGTAGAACCAACATCACCACCAAGAGTAAGAGTACTCCCTGCTCCTACTGAGCCACCGAGAACAGTATTATTTCCGAAGTCGATATTTCCTGAGAAGTAAGACCTCTTATCGTGGAAGATTTCAAGAGCTGTTGCGACAGTACCTAGACCACCATTTTCAGCACCCGCTGGAGCTGTTTGGAAGATAAGACTACCACCTTCTCCATTTCCTCGACCTGCACCTGCTGAAATAGTGAGATCATGTCCTGCTGTGTTAGCATCACCTTGACCCTCTACTTCAATCTTAGTTGCTCCACCTGTTGCCGTTCCGAGCTTAATCTCTTTGCCCTCAACAAGGACGGTTCCTGCAAAGGTAGCGAGAAGGTCTTTATCGAGAGTAAGCACAGTCTGAAGTGAGTTCTGTGTGTTTGCAGAAGCTCCCGCAGACTCCGAGGTTTGGAAAATAATCGAACCACCTGCACCTGTACCTGTAGACTTACCTGTAGAAATAATGAAGTTACCACTCGCTTGGTCAGCGGCATTTCCACCACCCGAAGCTGGACTATTCGCTGAGAAGTGTGCGTTTGCTCCTACTGCACCAACAATAAGTTGACCGTTAGTGCTCCCATCAGAGGCAATGTCTGTGCCTGTAATAGTTAAACCACCAAGAACAGTAACGTCATCTTCATCAAGAGTAATAGTGTTATCGTCATTACTTGAGACGATGACATCCCCACCAAGTTTAATGTTGGTTAAGAAAGTTACGAGGTCATTCCCAGAGTTAATAGAAATAGTATTTGCACCATCACTCGCTTGGATAGTGTCAGCACCGAGCTTTAGTTTACCTGCAATAGTGGTTGTAGAACCTGTGTGTCCACCAAGAGTAAGAGTATGGGTATTTCCTACAGAAGCACCGAGAATAGTTCCATCAGAGAAGTCAATATCCCCACCGAAAGTAGCGAGCTTGGCAGTATCAAGCGTGAGAACATTCTGAAGATCATTCAGTACGTTGTTAGCAACTCCGAGTCCCTGCTTGTCTTTATTAGAGGTACGGAAGATAATGCTACCTCCGTTTGCGTTACCAACTGATCTACCTGCTGTGATTGTAAGATTAGCTCCTGCTAGGTTATTATCCCCACCTGCGACTCTTGGTTGCATAGCGATTTCAAACGCTGTGCCGTCATTAGTAGCACCGAGGTTCACCTTCTGACTTGAAGCACCTGTGATACTAAGATCACCCTCAACAGTAACGTCATCAGAGCTTAGAGTAATCGCAGTAGCTCCTGAACTCTTAATAGTGTTTGATGTTACTTGGAGAATACCTGCAACATTCGTTGTAGAGCCAACATGACCACCGAGATTAAGAGTATGACCATTTCCTACAGAACCACCGAGAACAGTCCCATTAGAGAAGTCGATATTTCCTGTGAAAGTCGCCTTATTGTCTTTGTCGAGAGTTAATACAGTGCTTAAAGCACCTGCATTATCAGCTCCTGTTTGGAAGATAAGACTACCACCTGCCCCTGTACCCGCACCAACACCTGCCGAAATGGTGAGGTTTTCACCTGCTGTATTACCATCTGTTTGGTCAGGGACAGAAATGGAAGTTGCGTTAGTACCATCACCGAGAACTAGCCCACCATTAAGAATCTGAGCGTCTGTGTCAAAGGTGAACCTATCTGTGTCTGCGTCCCAAGAAAGAGTCTTATAAGTAGGTCCTGCCCCACCGATGTTCACACGCAATAAAGTAGCGTCAGCGTCTGCACCGTCAGCCGCTATTTCTGAACGGAAAGTAATACCGTCAGAAGAGGCTGTTGTAAGGTCAAGAGAACCTGTAAGAGTAGACTTGCCTGCTACATCGAGGGTAGAAGAAATCCCTACAGTACCCGTTACGTCAAGCTGTTTTGTAGGTACGCCTTTATTGATACCGACAAAACCATCAGAACCTTGAACGAAAAGGGCGTTAGCTTTTCCAACCCCTTCAACTCTAAAGTCTTTATCAGCACCTGTTTCATTGATAACTACTGAGTTATCAATAGAAGTTGCAGAAGACACATCTAAGCTTGCAGTAGAAATGGTCAGTTTATCTGAGCCATCGGTAGCGTTAATGGTTAAGAAAGTATTAGCACCGTTAGCGTCATTATCTACAATAGTAAATGCAGTAGCTCCACCTGCCTGCTTCAGAGTCATACCAATGGTACTTCCGTCAGCAGAAATAGTGTCGAGAGCAATGTCCCCTACCGATGTGATGCCTGCACCATTAAGATCGACACCACTCTGAGCGTAAAGAGTACCTAAGTAAAGATTCTCATAAGAGAACCCACCCTGACCTGAAATGTCGTCAGTAGTGGAAGTCAAACCATTTGCTGAAGCAAGTGTGAAATGGTTATCCCCCTCGTCCCAATAAAAAGCTACGTTATTCTGAGCTGTACCATCGGCAGGACTATTAGCGTCAGGACGATAAAACACAAGACCAATGGAGTTATCGTTGTGGTCAATCGTATTTTGATTGTTTGTGGTGTACGCTAAAGCGATGATCTTGTCGTTAACATTGAGGTTGGCAGTCGTGTTCTGCGTGGCAACATTAAGAGTTCCAGGGATTGAGATGGTCGAAGCAGCCTGACCAAGAGTTATCGTGTTCGCCCCAAGTGCAGGTCCGATTGTAATGCTTCCTGTAACTCCAATATTTGAAGTGATTGAAGCGTTGTTCGACATATCGGCTCGCATGAGGTCTTTACCCCCTGCGGTGCCGTCATGCACACGAACTGATACTGTTTGTGTATCTACGGTTAACTCACCGACAGCACCTGTAAAGGCATTGTTTTCAGCAGTATTTCCTCTGCGTAATTGTACTCTTCTTACAGCCATTTCTTATTCTCCTAAATAAAGGGGGAGTGTTCTCTCTATTTAATCCTAGTATAAAGACTCTACTAAACTACTAAGACACCATAGTCATCTGCACAGTAGAGAACCGTGTCAGTTACAGAGCCAAAGTCTATGGCGAAATCAGTAGCAGGGTCGAATAGATCATCTCCATTTCCATCTGCTAAGTCTGTACCATAGTCAATAACTTCCATGACTCTACCATAGATAACGAGATCACCACCTACTAAAGCGTTGGGGTTCAGAGAAATACTCTGAGCAGTTATTGTTGGGGTTTGGTCTAAATTTGTACCTGTTGTGGGAACGGTACCAGGTTCAAATCTGTTGACTCCATCAGTTGTAGAATAAACAAGACCTTGACCATGAACAAGACCCGTCAAGTCCACATTTGAGTGCAACCCAATAGAACCTAATGCAGTAAGATTTGAGCCATCTATAGCACCGAGCTTACCTTCAGCATCTGTGATGACAGCCTTGCCGTTATTATCTACACCACCTGTTTCAGTTGTGCCAACGAGAGCCGCATCACCTAAGCCAAGAGTTGCTCTAACAGTACCTACGTCAGCGTCATCTAAGATTGACCTAGCGAATTCTGTAATGTCAGTAGTCGTAAAGGTATCTGCGGCTGTAGCATAAATGAGCTTGTCAGCATCTGTTGCTACTCCTGCAAGAGCTGTCAAAGTAGCGTCAAGAGGTTGTTTCGTGGCTAACCCGTCATCAACGTATTTCTTAGTAGAAGCGTCAGTGTCATTCGCAGGAGCGTTGACCGTAAGTGTACCTGTAATCGCAACAGTAGAGCCTGCTCCACCGAGGGTAAGAGTTGTCGAAGTTCCTGCTCCGTCATCGGTCATAGTTGCACCAATAGTTGCGTTAGCATTGGTGAAATCTATTCCCGTCATTCCACTAAGAGTAGTTGAAGTACCCCCTAAAGAAATAGATGTAGAACCAACAGTCAAACTAGAGTTATCGAGCTTGATGTTAGTAACTTTACCATTACCAATAGTAGCGACACCTGCGTTAGAAATAGTAATATCTCCACTTAGAGATTTATTCTTCCACTTGTTGTCTTCATCTCCTGTGTCATCATCATAAATAAGAATCTGAGCATTAGTGAGGGCTACACTTGTAGCATCGCCTACTTTAACACCAAGATTTACATCAGTTAGACCATCAAAGCTGATAGCTGAGACTGTATCGTCAACATATTTCTTAGTAGAAGCATGAGCGTCTGCTGTCGGTGCTTTAACTGAGACTGTAGACGCTGTGAAGTCGTAAGCGAAAGCCCCGAAAGTTGAACCTGCTGAGGTCAAAACTATTTTGGCTGAGTTAGAAAGATCAGCCGTAGAAATAGTTCTATTCGAGAAAGCCCCTGCCCCATTACTCACTAAGAAATGCTTGTCATCAGGGTTATTTATCGTAACGTCAGAAAGAGAGTTTAGGCTTTCATTTAGAGTTCCTGTAACCTCAAGAGAACCTGCAATGACAACCTTAGAACCTACTCCACCCAAAGTAAGAGTTGTAGGATTAGCACCATCGGTGGTCATGGTTCCACCAATAGTTGCGTTGGCGTTAGTAAAGTCGATTCCCGTCATACCACTAAGAGTAGTCGAAGAACCCCCCAATGAAATGGCTGTAGAACCTACAGTTAAGCTAGAGTTAGCGAGCTTGGCGTTGGAGACATTGGCATCAAGAATCTTGGCTGTCGTTACCGAGTCGTTAGCCAACTTAGCTGTAGATACTGCACTATTCGCAATAGTAGCAACACCTGCGTTAGTGATCGTGAGGTCTGAACTCAGAGAAACATTCTTCCACTTGTTATTCTCATTCCCACCATCTGAGTCATAAACAAGAATCTGAGCGTTAGCGAGAGCTACACTTGTAGCATCGCCTACTTTAACACCAAGATTTACATCAGTCAGATCATCGAAGGTGATAGCTGAAACAGCAGTATCAACAGCAGTATCAACATAAGTCTTAGTTGTTGCATGGCTTCCTGCCGTTGGTGCATTGGATAGTGTAATATTACCTGCAATATTTACGATAGAAGCCGCCCCACCAAGAGTAAGAGTATTTGCACCTAAACTAGAAGCGATAGAAGCATTTCCTGCCGTAAAGTCGATTCCTGTCATTCCACTAAGAGTAGTAGAAGTCCCACCCAAAGAAATAGCTGTAGAACCAACAGTCAAACTAGAGTTAGCGAGCTTGGCGTTGGAGACATTTCCATCAAGAATCTTAGCTGTCGTTACAGCATCATTAGCCAACTTAGCGTTGGTGACTCCCCCGTTATTGATCTTAGCTGTAGATACTGCACTATTCGCAATAGTAGCGACCCCTGTGTTGGAAATAGTAATATCTCCACTCAGAGATTTATTCTTCCACTTGTCATCCTCAGCTCCTGCATCATCATCATAAATAAGAATCTGAGCGTTGGCGAGGGCTACACTTGTATTGTCTCCTGCTTTAACACCAAGATTTACATCAGTCAGAGCGTTTAGCCCATCAGTTGCTTCTAAGAAGAAGGCTATATCTTTAGTGGAAGCAGTGCCTAAGCCAAGAGTAGTCCTAACTGCACCTGCATCAGCGTCATCTAAAATAGACCTAGCGAATTCTGTAATGTCAGTAGTCGTAAAGGTATCTGCGGCTGTAGCATAGATGAGTTTATCAGCAACGGTTACTACTCCTGCAAGAGCCGTAAGAGTAGCGTCAAGTGGTTGGAAATAATCTGTCACCCAAGCTGTCGTAGAAGCGAGGTTTGAGTCATCGCCAAGAGCAGGTGAGGCTACCTGTAATCCTTTAAGAGAGAGGTTATACGCATTTGCTTGTGAAGCCGTTGCTCCATTCTGAGTACCGACCTTAAAGACATCATTACTTTCGTCCCAAATAAACAAAGCAGGATCGGAGGTTCCACGATCAAAGAAAAGACCTATATCGTCAGTATTCGCTCCTGCCACTCCACTATTTAGACTAATAACACGGTCTTCAATCACCATGTTTGTTGTATCAACAGTTGTCGTTGTACCACTTACTTGAAGATCGCCCGAAATAATGACCTTTGAACCTGCTCCTCCTAACGTAAGAGTTGTCGATGCCCCTCCGTTAGTGGTCATGGTTGCACCGATGGTTGCGTTAGCATTGGTGAAGTCGATTCCTGTCATACCACTAAGAGTAGTCGAAGAACCCCCCAAAGAAATAGCCGTAGAACCGACAGTTAAGCTAGAGTTAGCGAGCTTAGCATTAGTGACATTGGCATCAAGAATCTTGGCTGTCGTTACCGAGTCGTTTGCTAACTTAGCGTCTGTGACATTGGCATCAAGAATCTTAGCAGTAGTCACCGAGTCGTTTGCTAACTTAGCGTCTGTGACATTAGCGTCAAGAATCTTAGCAGTAGTGACATTGGCATCAAGAATCTTAGCAGTAGTCACCGAGTCGTTAGCTAACTTAGCGTCTGTGACATTAGCGTCAAGAATCTTGGCTGTAGTGACATTTCCATCAAGAATCTTAGCAGTAGTCACCGAGTCGTCAGCCAACTTAGCGTTGGTGACATTGGCATCAAGAATCTTGGCTGTAGTTACCGAGTCGTTAGCTAACTTAGCGTCTGTCACATTTCCGTCAAGAATTTTAGCTGTAGTGACAGCGTTGTTAGCAATAGTAGCGACCCCTGCGTTGGTGATTGTGAGATCACCTGAGAGGCTCACATTGTGGAAAATGTCATTCGTGTCATCACCATCATTTGTGTAGTTGAGGACAAGAATCTGAGCGTCTACTTTTGCCCCAATCGTGACATCATCAAGATCATTAAGAGCCGAGATACCACCCCCTCCCGCAAACTTAGCGTCAACATAAGCCTTATTCGCCGCATGAGTGCCTGCTGTAGGAGTATCAACTGTAATAGTAGCACTTGTTGCAAAGTCATAAGTGAAGTTACCAAAGGTTGCACCTGCTGAAGTTAAGACTATATTGGCTGAATTAGAGAGATTAGCTGTAGAAATAGTCTGATTTTGGAAGCCTCCAGCCCCTGTACTGACAATGAAATGATTAGCTGTATTTAACTCATTTCCGTCTAAAGTCACATCGGAGAGAGAAGCGATACGACCTGTGCTTTTTAAGAAATTCTCAACACCACCTTGAATGGTAATGATCTCGAAAGAGTTAGCTCCATTGCCTATTATCATCGAGCCATCGACAATATTAAGCCCCGAAATACTTGTAAGTTTTGGGTTTATACCTTGATAAGTAGCCCCTAGATTTAACGCTCCGATGTCAGCGTCAATCTGAGCGTCAACATAGGCAGTAGTAGCAACGCTTGTTGAGTTGTTAGAAGCGTTTTGAGTGAATGCTGTGGCTGTAGCT
>Ga0255768_10001503_pt1 | contig 24007 bp, 28 predicted proteins | sample 071ome_33_FD_179983 | JGI IMG/M metagenome (GOLD analysis project Ga0255768, IMG submission 179983) | Coastal salt marsh microbial communities from the Groves Creek Marsh, Skidaway Island, Georgia - 071412AT metaG (version 2) | ecosystem: Environmental > Aquatic > Marine > Intertidal zone >...
AAGTCTTGACTGTTTGTGTTAAACGACACTTCCGTATACTCCGTAACATCCGATAATAGCCAGAGCCCTCTCTAGCTTATTCTCTATGCTATAGAGGTAGTCATTTTCATCTGGACTTTGCTTTAGTTTATCTTTCAAGAGCCTGCACATTGCATCCATCTCATAGTCACTTACGATATCATCCCATAGCTCTACTCGAGCTGGAAGAGGATCTGAAGTGATCGGAGAGTAACCCATGATCGATCCGCTGTAGGTATCGGCAATATGATTAATATAGGGCCGGGTACCTGTATCCAGTTTATAGTACTTACCGATTTCTGGATAGTTGTTTACATCACCGACTCTCTGATTGAATCCCGATCCGCAGATCTGACAGAAACCTCCTTCAGATATGCAAGATGACGTATCACGTACTCGGACATGGTATATACCTTCGCGAAGACGACTAACGACATATGAGTCGTTGATTACCCTACCGTCCCATACAGGTTCGTCCTTGTCGAGGGCGATAAGTCCGTCTACGTCTACATCTGGGATCGGCAATTTACGTCCTAGCGTAGTACCGCAGTCTTCCTCTACGCATTTGATAGAAGGCCGCAAGACCTTCTCTGCAAAACGCTTAAGCTGAGGAACCGTATCTGGAATGTCGTCTATCGAATACGCGTTCTGTAATAGAAGCGAGTTTCCATAGGATCGAGTTCCTACTGCCATATTATCCTCCTATCTGGATAGTTGGTGTCGCTTCCTCTTCTCCGGATGCGATAACCAATGTTGGTTCCGGTTCGTTAGATCCACTAGATACTGATAGTGAAGCACCTAGACTTGCACTAGATGATACTGATAGCGATGCGGCTTCACCGGCAGGTGTACCACGTGCTGCGCCAGTAGGTTTACCAAGAGATAGAGTCGCCATTGCAGAAGATGGGCTGATAGCACCCGGTTGTCCTGCACGACCTGATCCTGCTATCGATGGTGGCGTTACGCGACTACCGAGTCGACCTAACTTAGCGGCCATATTCTCAGGGAAGTTGTTAACTTGCCCGACCATATCTTCTATATCAGCCTTGGCGCCATACACTGCACGAGTCGCCGAGTCGATATTACTCTGTATAGAGTCGATACCGTTCTCCACGCTTTCGATAATAGAGATTACGTCCTGAGCGAAATTAGATATCTGATTAGCGATATCCTGTATAGGCTTAGTGACGTTGTTGATTACACTATTGATCTTACCGAAGAACGACGTAATGTCTGCAGCCGACAGTGCGTCACTTAGACGCGGTAAGGTACCTATCTGCCATGCAGCTTCATTACCGGTATTCAAGGTGGCACCTTCATCCGCCTCAGAAAGAGGGTCGTCTCGTACTGCCATTAGGCGAGCAACTTCGTTTGCCTCGATGGTGTTCTGAATGATTGCTTTAGCGAGCGTGGGATCAGGAGGACGCGTACCGAGAGAATAACTCTCAATGTCGTCACTAGAATCCGTCTTAAAAATATCGTCAGTAGAGCGTAAGTAAAACTCACGAGCAATGAAGGATGCTTGGAACTGTACGTCCTGATCTCGTTCAGAGCCTTGGCTTACATTAACCGATAGGAATGCACCGGTGAACTGCGCATTGTTCAGGTTAAGTTCTACGTAGCCGTAGTCTTTGGCAGCTTCCGAACCCCTTAGGAAATTACGATAGAGATTTAGGAACTGTGCGAATTGGTCATTATCCAAATCGTCTATCACCATACCGGTAACATTAACGATGACAGGAGCCTGTCCGTAGAAGTACACCGCCTCGTTACTACCGAAGGTGTGCATGATCTGAGATTTCTCTTGAATGCTGTAGGAGACACTCTCAGCGATAAAGTTAACGAAACCAAGTGAGTTATCAGATGTATCTAAAGAATTGCGCAGAGCGTTCACCGTGGACGCTGAAAGCTTCTTAGAGGCCTGAGCACTCTCTAGATAATCATTCCATTTGGCTTCATCTGGGATCTTGAAACGGATAGAAGAGGACGTACCTCGTTTATCGTCAAGTATCTGATATCGAGGACGTACCGTAAAGAGCTTCTCACCGTTCTGTTCAATACGTTGTTTAACAGACATATTCTATCCTTAGTCTGGCGAGAAGATAATCTTCCGCATTACATTGCGACCGTCTATGATCTCCTTCTGCCCTAAGGCACCTCCGAGGTGCGTAGGGACGAAGAGGATGTTCGGGTCGTCCGTCGTATTCTCATGTCGCATCTTTTCGATGATCGATGATATTTGTGTCTTGTAGACCTCCGTAGAGGTCATATTAACGAGCTTAGCGTTTACTGCCATTATAGTACCTTATTCCCTTTATTTCCAAACTGGGACCAGCCAGAGGAGGTCTTGATGACTCTAGTAAGCTCTTCTATCGCTGCAGAGTTCTTACTGATGTTCCTCTCCCAATCTACATCCTTGAATGCATTAGAGAGGTTCTCACCGATATCCTGGACAGAGTCATTAAGATCATTGATCTTGACGTCCTTAGAGTCACTCTTAAGTTCCGAACGGGCATTATCACGGGACTGCACGATGAAGTCTCGAATTGCAGTATCTGCACGACCACCGAAGTCCTGATCTGCTATACGGGCTATACCTTCGGTTCCACCCGAGATATCCATCATCTTGGTATAGAGATCTGTATTGCCCCCGGCCAAGCTCATGACATATCTCTTGATGCGGTCTATACCATTCTGGTCATCCTCAATATTGCCTAGTATATCGATCTGAGACTTATCAAACAATGCACCTGATAGAGATACTCGAAGTTCTTCTGCGGAGCCTGCTTTATCAAACAGACCATGTCCGCCTATATAGCCTGAGATACCCTTACTTTTGTCTATGAGCGCTTGTTCACGCTTAGTAAGCTTCTCCCCCGCTTTATACTTACGGTATGCCGTCTCGAACTCTCTTCCAGAGAAGCGAGCATCGATCGCATCTCGAGCGCCTGCCTCACTCGTAGTACCTGTTATGGCACTCATTACGAAGCTTCTAGATTCTTTATCGATATTAGACCCTAAGATACCAAGTCGTGCGTCGAACTCCCTGACACTCCTATCTGCTAAAGCAGATAATCCTTTATCAACCGATTCAATCTTAATGTCTTTATTGTTGATCGCACCTTGAAGTTCGCCGATACTGTCTAATAGACTATTACCGTGTACGTCACCTAGAAGCAATCCGTTAGATTCATTCTGAAGCTCTAGAGCTAATCGACGAGCCTCGTCATCACCTTCTCCCTTCCGTATCTTCTCTAGAAGCTTACGGGCCTTAGGATTAGACTTATTATGTGGATCATTGAGGATCTTTATAAGGCCGGCATTGAAATTATTCCATTTACCAGAACCTATCTGCACCTTAGACGACCCTACTTCTCTGGATACCCATGAAGATAGGCGTACTCGGTCGCCGCCCATGTTGAACGATTGTTGATGAGGTAGCTTAATGCCTCTCCAATCCGCCTGCGCGCGTTCCCACCAGTCAGCTACTGCGGAAGTCGTCTCCGCTATTCCATCACCCATGCCTGTCGTGTTTCTACGCATCATGGCGCCGAACTGCTTGAACCCTACTTGTAGATCCCCTATAAGAGGTGCATTGATTAAGCCATATCCTTCTTGGTCGAAGTATGAAGCCATCTCTCTACGAGAGTTAGCGCGCATAGCACCGATCTTACGGGCACGGGCACCTGCATCACTATCTGCTCGATAGGCTTCTGCATGAGAGCGGAATTCCTCAGAGGACATGCCGTTGGCTTCAGCCACTGCAGCTAGATGCAGGAAGTCGATACTACCATCAGACTTAGTCAGTCCGATGTCCTTGGCAGCTGCCATTAAGGTATTGAACGTCAGGCCTGCAGAACCTTCTCTTCTGAGCGCCTTATCCTTGTATGCACCGCGGTTTACGAACCAGTCACCTTGAGAGGCCAGAGGGTCATTCGCGAAGTTTGCACCCCACTTACCGATCGCGCTCACTCGGTCGTTACCGAACGCTGTTCCACCCTGCATCGCCATGCGTGCGTAGGTACTATCCAGCATCTTCATCGTACCAGATATAGCGTTCTGGGTCATACCTTCTACGCCACCGAGACTGGCCATCTGTCCTGCCGAGATGAGTCCCGACTTGAATGCATTAGTATATCCTGCATAGGCATTAGCCGACGCGATCATACCGGTCGAACCCATCATGCCTTGCTGTAGGGCATATACTTCACCTTGACGACCTACTGTATCCATAATCTGATTAACAGATGTTCCGGACACTGCAGATGTAACGGCTAGCTGCCTCATAGCTGAAGCCATCTGACGAGGAGTCTGTAGACCGCCTCGACGTAGATCCGCCATTATAGTCACAGCCTCTTGCATGTCAGTCGCTGCACCGACATCCAGTATCGTCTTAACTGTGCTCGTAATACCCTTAACGGCATCTACGATCTTATCGGCATCCATATTGCCGATCTCATTCATTAGACCTGCTCGCATAGAGAGGTCCATTATCTTGTTGTAATCCCCCGTCTCTAGACGGAAGTCTTGCGCACCCAGGTCTGTTAGCTTAGTAGCTATCTCTGTAGCGCGTACATTGGAGATACCGAATCCACCAGATACCTGACTACCCTCTCCTCCTACGAATTGTAGACCTAGATTGGCTCGAGTAGCGTCATGACCTTGACGGGTCGATACGTACGGATCAATCAATAACTCATCGGCTGCGCTTGCTAGGGCCTGCCCGGCGAGTAGAGGCGCTGCGATCGCACCTGCGAAACCACCGGCCGCAACTAGACCCGATGAGAGTCCTCTGCCCATAGCGCCTGCCAGCCATGATTTACCTAAGGCTCCTCCGCCGATACGTCCTATCGTATTACGCGTGGCCCAGTTCATAGCTCCAGCCGCGGTACCACCTGCAACGCGACCTAGGCCTGCACCTAGACCACCTTTAGGTATGAAACTAGCCGCTCCGCTCGCCATTCTACCGGCCATAGGACCGAAGCGTTTAGCGGCTGCAGCACCCCATCCGGCACCCGTCGTACCCATGACCTTATTCATCGCATACCAAGATGCCAGCGGGATACCGGCATATTGCATAGCGGTCATAAAGCCATCACCGACGCCTGACGCAAGATTCTCTTTATGTCGTGCATCGAGGGCTAAGGGATCCATTCCAACCGGTACAGGGGAGAATGGGCTGAAGGCTCCGCTTAGTGACTGACCTATTGTATAGTCATGTCCGTACGGGTTCATAGGATCCTGTCCGTGTACGTATGAAGGACGAAAACCGGCGAGATGCGCCGGTGTCATATAGGATTGATTCAGGTCGAACCCTTCATAAGTCGTTATAGGAGCTTCGAATTGATTCATCGTAAACCTCTTACTTCAATCGCGCCGTCTTCCCTTCTATGTGCCGTTACCTTGGCAGACTTCACGTGTTCGTTATAGTACTTCATCATAGATTCATATCGATTCTCTTCGAAATCTTCACTCCAGAGTGCTGCCGTATACTTACGGTAACTGGATTTCATCGTCTCTATGTTTCCTGTAGCTGCGGCGATCTGAGTCATGAGAGAATAACTTTCTGCAGTCTTCTGATTCGTCAGAGACTTACGCAGAATGATATCACGGGAGGACATGAGTCTACCGGGATCTATCCCCCGGATGTGTAGCTCCGTCCTCTGTGCCGCCCATGACTCACTTAAAAATTTTCTTCGCCGTATTCCATTACCTCTTTGATATACGTATCGAACTCGGCTAGTTTCTTAGAGATGATCGTGATGACCTGGCTAGGCAGCTCACGAATCTTAGCGTAGCGAACCTTAGGCTCCATACCGCGGTAATCTACTCCGCCGAATTCCATTAAGCTATGGCTCAGAGATAGTACTGCTGATGCCGAGGTGAATGCGGCGATGGTAGATAGTTCCATCTTATCTAGCTGACGAGTGATAGATAGATCTGCATCCGTAGAGCGTGTACGTAGAGTAAGAGAATAGTTAGATCCGATCTGATACGTCTTCTCGTACATACCTTCGAACATCATCGCGTCGAACACCATTAGGTATTCCGCATGCTTAGGATCTTTTTCTTCTTCAGGCTCGGGAGCAGGCTCTACTACCTCCTCTACTAACTCTTCTACTGGCTCATCGAAATCGAGATCGTTGTCGATATCATCGAAGCGAATTTCTTCTGTGACCGGCTTAGCGGTCGTTTTCTCTCTAGTTGCCATCGGTATTTCCTTTTATTCCGTAAATGTATAGTCGCCGCAGATGTATTGATAACCTAGGTTAGCGAATACAACTGAGTGGAACCAGTCGTCTGGTATGCTCGGGTCTTTTATGTACAGTCTCTTGCCCGTTCGAGATTCTTCTTCGTAGATTGCGAGTGCATCGCCCCAGTAACCTTCCGTAAGATTCCATGCAGGAGTCAGGAAGCGTTCAGGTCCAAGCCTCATCTTCATCATCACGTTATCCATCGCACGCGTTCGATCGGCAGATAGGAAGCCTCCTTGAGTATTCCAACTTAGACGGGCATTAGAGCTCACATACTGGCACATGATTACCTTGTCTGGACCTAGTCTCTGCTGCATGATCTCAGCCTGTAGTACGCCGACACCTCGGTCAGAGGCGACGATTCGCACATTCCAATTGCGCGCGATTTCACAGACTTCATCTACTTGATCGAGGATCTTGCCGGCTATCAGTTTCTTAGTATACAGAAGTGTCATCCCACCGTTATGGTCTACGCCGACTACCGACACGACCGTGAATGAACCATCACTCCCAGACACCGACCAATCTACTCCTAGTACGACTGTGTGTATATTGTTTATTTTAGACTTAAGGTGGTCTGGAATATTGTCTCCAGACGGATTAGGCCAGGTGCACCAGCGAGGATCTGTACAGGCCTGTGCTTCACCCATCGACAGAGATGTCGCACCTAGATCAGTAGACAGTCCGAAGATCTCATTCGCTACGGTCGTCGGTGTGTATAGCCCGCCGGTTAATGAATCTTGTATCTTACGGTACAGGCGAGGCCATTTCTTTTTAGTACAGTTGGCGCCGAAGATCATCTGAGGTAGGTGCAGTCCGACTCTACGCTCTCCAGGATTCGCTGCCGCCCACATACCACCTTCGAAGTTGAAAGACTTCTTGCAGTACGGACATGTCAGTTCATGAGGGTTTGTACACATCTCCATACAGATATCGAAGTTATCCGGCACGACCCACTTACTGCAGTGATTACACTTCTTGACCCATTCAGACATATTCGTACGCTGCCATAGCTGCTCGAGCGTATTGGCTGTCGACTTAGCTGTACCTGCGAACATCTGATAGGCGAACTCGGAGGTGTTAAGAATCTCGGCGATTACCGGGATGATGTCCATTGAGACGTCCTGTACTTCGTCGATACACATTAGGTCGGCCGTAAGACCACGTACGCGGTCGGCGTCGGCGCCAGTCTGTGCATAGGATAGATAAACCTTCGATTTATTAATATAAGATTTCTCGAAGATGTTACCTACGTCCTTAGGATCTATGAAGTACTTACTGATTAGCTTACTGTCTCGGAAGATATCGAGATAGCCTGATGAGAATCGTTTCGTCTGAGTCTGACTGGGTGCGATATAGAGACTCGTGAACCATGGCTGTGAGATAGAGCCTATATTTATACGTCCTCCTAGGCCAAGAGATTTACCTACCTGACGTCCTGCCTTCAGGACGAGGAACTCTGAGTATAGATCATATACCATACGCTGAGGCGAGTACAGAGGTTCGAAGACGACATTAGAACCCTTGAAGTCCAGTATCGCCTCTGCTAATTTAGACCCTTTTGCCTGGGCTAGAATTTTCGGGGTATGCATTGATATTTCCTTCTTAATGCGTTGCTGACTATATTTTAGGATGTGACACTGTGACACTCTGTTACACTAGTGTAACACCGTTTGTCACACCCTGTATCCCGCATGGTTATTGGGCTCCAGAGGATTTGTGACATTGTGACAAAAAGAACTTACTATATACACACATTTGCAGAGACATTTAGTGAGAAAGCTATATAAATAAATAAAAATGCATATAGTGTATATATATGACTTTCTCTGTCACAGTGTCTACAAATGTGTGTGTATTTGCACTTTCAAGTGTCACATTGTCACATTTCTCGAAATCCCGCTAGAAACCTGAAAAAATCGTGTGACAAACTGTGTGACACTCTGTTACTTTGTGACATTTTGACCCCCTAAACAATCAAATTTCGTCTTTCCGTTATAACTTTCATGTGGGCGCACCCTTTTAGTGCGTAGCGTATTGGTTGAGGAATAGACATGAAATGAAAAAATTACGTAATATTTTTAACTTATCGAAATTATTTAGCGGTACGGACGTAGAGTACGATACTAAGGTCGACTTCACGAAGGTGCAAATCGATACTAAAGAGGTCGTCACCAAGACTAATCTACTTGATGAGGCTATGGATAAGGCTATCGATGATCGAGCTACTCAAATTATATATGAGTCCATAGATGCATTCGTATTGGGTCTGGACGCGGTGGAGCAGACTAAGGCTTTATCTGACAGATTTACTAAATCAGAACTTAAAGAAATGGCAGAGAAGTGTAGAGAGCATGATTATGACGTTTCATATCTTAAATTCTCAATAGCTGATTATCCAGAAGCACATCTTACTACCTATAACTATGGAGGGGGTGCTACCACCTTCCAGTTGAAAGATATGAGCGACTCGCATATTATTGATAGGTTACGTGACGAATCGTATGCCGTAAACATTCCTACTGTAGATAAGCACGATATATATAAGGCATTCAGTGCCGCCCTATCAGAGAAGATAAAGGAGGAGCGTAATGCTCGAGTGGACTAGAGAAATATTCGACATAGATCCTATCAAGGATCAGACAGTTTCATTCAGTAAGGATGTAGACTTCACTGAGTCTACTCGTGAAGAGCTCTTCCATGAGGCCGTTAAGGCGGTCGCAGAGAAGCGTGTTAAGGTGTTGATCGAACGAGGTCTAGTAGATTTAGTATACGGAGAGGGTACGGTAGACGATACTCTGCGTGCTATCGAGGCCCGAAAGAATAACCGCATGACTAATGAAGAGACTGCGAAGTTCATGCCTAAGGCAGTCTGCAGGAACGGTAAACGATACGCAGATTTAGATAATGATTACCATAGAGATGGTTGGTTTGCCAGAGTGCCGGATGTTACCTTAGGTGAGTTAACTACGGCCTTGGCCAAGCATTATGTGGACGTAAACTATAATGCCCAAGAACCTGAAAAAGAAGAGAAGTAAATGATTGTACTGACTGGTGCACCTGGGTGTGCACAATGCACGATGATAGAGAACATCGTGAAAAAGCTAGGCTATGACTACGAAAAAGTGGATATCACCGAAAATCAGGAATACTACGACCTAGTGATTAGCTCTGAGAATCGTATGCCTGCGGCCATTCTAGTCATGTCCAGTAAACTAGGCATGTTGAATCCTAAAGAGGCTCTACTAGATAGGTATATCGTTAGCCCTCAGACGCCGGCCAAAATCCCTCAAATCAAGCAGTTCCTAGAGGATAATCATGCATATTAATACGGTAATCAAACGTAATGGCGAAGCAGAGCCTTTCAACCTGGATAAGCTAAAGGGTTGGTCTGAGTATGCGGCCAAGCAGGATATAGAATGGCTACCTCTGCTGGTGGCTGCATTAGAGAAGTGCCACAACCGATGTTCCACCAAAGATATTATGCAGGCTATGATCGATGCCTGTACGGACATCGGTGATGAAGCTCATCTACGCGTAGCTGCACGCCTGATGCGCGGAGATATCTACAAAGAGGTATACGGGCGTTCTACTCCAGACAAATTCTCAGAGACGTACCAGAGCTTGGTGTCTCGAGGTATCTGGAAGGACTACAACCTATCTACCTTCGATTTAGTACAGCTGGATGAAGCGTTCGATCCAGCTATGGACAAGACATATGAATATGCGTCTCTATGTCAATTCAAGGATAAGTATGGACTGGGAACAGGTAAAGGCCACGCGCGCACGCTCTTCGAGACACCTGCACTGGCTCTTATGGGTATTGCTATCGATATATTTATTGAGGATGGGCTTGAGCACGTTATTAAGTTCTACGATATTATCAAGCACCGCAAGCTTAATATACCGACACCTATTATGGCTTCTTCGCGTACTGGTGTTAATGGGTCTGCTAGTTGTTTTGTTTATACCAGCGGAGACACTCTCGACTCTATCGCTGCAGGCGACCACCTGGCATATCTTATGTCTGCTAATCGTGCTGGAATCGGTACTGAATACGCTATTAGATCACACAACGACCCGGTAGCCGGCGGCAAGTGTCTGCATGCAGGTAAGATTCCTCATTATAAGGCATTGCAGGCTAAGATCGAAACGGCTAAGCAGGGCGTACGCGGTGGCGCAGCGACCGTAAGCTTTAATGTCATGGATCCAGAGATCGACGATCTGCTTCGCATGAAGCATCCGACGACGGACGAGACTAAGCGTTTCCCTAAGATGGACTTCAGTCTGATCCACAATATGGACTTCCTACGTCGTGCCATCGAGAATAAGGATTGGTGTCTAGTATCCCTAGCGGATGCACCTGAGCTATACCATGCGTTCTACTATGCACGCGACCGTTTCCCTGAGTTGATGGACAAGGCGATCGAGTCAGGCATCGGTAAGATCATTAAGGCTCGTGATATCCTGAAGCTGCACGTACGTCAGTGGCAGGAGACGGGTCGTATCTATAGCTTCAACGTAGATCATGCGAATAGCCATACGCCATTCTATGACGTCATCCGTATCTCTAACCTGTGCCAGGAAATCGGTCTACCGACGAATGCCTTCGGTGACGTAACGGATCTGTACGAAGAGCCTGATCCAGATACAGGTCTAGTCGGTCTGTGTTTCCTAATGGCCGTCGACGTGGCACGTACGGAAGACGATGAGTACGAAGAGGTAACTTACTACGGTGCTCGTGCTCTGGATAATATCATCGACAAGATGTACTATCCGCTTCCTAATCTACGTTCCGGTCAGAAGTTCCGTTCGATCGGTATCGGTATGACGAACATGGCCTATAAGATCGCGAAGGAAGGTCTATCCTATGACGATCAGTACAGTCGTACCGAGATCCATAAGATTGCCGAGCGTCATCAGTACTCGCTGTATCGTGCATCTGTGCGTCTGGCTAAAGAGCGCGGACGTTTTGAGTGGTACGACCGCTGTAAGTATAAAGATGACATCCTGTGTATCGATACATACTGCAAAGAGATCGACGAGTATCATGATGCCGAGCTAGAACAGGACTGGGATGGTCTGCGTAAGGACATGGCTGAATACGGCATGCGCTTCTCTACGCACTCTGCCCATATGCCATGCGAGAGCTCTTCCGGTTTCGGCTATTCGACTAACGGTCTGTACCCGATCCGTAATCTTAAGGTAATGAAGAGTCGTCCTGAAGGTCTGATGCCATTCCCGGCTCCAGAGATGGAAGCATTGGCGATGAACTATCAGCTAGCCTGGGATATTGACACTCAGGACCTGTACAAGTTCTACGGTATCATCCAGAAGTTCACCTGTCAGGGTATTTCTGCAGATACCTATTTAGATAAGTCTAAGTATCCAGGCGAGCGTATCCCTATGCGCGTACTGCTGAACAACTTCCTGTTCGGCGCCAAGATGGGTATGAAGACGAACTACTATTTCAACACGGACGGTAAGTCCGATAAAGATAAGGATATTGGTTGTGACAGCTGTGACGTATGATTATTTAAAGCCTGCATTTGAAGTAGAACAGATTCATGGTGCGCGCTGGCGGATCATTGAAGGGGCTATGGACCCTAAAGGAACGAAAAATATGATCGGCCGAGTAGCGATCATCCCATATGTCAACGATGTTATGGCGATCAACTACCCTATCAAAGATACGACTCGTTATGCCACGCGATACTTCGTGGAGTATAAAGACATCCTGATGTTGGAGCGTGAAGATGGCTAAGGTTAGTTTCGGTCTCCGAGAAGGGTATATACAGGTCAAGCACGTCAAGGGTCATATCTACAAGGTAGTAGATCCTGGCCAGGGCTCTCGTCTGCAGGCCGGAGAGGGGATCATTATCTCCTCCGACTCGATCATCACGGGCGTACCTCTACTAAAGACCGTTCCCGGTACAAATGATTGCATCAATGATCCTCAAGGAGAGAGTGCAATCTTCATCAAATCATCAGACGTAATAGCAGTAGTTAAGGTGAATAATGGATCTACAAAATAACAACAACCTGAAGGGTCATTACCCGCTGTACCTAGGTGGAGAACTCGGTCTTATCGATAATATCCACGAGACCTATCCTCAGGTTGCTAAGCTCAGAGATGAGCTGTATCGTAACAAATGGGATTGGCGAGAAATCTCTCTAGCGAAAGATGCACGAGATATCGTTGATCCGACACTGGCAGCTGGCACTAAGGCGATGACACGTAATCTGGCTTACCAGTTCGCTGCCGACTCCCTGGTATGCTCTAGCGTGATTCAGGTAATGGGTAATTTCTGTAGTAACCCTGAATTACTCGGTCTTCTTCAGGAATTAGAGTCTAACGAGTATGTGCACGCGATGCAATACTCCGAGATCGCCAAGAAGGCCTATCTAGAGCCTCAGGAGCTCTTAGAGGAGATTAAGAGTACGGAACCACTGCTGGACCGACTGCGGCCCGTAGCGGACGTTCTAGAGGCTACAGAGAAGATGTCGCATCTATACGCACTCGGACTGGAGACGGACGAGACGCGTCTACGCAGACAGATCATTAAGTATCATGCTGCAGTACTGGCTCTAGAGGGTATCGGGTTCGCAGGTTCGTTCGCCGCCACGTTCGGTGTAGCCAAGGCGTATAAGTCGTACGAGGGTATTAAGAACTCTGTACAGCTGATCACGCGTGACGAGCTGGATATCCATGTGAACATCGGTATGACGATCCTCAAGATCCTCAAGGAAGAATGGCCTGAAGAGTATGCGGCCGTACTCCCCGAGATCCGCGTCATGTACGATACGGTACTGAAGGTAGAGGATAAATGGCTCGACTATATGTTCGACGGCGTGACGGTACGCGGTCTGAATAAAGAGTTGCTGTCTAAGTATATCTACTTCCTGGCCTTTACTGTATACAGTGCAGTCTTCGACGAGCACGATATAGAGCAGACGCCTAATCCTCTTCCGTGGATGTCCGAATATACCAACCTAGGTGATATTCAGGTGGCCGCTCAAGAAACACAACTGGTAAATTACAATGTCAATATCATTAACGATGACGTATCGGACGATGATGACCTTGATGTAACACTGTAAGGAGGCTTCGGCCTCCTTTTTTATTGGAGGTCGTTATGACCAGTATTGGTAATATCCGCGGAAGATTACGTGGTGAAGAAGTGTTCTCCGGACAGGTAGGAGATCCCTGTATCTATAAGGGGCAGGTAGAGATGTACGTTCCGTGGATGGATGAAGATGAATTGAAGAATATTCCTCTCGAGAAGGATGAGGAACCTCTGACTGACACAGGAGAAGTCCTGCATTACATCGTAGATACCTACGGACAATTTCTCAAAGATATTGATGCAGGAATCCGTCATGAAACTCACGAGTGGGGTTCTGATAAATTTATCTTTTACGATGTAGGTTCTGAAAAAATCTTTGCTAAGCAAAACCTCCATTCAGAATTCCTACCTTATGCAAAGAATATCCTGGAAGAGACTATAGATCAATTCGCTATGAAGCATAGGGATCGACCTTACTCCTATCTCATAAGAGATGGTGAAGGCGGTTGGATCTTCTCAGACACTGATGATTCAGCTAGATTAGGTCTAGCGACTCCTATTGACGTAATAGACATTGTTCAAGGTTATGTCCCGGGAGCTATGCATTACATCCGAGGCAACCGCCATATGGACGTAAATAGGGATTGCTCGAACGCCGATTACAGCTTACTAGGAGATCGTCTTCATGCCGAGTTCTGAGAATATACATGCACGTCTAAGAGGCCGTCCGTTCCAAGGTGAAATCGGAGACCCCTGCATCTATAAAGGTCGTACGGATCTGTACAATACTTTCATGAGATCTGGGACCGTAGAAAATACTCCTCTGCATGAGGATACTTTAGGTCTAGATAGTGACGAAGACGTATACATTTACTTTCAGGAAACTTACGGGGATTATTTATCAGACCTAGGCCTTATCGTTGGTCGATATATCGGTGCGAATAATTACATCGATGTAGAGCATGAGCCTAGCGGATATCTCCTAGCATGCCAGGAAATAAAAAGAGAGTTCTACCCTTACATGGGCCAGCTCCTGGATGAACTGATAGATACTGTCCATTATCTTTTACATAAGAAAGATTCGGAAAATCGTCCCTGGTACGGGTTAATCGATGGTGCTTGGGTAGAGACTACTATTGAAGAACGAGAGGGGAGGTCTCCTATCGTCTATCGTACGTACTGTGGTGAGGAGGTTCAGGATATAGTCCAGGGCATCGTGCCGGGAGCCCTGTTCTATGTTAACGGAGATGGGATTAAGACTATCAGACCTGATGACGGTACTGAATGGTCATTCATAGGAGACAGTCATCATGCCCTCTATTGAGAATATTTATAGCCGCATACACAATGAATGCCATTTAGATCCTAAAGGTGATTTCTACATGTCTGGTGGGGATATATTCTATCACCAAGGATATGATAAGCCTGTCAGAGACATTCACTCCATACCTATCTGTGAGGACCTTAATCCATTCAATACTTTTCAAGAAGCGTTTGATTATTTCTGCCGAACTTACGGGGATTACATACGATCTCTAGGGCTCTTCATATTCTTGGACGATGACTATGGTGGCCCGCATTCATTCATTGATATACGCAGACAGGACGATATAGATTCAGACCTCTTTATATACCAGGCTTTGAGTGCAAGGGCTTTACCATATGCCCGTACCATTCTAGAAGAGTTCGTAAATCAGGTGGATATACACTACCCGACAGAGTATGGTATGAAGAATTCTTTTATGTTATCTGAAGGGTACTGGTCTTCCGTAAGCTTGGAGGAATTTCGAGCCATGTCTTCTGAGGCACGAGAGGACGCATATATTACTGCTCATGAGGTAGAAGATATCATCGCAGGCGATCATCCAGATGCGATCGAGTACGTAGATGCTCAAGGCAATACATCCTCTGCTTATAATCGACATACATTTCGCTATTCAGTCTTAGGAGATAGGAATGTTATTAGTTACTAATATCCTATACTGGATAGGTGGAAGTTCTGCCTGCTATGCCAGTAGATCAAAGGATAGTTCAGAGATATACGACTCTACATCTTTTCCTTACAGCGTATTAGTAGAGCCGCCATGCCAAGCATAGATAATATAGAAGGTCGACTAAACGGAGATCCGATAGAGTACCTAAGCTACGGCGACCCCATAATCTACAAGGGCGAGTACATGATCCCTTCCGGTATTCAGGATGCTCTATTCGATCATTCTTTCGCAGAGCCGGCTCCTCTAGAGCCAGACGAGCATCCTATCGAATATCTAGAGGATGTAATCGATTACTTTACCCAAACGTATGGCTCTTACTTGCGTTCAGAGAGGTTCTATATCGATGTAGGAGAAAGCCGTGTAAGAAGAGCTATTCTGCTTAGCCTCGAAGGCGATGACGGATTGAGGAGCCATAGCCAGACCATACTAGAAAAACATCTCCCGTACGCTAAGACGATCCTAGAGGAATTCGTAACCGCAAGTATTATCGATGCGGTATCAGATTCTTATCTCTACAACACTGGAGAGGGATGGCTTACCGAGAGTACTGATGAGGATGGACCACCCTCCTTGAGTATCATATCGACTTCGTACATACTTGGAGAGATCTTCGAAGTGGTCGAGGGGAATCTCCCCGACGCTGCATTCTATATCAGTAAGCAAGGCGATCTAAGAGAGGAGTATGATGAATATCACTGCTATTCCGTAATAGGGGACTTTTATGATTAGATTAGAAGATCGAGGAGAAATGTTCCCTAACGAGATCTTGAAAGTAGATGGAGTAGAATACCTCTCTCATGAGATACGTACGATGATCGCTCATACCGGTGATAGAGGATTCTTTCACAATCACGAAGTCATTCGCTACCGTCCTGAATCCGAGGAAGGAAGGTTCACTACCCTAATAGAGGCAGAGCAGTACATCCGAATCACCTGTATGGATTATCTCAACGAGATTGGATACACCTTAGACGTGTCTAGAAGGAGGGATTCTATAACGGTACAAGTATTACCAAGACCTTCTTCCAATCATCAATTCATAGAGCGGATCCCTATTAGCGTAAAGATAACGGAGAGGAGTCTGAAATATCTAACTAATACAGTAGAGATAATTCTCTCCCGTCTTGAATCCAGTGGATACGCCAGTATTCTATTCCTAGACACTCATGGAGATATCCAAGTCATTCATCGCCACGATAGTGACTCGACCTTCTTATCGGAATACGAGACTTCTATTGTAGTGTATAAATCTAAAGGATATGTAGAAGATGTTATTTCGGGAGATCATCCGGACGCCATGTACTACCTAAGCGGGAGCTTATCATTACGTACATCGTATCAGGAAGGTTACTATTCAGTGATAGGGGATACCCCCTATTAAATAAATTCCCACCAACAGTTATAAAGAAGATACGAAGGATATGTACGCGCCTTCGTAAATGTACATTTTTAAAAGTCAATTGAGGACATATATATGACTACTCGTATTCAAATTCCAGGCCGTGAAGATCAAGTACTACCAGGCATGACTCTAACTGAAGATCAAGTTGTTGCTTCCTTCGCCGGCACCGTAGACCTGAGCTCTTATGAATCTTCTACCAGCACCGTTAACGGTGAGACCGTTATCTCCTTCACCAACCGTACCGGCACTAAAGGCGCTGGTGATGCAGACGCTTTCCTAAGCATGGTTCTTAGCCAAATCGCAGGTGCTTCGCCGGAAGTTACTTCAGTAGATTTCACTAAAGAAGAATCAGAGCCTGAAGAAGTTGAGCTGGTTAATACTCTGATCAAGATCCCTGGTCGTGAAGCTCAGACTATTCCAGGTATGGTAATGGACACTGCACAGGTTCGTGCTGCATTCTCTGGTTCTGTAGACCTAAGCTCTTACGACAGCTCTGAAACCGAAGAAGGTGATACTCTGGTGATCGAGTTCACTAACCGCACCGGTACCAAAGGTGCTGGCGACATCAATATCAACGTTGCCGGTAACGTAGTAGTTAACACTCGTATCAACATTCCAGGTCGTGAAGCTCAAACCTTCCCAGGTATGGTAATGGATATTGACGATGTTAAGGCTGCCTTTACTGGCGTAGTAGATCTTAACGACTACGAAGCCTCTTCTCTAGATGAAGGCGATACTCGAGTTATCTCTTTCGCTAACCGTACCGGTACTAAAGGTTAATCAAAGGAGCTTCGGCTCCTTTTTTTAGGAGAAACATATGCAATCATTTCCTGATCAGATGCTTGAGACCTTACAGGGTCAGATCTCTGATAGATTCCTGAGAGAACCTATCGAGATATTAGGAGAGGATCTGTTCAAACGTCTATTCGACAACACTGGTTCCATTCCGGTTATCGTAAACTTCTTGCAGTGCAACTGGCTTTATAAGCAGCTTGCAGGATATTATCTGACTGCAGAAGGATTCCGAGAGCTTAACCCAGAAGCCCGAATCCCTCCGTCATTCCTCAATGTTATTCGCGTGACCGACGATACGATCGTCATCGGGTACTATAAAGTATTCAACGGAGAGCCTACTTTACAGAGTCATCCTATCCGAATCGGAGCGAGCTTCGAGGGATTTCATACTAACCTTAAGCGCACTATTACTGAAATGTACGCTACAGCCTTAAGAGAAGGAGATCTATGGCTACTGAAAGCACTGAACCTTCCGGACTAGAATCGGTATTCAACGCCAAGCCTGGGTACACGAGTCCTAAGGAAGATATAGATCGCCAGTTCGAAAACATACTGGCCGATACATCTATCCCGACCGACCTAAGTCGACTAGGCAACTATTGTAATGCTCGTATTCGCGAGGCCCAGAACCTGTGGCACAGCCGAGAGAACTGCGACAGAGATAATACTCGTAATGCATCTCGTTGTATAGACGCTGCATCATTCACTCAATTCAAATCGATCCTAAGAGGTATCATTTATGTCTAGTATCGAAGCAACTATTCATTCAGACGGCTACGTGACCGTCAATACTAATCAAGGTAGGAAGAATATTTCTATCGCAGATTACCTTACCGGTCTACGCGAATTCCAGTCCCACTACTTAGGCGAGGTAGAGGAGTCTGATACTATTACTGACAGTTTCGTGATGCCTAACGGTATTCACAGAGCAGATCGTACTAACTTCGGTCATCGCGTCACGCTATATTATCCAGAAGCTACTCATACCGTATCTCACGAGAATGGTGAAAGCTATACGATTCCATTCCCTAATGTCGTCATTGAAGTAGATCTTCATACTAACGACTCCGGTTTTAAATTCGGTCGAATCAAGTGGTATGCTACTACTCGTGGTCGCTTATCTCTGCCTACACGCATGGAAACGGATCACGACATCTGGAATCTTCCTATGCCTAACATGTTCGACAGCGGCGAGATGTGCCTAGGCAGTAACTCGCTACCGGGCGTAGTGTACAACGACTGGTCTATCCTGGATATGTTATATAATGATATCCTAGTCCGATCCAAGTTCAATAACGACCTGTCTGTACGCGAGACTCGCAGAGATTACAGCGGCAGTGGCTGGCTGTCTGAGCTAGAAGGTCACGACTCTTTCCCATACGACTTATTAAGGTAATCCATGGCTACGATCATTAATCCAATTACTACAGTACTACTATCTCCTGAAGAATTTGACAGCGGCGATTATGATCGCTTTATGTTCAAGTATATCCTAGAGAAGGATGGTACTATCACGTACGTTACTACCTTTACCGGTGACCGATTCATCTGCGTACCAGAGGCTAAGATCAAAGGACTTGCCGCCGACGCGAAATCGCCTGCCCGTCCCAGTATCGTACAGCCGCTTGCTCGCGGTCAAAAGATCCCTGAAGAGTTCTTCTATCAGATCGAGCAATTCTTCCTAGACGTAATGGCTATGTCCCCTAAGGGAAGCAAGATGGGTCACGGCTCTTACGAAGCTCAGATCTTTGTCATCTGGAATCCTGCTACCGGTTATCGTCTTTTAGTACCTAAACAGACCGTATCGGCTGCGTCTGTTACTTACGATCTTCAGGAAGACCTATCTGAAGGCGATATCGTGATCATGGACGTGCATAGCCATAACACCATGGGTGCGTTCTGGTCTGGTACCGACGATCGTGACGACGGTAAGAACCCATGGATCTCTGGCGTATTCGGTGAGCTTAACCGAGAGACTAAATATCTATTCCGCTTCAATGACGGTACAGGTAACCACTTCGATCTTGATTATGATGACGTATTCGAGACCGAGGAGGTACCGGCTTTCCAAACCCCAAAGGCATGGCTGGACCGAGTGTCCATCCAATCGACGTCATATATGCGTCCGAAAGGCAAAGGTTCGGCCGCAGGCGGTTGGGGTTCATGGTACGGCAACTGGATGGACGATGCGGACGATCTGGACGAGAAGGAGCTTACCGAGATGAGTCAACTTCTGGCCAGCGATACGTTGGTATCAGAGGAGGAAGACCTGTTCTATGCTCTAAAGGGGATCTGCTCAGACTTGCAAAAGGAGCATGGAAAGACTTTGCTTCAAGAGCTGGAGTACACGTTCCTGAATCCGGACTATTGTCCAAATCTGCCTCAAGAAGATCTGGGCACCTTAGAAGCCATGCAAGAAGAGGTCGACGCAGTTAGAGATGCGACGATCGTATGCTCTGTAATCAAAGAGGTAAAAGATGCTTTATAGAAAGTTTGACTTACTGATCACCGATGTGATCGTAGTTGGCTGCGGTGGTACAGGCTCTCGCCTGGTGCCGCCTCTAGTGCAGATGCTTAAGAATGCACAGAACGCCATTAACCCTGCACTGTACTTGATCGACTTCGATGAGGTGGAGTTTAGTAACCTATCCCGTCAGAACTTCATCGAGCCTGACCTAGGCCAGAACAAGGCGCAGGTACTTGCTGAACGCTACAGTGCTGCCCTTGAGTTCCCGGTATTTGGTATTAACGGAAGGGTGGCGGTTAACACACCTATCGTTCAAATGGGTAATCACCTAGAGCGACGCATCAATCCATCGACACGCAAACTGGTCATCATGTGTGTAGACTCGGTGCAGGCTCGACTAGAGATCATGGCTGCAAGCCCCGCCAATACTGTGTTTATCGATGCAGGCAATGAAGATTCGTACGGTAATGTGAGTATTTTCGACAATGTTCATACAGATCTGTTTGATCTTAATTTGACCGATCTGAAACCCTTCTCGAATGAGGTTGCTATTCCATTCATTCCCGCGCCTACAGCCCGTTATATGGATAACTTACGTAATCCTCCGGTAGCTACAGGTTCGTGTGCGGACCAGGATCAGAGCCTAGCGGTTAACTTCCAGATGTCTGCAGGCATCCTGGCTGCCGTCCAGAGTCTGACGTTCAATACCCCGTTCGTGTACAATACGAACTACTACGATCTCATCCGCGGTAATACCACGAGCAAGATGACGAACGTATGGTGGAATCAGACGATGGCTGTTCACGATACCGGAGAAGATATCGTGCCGGATCCGGTACGTAGCCGTCTGAACAATGCTACTTCAGCATTCTTAAGTAGCGTCCCGGGCAATAATAGTAGTCGAATTGTCTCTAACCTGAACTCTGTGTATAATAGAGTTATTCAGGAAGCTAAGCTGATCGATCCAGCACTGCTAGCCCTTGTGGCATAAAAAAAGGAGCCCTAAGGCTCCTTTTTAGTTACTTCAACGGATTTTTAACTTTGAACAGCCAACGTAGTCCATATGTACTCGCCACAATTCCGATCACTACCCACTCGTACCAGCCGGGCGCCGTTCCCAGCGTCTCCCAGCCTAGAGCAATAGCTCCTTGCACTTCTTCGTTCGGAATAAATCCTGCGACAAATGGCGCCATGAAAATGATCATTAAGATCTCATCCTTCCAGCTGTGCTGCATCTGCCTCTGAGCTTCTACATCATAGTCTCCGGCCTGAGTCAATGCGGTCTGTAGCCTAGCTACCTCTCCATCGATCTTGGCTTTCTCTATACGAAGCTTACCTTCCGCTTTAACCTGCTTCAGTTCAGTGTTCTTCGTGAAAATTCCTGTTACACCTTCTATGGCGCTACCGATCCAATCCATCATGCTTCACTACCTCCTGGTCAGGTTTTGGTGTAGGGTCTTTAACGTCTTTTTTTAGCTTATGCTCGATAGATGTTATCCTCATGTCCAATACCGATATAGCGTCCTCTAACTTCTTAATACGGTCATCGGGGTCGGCCCAGCAAAGGGGAGTGAATAGCATAATGAGCGCTAATAAAACATGTCTCATATCCCATCTACCTCTCGGTTTCGAGTCGAGTCTCTACCTTTCCCAGGCTGACTTCCAACTTAATAATCGTATCAGACAACTTCTCGACGACGCCGAGGACCTTGTCCTGATTCTTAGAGAGGGAATCTTTCTCGGCCTCTAGGCCGGTCAGGATGGCTTTCATATCGGAGACTTCTCTTTGTACAGACTTAAGGTCCTGAGAGAAGCCATCGATGATAGGTTTTTGGGACTCTACGGTCGCCTCTAGAGCGGCTACATCCTTTTGAAGCAATGTAGTCGAACCCCAGTAGGTCAAACCTGCGGTTAATAAAAATGTTAAGAGTACGGGCACGATGACCTTCATCCAGCCGGTTGTATTGCTTTCTCCAGGCATCTCGTGTCCTTAGTCAATTTAACGGTAAGTCATTAACTATTTTACCACTAGAGTGATACGATAGGACGAACCTTAATAGTTGCATTGGATAATGTCGTAGTGATTACATCGCTCCCCGGGATAGTAATGTCTATCTGAGAGTCAGTATTCGCCGTAACGACACATTCGTACTCCGTACCGTCCCCGGTATCTACAATGAATACCTCGACCATATTAGACCCTCCTGTAGAGGTATAGTCGGACATTACGAGAGTAGCCATCTGTCCGCGAGTTACTGTATTACCTGCTACTGCGCCCGATGGAGGGTTAGCAGGATTAACAGTAATGTATACAGTAGATTCATTAGATACTAAACCATCTAAGTCTGCTACGGTGTACGTGAAACTATCTGATCCGACGAAGTCGGTACCTGAATAATCCAGATTGATAGTCGACAGAGTCTGTCCATCCTGAGTTGCAACGCCGTTAGCAGGCTGACTCGTGATCGTTAGCGTATTCAGGTCGATTTCATCATTATCATCGGACATGAGAGATGACAGGTTAACCTGAGTGAACGACGCATTGAAGTCTACCGTACGACTACCGTCTATAGTAACTGGAGCTGCGTTAGTGACAGTACGTACTGTTACAGATCGTGCTGCTGTAGATACCTTATTATCACTACCCGTACAACTGGCAGTTATCAATAACTTACCTGTCGGCAGAGTCGTAGTCGTGAACGTATTACCTGTATGTAGTACCGTACCTTCATCATCTCGCCAGATTATGTTGGCAGAAAGGTCTCCAGTGGAACTATCGATAGCCGTGGCTGTAAAGGTAACAGAGTCTCCTTCAGTAACCGTAATGGCGCCGGCAGGAGATGTCATTGTCACGACACAGCTGTTAGCCGAGCTTCGGACGAACTGGTTGTCTATAACGGTATTCGTAGTGGTACGAAGAAGTTGAGTATCTGCGGCAGAGAACCCTAAACCATCCGTCCCTAGTGCAGTCTGTAGCTCTGCAGGCTCATACGCCTGGTTGGTTACATCGGCACCTGTCAAGAATCGATAGATACTCAATGCAGAGATATAGGCACCGGCAGAGTTCTGGTGGATATTATCTGCATATAAATCCAGTGATGGATCTGCTACGAGGACATCATGCCAGGCCTTCATGTTGTTTATGAGCTGCATCTCTGGGAACCACGTCAGAGAGTTAGCCATATTAGTCTGGCCTAGGTTATAGCGATCTTCATCGTAAGTAACGTTGGGTTGGTGAGACCACACTACCCAGTCAGATCCTACCGAGGTAGCCCCATCCATAAGAGGAGACATCTCTGTATTCAAGTATGTCTGATAATCTGAATAGCCCGTACCAGGATCATCTTCATATTGGGATAATACAATATCGTAGTTCCCAGTGGCGATAGCGTCATGAGTAGGCTGGTTAGCATTATGCTCTATGAAGCTCGCCCCGCCCAACAAGGCCCTATCAATGAATACCTGCCCGCCGTCTGCCGCGAACATGGCTTCAACCATCTGTATTACGTCTTCTTGAGCATTATCAGGCTCTACCGGAACTTGAGTAAGAGAGTTACCTATCCACAAGATCTTTAGAACATTACCTACAGAGTAATACTTCTCGTTAGATGCCGCCACATTAGCATCATCATCCGTAGCCTGTACGGTGATTCTATATACGCCTTGAGCTAATCCATATCCGGATAAGTCCCAGTTGACCGATGTCTGAGCGCTCCCGGTAGCTACACCATTGATGTATAACTGAAGGCTAGGGTTAATAGTAGTATCGTCGGATACAGTAGCCGTCAAGGTATCGCCCGTGATGCCGATAGATATTACAGGAGGGTTTCCTACAAGGCCTGTCGCAAATGCACCGATATTCGTACTGTCACTGGCTGCTCCCGTAAGTATAGAACCTGCAGTCAGGTTATAGCCACCTACAGGGTCGTCTACTAAGTTTGCCTCTACATCTAGATTGAATATAGAGTTGACGTCTACTGTAGACGTATCGGTGATAGCAGAATTGTACT
>Ga0255768_10001508_pt1 | contig 23997 bp, 17 predicted proteins | sample 071ome_33_FD_179983 | JGI IMG/M metagenome (GOLD analysis project Ga0255768, IMG submission 179983) | Coastal salt marsh microbial communities from the Groves Creek Marsh, Skidaway Island, Georgia - 071412AT metaG (version 2) | ecosystem: Environmental > Aquatic > Marine > Intertidal zone >...
GTTACCAACATAATTAGATGTATAATCGGTAGCGTAATTTCCTATAAAATCTTGATTAAAGTTATTAATAGAATTTCTTGTGCTGTCTCTAGTTGAAATTCTAGTACTAATACGAGTGAAATTAGCGCCGTCATAGTTACCAGCATATGTTACGGTGCGATGGAAAGTACCAAAAAATCCTGAGAATGTTGGACCAAATGCATTAGAAAATGCAAATCTTGTTCTAGTAAAAGTAGCTACATAGTCTCCAGTAAAATCGCCTGTATAATTACCAATAAAATTACCAGCGAAATCGCCAGTATACGTGGAGATATAATTGCCAACGTATGCAGATTCATAATTTACTGCGGTAGTTCTTGTGGATACTAAAGTAGAATCTCTAGTGTATGTGTTAGCAAAATTATTTGTAGAATTTAACCCAATACTATTTCGTGTGCTATCTCGGGTAAAATTACCAGTTGCAGGATTAAGAAAATCAGTTGTGAATATATTAGTAGAGTTTCTACTAAAGGTAGAACCTCTAGTTCTAGTACTGTTTCTCGTATAGTCTAGATTAGCAGAATCTTGTTTAGTATCTGTGGCAGTTCCTTTTGCCACCCAAGTACCGGCTGCAACTGGTACGCCTTCTACTGATGATCTTATTTGATAAGAGCCTACCCCGTCAGCTACAATTCTTGTTGCAGAATAAGGTCCAAATGTGTTTTGCAATTCAGTGTCAGTATAAGTCTTGATATCAGGAGAGCCTTTTGTCTCTTGACGAACAGGACGAATCTCTGTAGGAGTAACTGCTGTTCCAGCATTTCTTTTATAAATGTTATAAATCACCGAAGTCCCATCTGTACGGGTATCAGTGAATATATTAGATCTATGCACCGAATGATTTGCCGGTGGAGATGCAGAAGCTGCTAACCTGAATGTTCCAGGATAATCGTTAGTAAAAATTGTCTCTAACAATCTATCACAAATAGCATTCATACTGGTATCATCAGCTGCAGTAATATCAGTTGATGTACCAGTTATAGTTAAAGGTTTAAAGAAATTTGCGTTATTAGTAAAATCTGTAGCGCCAGCTGCAAACCTTTGTTTTAATGTATAGTCAGTGCTACCGCTCGTAAGTATTCCATGATCCCCAACTGCTTCATTGAAAAAAGTATCAGTTAAAGTACCGATTGAAACTCCATCTGAATCTCCAAGACTGCCTTGATAATTATCTGCTAGTGATTTATTAGCAAACCATTGAGCTGCTTGATATGCAGTATAATCTTCTTCCGACTCCGTAACTTTCTTAAGATCCCCGTCGGCATTAATAATTTTTATGAGTGCTTCAGTTGCCATTGTGTGATCCTAGAGTTAGTTTAGAAGTGTACCATCCGAGTCATATATATCTGGAATTCTTGCATATGTTTCATTGATAGACGCTACTACGTTGCTTTTTGCTGTAGTAGATAATGATGCAAGATTGCCGATCTCGGCATCAAGCTCGTTAACTGCAGCAACAAGATTAGAGTCAGTTGTAGTAGTTAAATTAAAAAGTGATCCTATATCAGCAAATGCGACTGTAATATCAGAATCAAAATTAGAGTCAAGGCCTGCTACCCTCGTATCTAATTGATTAATCGCTGATACGATTGTTTTAGCACTAGTGGTTAAGTTGTTGTCTCGAATATCAGCATATAGCTCTATAAAATTATCACCACTATCGAATGCAATAAGTCTTCTTGAAGAGGAGAGTAATACTAATTGACCATTTGATTCCTGAATACTGGCATATGATCCTGCAAAGAAATTACCGTTTGTTGTTAAATTTCCGCCGAATAAACCCGTACCTGATGCGCTAAAATTACCACCAATTCTTGAGCTATCAGTCGTATTGAAGTTTCCGAGTACAGTAAGATTCGAACTTACTCTAGAACTATCTGATATGTCTAAGGTGCCTAAGAGAGTCGTGTTACCATCTACTTCAAGAGTAGAACCAAATGTTGCCGCTCCACCTGCACTCAGTGCACCAGTTACCCCTACACTATCTGCAAATAATACATCGTTACCAGTAAATGTTGCTGCAGTGATAGATCCAGATTTTATAATCAGATTGCCAGAAGTATTAGTAAATGCTGCGTATTGAGTTCCATCATCTTTTAATAGAACATCACCGCCATCAGCATCTAAAATAATATCAGCCGATCCATCGATTGTAAGATCTGCACCCGCCCTAGAAATACCACCGGAATCGATCTTTAACTGGTTAGTGCCAGGTACTCCGTTATTCCATACGCTTAGATAGACCTCATCGAAGTTTGGCGTAGAAGATGTAAGTACCGCTTGATCTATAAGTGCATCTGCAGAATCAAATTTATGCTTAATTTCCCAGAGAGCTGTAACAAGATCCGAATCACCTAATAGTCCAGCAGAATCAAATGGCGCATAAGTACCATAGCCAGCAGAGTCAAGTCTCTGTGGATCACCAATTAAATTGGTGATATCATTCACCCTATCTACTAGGGTGGTGACTCTATCTCTTATGCTAACATAGGTTTTTGCCATTTTACTTCTTCTCTAGTAATTGCATCAACAACGATTTGATTTCACTAACCTCATTCTTTAAGTCTTGTATCTCATTATCTTTATTACGTCGAGCTGCTCTAGCTCTTTTCATCTTACTTAATTCTGTTGTATTTATATTTAAAATAGCTCCAGTTTCCATATCTCTAACAAATCCTGGATGTCCTTCAACTTCAACTTTTACTCCCATTATGAACTATCGTCTCCGAGCGCGAGCGTACGAAGATCTGTGATAAGTGGAACCTTTGCACTATTATGAGATCCCATCTGGATCTTAACTTGATATTTGTCAAATGCTGGAAGTGTTCTAAAGAATTCACCGCCGATAGTATATTCATATTGTCTAAATACTTTAGGATCAGTATCACTTGTTAGCTCGTCATCTGGTGCAACATAAGTAAAATCTACTTGCCTTATATCTGAATCAGAACCAACTTGAACTGTTCTATAATATACATTGATATCACATTCTTCAGGCCTATGAGCACCTAATAATATCTTAAGACCTGTTGCAGGATTTTCTAATATAACTGGTTTTGTAATATGCTTAGCAAGGCTTGTTCCATCGGTAGCATCAGTTTCATTTACAAAATTAATTGGTACGTTAAAGTTAGTAGTTGAAGCTGAGTCTTGTCTATCGATAATATTACCAATAGTAAACATCGAAGCTCTTTGAATGTCAATAGTCGGAGCAACCTCAGGATTATCGTTTGTAGACCACATAAACGCTTCTACTTCTAAACTTTCATCGCCGGCAAAATGAGTTGCTTCATTAGAATCTGTGAGTACGACCATAGGTCGATTAATTTTAAGATCTCTACTAACTTCCATTACAAAATATTCAGAACTATCGTATGCTTGTTGACTAGAAGATGCAAATGATTTTGAAGTAGTAAATCTTGCTCTATGCTCTACTGCAAAAGGAGACGGTACTATCGTATTCAACTGAAGCTGTGCAGTTTCAAATACGTTTTGTACTGTAGAGGTAATTGTAGCTCCACCGAAGCTACCACTATCTGCTGCTGTACCACTATCTGCTGCAAACTGGAAACCAAAGCCATCAATTGCAGTAACTGTGTGTTGACCCATTAAAGCAGAGCCTTTAAATCCATTATACGTCGTAGCATGAGTTAAGCCACCTTGTATATTTACCTTATCATTAACTTGGAATCCGTGGTTTGGAACTGATACTGTAATTGTACTGCTTCCAGAATCAGCTTGAAATGGATTGCTTCCAAGTAATTCTAAATCTGGTTGATTTGCTTTAAATCTTGCTCGAGCTTGACGGGAATTAGTAAAATCTGCACGATATAATTTAAATTTAATATCTGCGTCTTGGTTACCTTCATAAGTTAAACCATTGCTTGAATGGTACATTTCACCTGTATTTAATCCCGTTTTAACTCTTTGTATATTACTTCCTAAAACGAAATCACCTAATTTAGAAGTGTAAATTTGATAATTATTTACGTCATTTGTTCTTATCGTAATTGCGTAAGCCTGTGATCCTTCTAGAAACACCGGTTCTTCAAAGGTAAATGTAGTAGCAGTTGATGCGTCAGTAGATACGTTAATATCAGCAGCATTTTTAGTAACAGTGCTTCCTGGTATAACCGCTGTCACTGAAGGTCTGCCACCTGATGCTGGTCGAATTTGGACATAAACAGGAGACTGAATCGCCGCTTGTACTCCTGTACCAGCAGCTATTAATGCACTGTCAGTAGTAGGTTTTCTTGCGAAAAAAAGATCAAGTTTAGTAATAAAGACCCCGAATTGCTCTTTTACGAAAAAAGTTTGAGCAAGAGGATCTGTATATCTGGTATTATAAAACTGACTCATAGATATTTATTCCTTTTGATCTTTATGCAGCTTTTTCTACAAAGTCACGGTATCTACCATGAACAGTGTATGTATTGTTATTACAGTATACGTCGAACCTATCTGTTGCAGTTTCAATGTATACAGTTTGTGTTAGGCCTGGAATATAATCAATACTGAAGATTTCTATATCGTTGATACTATCTCCTATAGAAAGTTCATCGACACGTTTCCAATTGTTATCAACGAGAACTGGATGATCGTTTGTAATTTCAAGTTCACCGTTAATGATGTAGTATCCTTCTCTCAAGTGGTTATGAACAACATCTGTAATAAGTGTAGCGCCAATTCTATCTCCTACACGTGCTTCAGTTACAGATTTCAATTGACCATTTAATAATGTCATCATATTTTCTGTGAGACACCAAACTCCGCCCATTCCACCTTCGCTATGGGTTCCGCCAGCAGCTTCAGCACCATTCATACCTCCTGGATCTGCATCACCTTTACCGGCATCAACCGAACCAAATCCCCCAGGGCTACCATCGATCGATCCATCGGCTAAAGCAGTATCTCCTGCGACCCAACCGCCGCCGCCAAAGTCTGAAGCAGACTGAGAAGATTTATTCGGTAAAATAAACCCTAAGAATTCATCAGGCGATGGAACGGTTCTAGTAGCAAATTCAATATTTCTAGTTGTTGTATATCTATTTTCAATAGTTTCTAAAATACCAACAGCAGTATAAGTTGTCATTGCATACGAAATAGCTGCTGTTGGATTATATGTATTGATATCTAAAACTTCTAGCTGAAGACTGGTTTTAGTCTTAAATTGAAGGGTAGAAGTATTCGGGATCATAATCCATCCAGAAACTGCGCCATTAGCATCAGTAACTATACTCTGTTTACCACCAAGTTCGGCTGGAAATTCTGTAGCATTTCTATATTTGTTATTTTTAGATCCGGTATAGAGAAACGGGCTACCTTTTACAAGTGCACCTTTTCTAACAAAACTAGCTGTACCTGTGTTAGCATTTACAAAGTTAGTAATGTTAACCCTATCTAAAAATAAGAAATGCCTAGTGTTTGGTCTTAGATTTTCAAATTTGTATGAAACAAATCGTGTTCTTGCAAACGGTATACTTTCGGTATCAATCAAGAAATCCTTCTGCACTGTAGTTCTAGAGCTGATATCAGAAATATAATGTTGCTCAGTGTCTTTCTTTCTATATTTTTTATTGCCTTGAACATATGTTCCACCAAGAACATCTTTTGTTTGTACAATTTGTCCTTCTTCTAATCTATTAAAGTCAGCTTCACTTAAACCAGACCAGTTATAATTCCACGTGCCGTAAGTCTTTTTAGTATTAACAACGTTAATTGTTGGAAGATAATTATCAGGTGCTCTATCACGATCTACCCAGTTATCTGTAGCGGGGCTGAGTGTTATAGTTCCTGTAAAGGTTGGTAATGCAAATGGTTGAAGAATCGTTGCTTCTGACGCTTGATCGTTTGAAATATACTCTACAGTATCATGTTTCCAATAAATCGTATCACCTATCAGAATGGTGTTGAAACTTCCATCACTATCATATACTAATGTGTTTTCATGTTGAACTGTATCGGGTCTTAGATGTCCCTGAGAAAGATCTAAAGAAGCTCTATAGTCATCTAATGCAGTATCTGAGAATGCATGATTAACGAATCGATCTGCTGTAATGCCAGATTTAAATCGATCTCTACCATCACTGTCTAAAACACTAATACTAGCGGTTTCTAACTCAAGTAATGTAAGACTGGTGAGTTCTTTTAATTCACCAAGTCTCTTATCAATTCTACCAATATCCCTCATAGTATATCGTTTATTGTCGGTAAAGTGTACCGCCATATCTTGATCATCTAGAAGAAATGGGTAAAAATGGAACCTAGCCAATTCTAAATGATTTGTACTTGCTACTTCTGGATATTTTGGTTCTAATTGTGGTGTACCTATCCTAACATTTCGAATCATATCTTCGCCGATTATAACCCGACCTTTTATGCCTAGATAAACAACTTCGTCAAAATTAATTAAGTCCGCGTTTCTAGGTAATTCATTTACAGATGCTGCTATGATATTTCCAGATGCATCCATTCGGGGTCTAAAATCTAATACCTCACGAAGCGGAATTAATTCGCCGTCGTTTTGCCTATGTGAAGGAATATCTGCATAACCTACTGCGCCGTTGTAAGACTGTGCAGTAAAGAAGTCTCCGGTACCGTGTGAAAAATAGCTATATGATACTGTGGCGGTTGATGCCGGACCAGTTTGTCCATTTTTAAGTTTAAGTCTTCCTAGATCGTAGAAGTTGTCTCTTTGTCCATTGTCTAGATTATATCGGCTTGTAATATCTAAAGAGGTCGTATCATCTACTACGGAAGTTAGAGCGTAAACATCTTGATGTGTTAATGTTATTGTTCCGTCTGCTGCTGGTGTAAATGCAGCTGAATTTGTATTCAGTGATTTACTTCGTACGGCGCCAGTCTTACTTTGATATGAAAGAATTGTAAGAGCTTGACTTGTTGGTAGATTTTGGAATGTTACTGATGTAGCAGTAGAAGCTTTAACGTCTGTTGCTACTGTTGCGCCGGTATCATCACGAGTTATTAACCAAGTTGAAACATCATCTAATGCGGTATAACCGCTTGATGGCGAAGATATAGTAACCTCACCAGCACCATCACTGGTTCCAGTAATACGGAATTGAGTAGTAATAGTAATATCTTCAAATCTTTCAGGTCTAGCTTGAGGAATTTCGAAGAAAACATTATTATTTAAAGCATCTTGTAGGACTGCAATCTTACTACCATTTGGTTGTGTAGTTCTTATAAAGTTACCGTAGAAATCACCAGTGCCTGATCCATTACCAATGGATCGCATAGCACCAATGTTAAATCCAGAATTCATTTTCAAATCATAAACAAAAACTTTATAATTTGAACCAGATTTTTCGTACCCTCTTACTTTACAGGTACCTCTGGTTGATCCACCATAATCCACAGCGTCCCGGATGTTTAGTGTTTCATGAGTGTTAACATCTGGAACACCAACTGCGCCTGATACTAGAAAATAGTTACCGTAAAAAGCGGAACTATTTACATTTTCTATAGTTTTTGTAGTTCTCGGTTTATCAAGTGTTATATGAGTAGCTTGACCATATGCTAATCGGCTTCCGTTAACATAAGCTGAACCAGAACCAATAATTACATCTATTTGATCATCAATTAGATCACCTGCACTATCACGTGAAGTCTGGAAATTTACAGGTATGTTTCTTTGAACAAAGTTTCCGTGTGTTTCATAAAATCTGACTCTTAGATCGTCGCCAACCCGACCGATAGCAGGATCTAGTACAGAAAGATTCGTATCAATCTTGCCTCTTCTTATACCAGCAAGTGGAATAAATTGATCATTTACCCCTGCATCAGATTCTTTTATCAGAGTTAATCTGATCCTAAATCTATCAGCTCCTGGTGCTGCTAGGTTAAGGTTAGCACCTGAATTATCAAATAAATCTTGATCATCATTTACCGTGACAATATCTTGAGTTACTTTGAATCCAACATTTCCGTCAAATGCAGATCCTGTGTCATTAAATTTCTGTAAGACAATACTTTGTTTGCCTGTAAATACGATGAAATCATTAACAAAAAATGTTCCAATATTACATGTAAATAATGATCCAAATCCTGTTCTAGGATTAGCAGCTGTATTTGTTGCTATAGGTCTAAGATCTGTAACACCAGACACTGTACTAGAAAGATTTTGTACACCAGATATTTCACCAAATACTACGCTTTCAGTATCATCAAGTTTAGTAACACCATTATCATCAATATATTTTCCGTAAATTACAGGAGGTGTAATTTCAGTACCACCTCCATCTAATACTGCTGCTACTACTAAAGTAACTTGAAATTTTATGCCTGTACTGGCTTCAGTAAGAATAGTATCATGTAAAACAGTAGGATCACTAGGTAATGGAAATGAAGAATCTAATTTAACATATGGTGTTTGTACTTCAGCCGAAAGTGCACCACCCGTAGCAGCTACACCATATCGGCCAAAATTAAAAGTTGCCAAATTGCTAATTTGTTCTTGAAGAATACTTTGAAGCTGATTGAGCTCCCTTTGCTGAAGAGCACGACCATTATTAAAAAGTACCCGATAATAATTATCGGTCTCTGAAAAATCGTCGTTATACGTATCAGAGAAAGTATTCTTATTAAATGCGTTTGGCATAGATTATTCCTTAAATCTCAATAACGATCTTTAGATCTTCTGTTGATGCTGCGTCTCGTTCAATTTTTGCTCGGTTATCAATATATAGCAAATCCCCAGAGAAGGGATCTATCTTAGGAGAGACTACCGCCGTTGATCCATCAGTTACTCCTGAAGCAGTACCAGCTGTAACGGTTTCACCTGTAGTAAATATGCCGAATCCAGTACTATCTGTTTGATGAATCCAGAGATAGTCTGTACCAGCATCTGAATCATATTTATCTATGATTGCCTGAGCAGTACTTGAAGCGCCTACTAAGGTTTCTCCAATTTGACCGCTGAATGATGTTCCGGAAACTGAGGCAAGTTTTACTTGTTTCAGAGTATTACCGGCTGTTATTGTTGCAATTGGTCCTGGTGAACCAGAATCAGAAAGATATGGATTTTTGATTAAGCCAATTTGACGGAAGAAATTATCTACAATGAATTCACCACCTTCTGTGCCGTCTGGTTTGACGTTAACCATAATAGCTCTAGCTCTAAGATCTATTAAAGGATTTCTACCAAATCCATCTCTCGGTCCTAATTGTGCTCTAGCAGTTGCATTAGTTGTTGGACTACCGCCAGTAATAGACACCGCGGCATAATCATATCCATTACCTATTCCACTCAATATTGATCCACTGTCATCTATCTCGATATAAGAAACTGCACCACCTACTATAACTGCGTTTGCGGAACCACTAGTCCCATTACCGGTAATTGTTACTGTAGGTTGACTAACATATCCTGAACCAGGATTTAAAACTGATACCCCAGCAAGTTGTCCTGAATCTGCAGCATTTTGAATACCCTGTTGTTCAATGTAAACAGCAAGTGAAGATGAATCAGTACTATCGACGAATTTAACAGGCATATAGTTTGCCGAAAGAAATTTACTAGCATCTGATGCGCCAATAGTATATAAGAACTTCCACACATATCCGTCTGCATATACCTGTGGGGTTGTATCTACCCCAGTAGGTTCGACAGATGATTGAACAGCTGTACCAGTAAGGGTGTCTTTACCCTGTCTTAGACAGATGTATACAGCATTATTTTCTGTTATTACATAATAAGGTGTTGCGCCGTGGCCTGCAACTACATCACTGTATGCAGAATATATCGTACCAGTTGACCAGTTATTTCTTGGTACCACGAAGCTCCAGTCTGCAGCAAGCTTCATCGATTGCATATTTAATCGAAAATCTCTTTCCTCTCGACCTGTGTTCAGAGGGGTTGGTGCCACATCAGAATCGTTCCAATCTTGCGATCTACCAATCCCAACATAGTAGTGTGTAGCAGAATCAGCCAGATCATTAAAAAGATTCTGGATGAATTCTGTTTTAAGTGGAGTAGTTACTATCGCTGTCATCTTCTAACCTTTATTTGCTAATTCTAACCCGACTACCAATTCCTTTATCGGAATCGCAGCCAAGAATGAACCATCCCTGTTTACCTGTTCCATCGCCCGGTGAATATACTGCAGTAAATCCCCCGCCTGGTTGTATAAAAACCTTTGTATCAGCACTATCGCCTTGAGGAGTAAATCCATAGGTAGCTGACGCAGATTTTGTTATTGTCGCTGTACCATTATTTACATTTAAAACTTGTATAACTTGACCTCTTACGCCATCATCAATAGTTAATGGAAGAGTTGATGTACCATTCAAATAATGAACACCAGCATCACCAGGTAAAATCATACCCGAAAGATCGTAGTTTGAATCTAAAAATGTGAAAGAAGCCGCAAGATTAACGGTACCTGTACCTTTTCCACGTATTGTTAAATCTATATTAGCAGCTGTACCGGCTGGTTCCATTATAATTTCACTTGTACTGGCACCAGCACCATTCGTAAACTGGAAATAGTTTACCGCCGAAGATGTGGCAACAAAATCCACAGAGACCGCGCCATTTGAATCTAATAGTCTGTTTACTGTCAAATCATGAACAGTGGGATAATTTATTGTTTTATTTGTAAGTGTAGAGGTTGACGTATTAGTAACAAGGGTGTCACTATCTGTCAACGTCGGAATGTTTAAATTTATACTTTTTGTCATTCCTTCAGCAGTTGGAGGAACGAATGCATAGAAATTTGTAGCTCCTGCTGAATCATATATGTCAGGATGTACTAATGCCGGATCAACTAATGTCTTATTGTATAGTGTATCTGTTGTAGATTGTAAGACAACTGTACCTGTTGAATCTGGTAATGTAATTACATTATCTTTTGTTGGTTCGGCCGGAATTAATTTCGTTTCAAATGCGTTAGCAGCTGCACCTTCGAATTCTATACCGCCAGTACCACTATCAAATAATCTAACCTTTTCTGCAAATGCATTTTGATAGAGCTCATCGAAATTTGAATTAATCTTTGTACCGGCAGCACGAAGCGTATCGCCAGTGTTATCGTTTGCTGTCGTCCCTAGATTAATTGTTTGTTTTGCCATGATTTAATCCTACTAAAAGATTTCTACTTTATTTATACATGTTATCCATCAATTCTGATAGGGAAGTCATCAGAATCTACACCTACTCCACCGAATGCTGAGTCGCTATGGTAAACATCAGGGAATGGTAATCCATTACTCAATGTACCAGTCGGTTGATCCTGTAGCGATAATCTAAACAGACCACTAGCAGAATCGAACACTTCAGCCCTAGTTCTGTCCATGGTGACGAAGCCGTCTGCAAAGTCCATACGACCAACGATACCATCTGAATCTTCGTCGAATGTTGGTGAGCTATAACGCATAGCATCGACCATGTGTCTATAGTTGTTGTCGATGTATAGAAGCGTGCCAAACTGATTGGAGTCTGCAGAACCACTGGAATCGATAAATGCTTCAATATCGCTACGGTACACGTCGAAGCGATGTACTTCTGAAGAATCTGTGTACAGTCTGGAAATATCCATTGCAGCTGCGTCTGCCATAGCAGCGATACCTTCAAAGACTGGATCTACTTCTTCCTGTTCTTCTGAGGTAGGCATAACATCAAAACCAAGGTCTTCATTTACAGTAACGATTTGAACCTCATTGCCAACAAACATACCAGCCGGATGTGCAAAAAGCTGATAAAGCTCAATCCAATCAGCACGAGATAAACCGACTTTAATTAATATAGCCCAGTGCTGAAACACCTTGTCATTCATGATAAACTTACCAGATTCAGTGCCAATAGGTGTTTCGCCTATGTTGAAGAGTAAGTCTTTGCCATATACAATATCAGGATCTTCTTGGAAAAACGCACGGAAGAATCTTTGAATACCGTACTTGGTACCCTTTGTTCGATAGTAGTTATTTGAAAGTTCTGCACCAGTTCTCGTGTCTAAAATGCCTTCGAGATAGTTCTCACCTAATAGAAGTTCATCTTCAATTAAAGTTAGATTACTAGCTCGAGTTTGAGCAATATCTCGAGTGGTTGCAAGGTTTTGTAAGAGATTACCAAAATTACCATCAGAATCTAGGTTTTCGTAATACTTCTTAAGAAAAGTTACTATTTGAGGTGCATCAGTTTTCCACCACTCTGGAACAGTAGTGTCTACTGTGCTAGTAGGGAATCTAACTTCCCTTCTACCTATATCCTGTAAGGTAATGTCAGACATTAATTATCAGCCTCTGTTAGGACATATTTAGTATCAGATATCTCAGCATCAAATTTAAGTAGATTTTCTCTCACTGGAGTAATAGCACTTTGATTTGCTGGAACACACGAAATCTTTAATAAAGTTGCTCCTGAAATATCATCTACTCTTAATCCTGTAATAATAACTTGGCCGCCTAATTGATTATAACTTCCAACGCTATCTACAACAACTTCGTTTGTTCCGGCATTTACTACTTCAAGATTATTTGATCCTGACGTATTTTGTATACGAACAGTTTCATCTCCTAATGTGTAAGTAGTACTAATTACTGAAGTTGATGTGGTTCTAGGAATATCGATTGCCGCGGGGAAATTAAGTGTTACCTTATTTAATGCATTCAGCGTTGGAGTAAACCTCTGTTGCATTTTAATGTCTGCCCTACTAGACAGAACAGCGGGACTAACTGCATCGATAAGTGTTAATAAATTTGATCTTCTGAACGATTGATCAAATCCTCCAATCGCGTTTGTGAAATAATTACTGATAGCAGTATCAACTTGTCCTTTGATGGTATTGATAGAAAGAGGAGTAAGTGCTGGATTAACTTGAAAGACAACATTAGACTGTACAAAGGTTTCAACTGGATCTTTAAATTCTACCCCAAAGGCTATAACAGCTAATTGATCTACTAAATTTCGAATACCTGTTTTAGTGTTTTCTTGAGTTTCATCATCTACATTATCTTCAAATAAAATAGATGTAAATACAGTACCAAACTTAGGAGAAGGATCATCTTGTCCGCCATAAGTTTTAATATCAGCAATACGTGTTGAATAATTCCGAAGAATAATTGCTTGATAATCTTCTGCTGTAACCATTCTATTTTGTGAAGCATATTGGAACGGTGCATTTGTGCGAATAGATTCGATAGATTCTTTATCATCGCCACCGGTTGATCTAGACACAAGACCTACTGTAGGCGTAAAAGTTTCACCTTCTACTGTGACAACATCTACTGGTGTAAAAACTCCAGCACCATTTGCAAATCCTGCGCGTGTGCTTAAGTAATTTACTTCAATTAATCCACCGGCCGTAGGAGACTGCCCTAAAATACCATTGTTACCAAATGACAATTGATAAAATCCATTTGGTGATTCTTTTAAAATGAATATTGTAGAATTTTCATTTACAGAAGTAATATCAATAATATTTGTAAATGAAGTAAATTCGCTAGAAGATGGAGTTTCAAAGAAATCTACTTTTGCAGTATCAACATCTAAATCTACATCTGGTATAACATATACATCAGCTTCATTAAATTCACCTACATTAAAACGCTTTGTTTTTCTAGTTCCTTCTAAAATAGGTATACTTGTAGATCCTTCTGTAGTTGTAAAACGATATATGCCATTAGAATTAGTTGCAGTATATGCTTCTGTTGTTTGAAAGATATATGTAATTTCATCAACTGTAGCAGAAAATCTAAAAAACGCAGGCAATTGAAGACTTGCCGGAGGAGATGCTACTCCACTAAGATCTAAAGTTATAGTAACTAATGCCCTTGATGCCGTTTTTGAATCTGGAATATATCCAATACCGGTAGCAAGTGATACTAAAGAACTACGAAGTTGAGCAGTACCTAAAAATGATTCGTTTAAAGTGAAGTTTGCCACCAAAGCATTGATGTGAGTATTATATGCTAATACATCAAGGATATTTGAGAGGCCAGATGCTTCAAAATCATAATCGGCGAACTCAGTTTGTCTCTTAAGAAATGTCTTCAGATTAGTTTTAATATTATTAAAATCTAAATCTGAAGTATTAATTGTTGTTGCCATTTTATCTCAACCTCTTTAAGATTGTAGTGAATGATACAATTTCATCAGAATTAATAACTCTAAAAGTGACAGTTGCTTCTATAGAATTAAAATCCGGTTGACTGTTTACGTCCACTGAAATTACTCTAGCTCTTGGTTCGTGTTCATTTATAGCTGCTATAATGGTATCTCGAACCTGTTCCCCAGTTTCATCATCGGCTAGTTCAAATAATAAACCTTGAATATTACCACCAAATTTAGCATTAAAAGGTTTTTCATAATGATTCGTTAAAATTAAATTCTTTACGGCTTGCTTAACAGCAGCTGCATCAGTTTTTTTAAAGATCTCGCCACTTTCTTTTGCAAGAAATGGTATATCAATGTCTTTAAATAATTTTCTGCGAGTGCCTACAATCGATACCGAATTTAGATTAGCATCCTCAATTGATAATCTTCTAGCCATGATAGTCCTTTAGTTATACGATTCTATTTATGTCAAACATACATAACTTCTATAAGATCAGAGCCACTTAATTTCTTTATATTATAAAAGGTTTCTAGTTTACCTGAAGCAGTTGACGCTTCATAATTAGGTCCTATTTCCGGTAAAACGAATGTTACCCTAGAAAATATACGATCTGAATCTGGATCAAACTGATCGTAGCTTAATCTAATTGTATCAAATGTGAAAATATATTCAGCTAGATATTCAGCAAAATCGTATGTAACTTCTGGATAATCTTCATTCTTTTCGTCGACTAATCTATATGTCACTGCACGACCTGTTCGATGTAGATCAAGAATACCGCCTTCTGTTAATTCTTCTCCTGGCCCTGGCTTATAGATTCCAGTGTGAACTTTAATACGGAAGTCTTCGAATCTACCAGTATCGTTTCTAACTAGTTTAATGATCTCTGCCTGGAGTGAAAGATACCTAGCAATATCTTGTCTTTCCTTAAACGTTGCTACGTGATTGAGTGTAGATTTATTACCTCTACCACCAAGGAATGTACCTATCGTAATACTTGGGCCAACTAACGTTTGTGAATTAATTGATAAAGGTCCACTATCAACTAAAGCATCGGCAAAATATCTAGATGGAGGTGAAAGAGGAGCGGCCGCTCTATCACCAGAAACATATTTGTCTCTATTCTGACCGATAGCATTACCTACTTGCTTATCCCTTGGCGCGTGGCTAACCGAACCGCCACCACTGTTTGATCTACCTATGCCAGGAGGTACAGCCTTTGCATATCCATCATCAATAACTTCCCATTTAGCTAATGTAGCAACATATTTTGCATCATTAACTGTTTTCTCTTCCATGAGCTGTGCACGCGCCTCGTCAATCGTAGGTATGCGCTTAGACTTACCGCCAGTATCGGTTGAAAGATCCATCTTCTGTTTAAGTAGATCACCGGTATCGATTGTGACTTTTTTAATACCACGTGTAGATTTAGTGAGATATTCGCTAAGAATATCTGAAGTTGGTTGTTCAGTAATTTTGAGTACACCAGATGAATCGACTAAAGTACCTCCACCAGCACCAGCTCCAGGAGGAGCAACAGCAGCCTGATCTGCTGCTGCAGCAAACGCAGCCTTACCGGCCAATGAACCATGGAATGTTATAGCATGCATAGAAGCATCAGACGTAATTCTGTCTGTGGCATGAATATTGTCTGCGTACATAACAACTTCTTTACCACCAATCGTACCACTAGAACCAAATACAGCAAGATCAGCTGCTGCTATATTTGTGCTTGGTGCAGATACGTTAATCTCTGCTTGAGATGATGTTCGCATAATTCCTTTTGAGGCAACGATATTTGTACCTTCTATAGAATTATTGTAATTGCCTTTAACAATGTGGTTTTCATTTCCTAAAATAGTATCAGTTGTTGTACCAAGTACAGCTGACGAGTTATTCCCCTTTACAATCGAACCTTTGTTAACACCAATCGATTCTCTATAAGATCCATCAGCATTTATTTTAATATCACCGCCAACATTATATGTGAGATCACCGCCAACTTTAATATTCATATCACCTGAAGCATCTAATCGAACGTTCTGTGCTGAGAGATTTACGTCACCTTCGATAATAATAGCACCTGTACCACCAACGGATGTAACAAGATGATTCATTGTACGAAGTACTATCGTACCATCTGGCCTCATCTCTATACCAGAACCACTACGATGTTTGAATAATACAGTTTCACCGCCAGGCGTATCATCTAAAACGATAACATGACCGCTCTGCGTCTCTTGAACTTGCACACGAGAATATTGACTAGTTGCTTCGTATTCAGTATCGCCTAAGAGTGCAGTTAGATCTAGATCATCGTCACCACCACCAAGACTCAGCTTATGCTTATGCCGACCAACGGCTTGTGCATTGAGCGATGAATGAAAATGATATTCTGCACGCGGAAACTGACCAGAAGGATCTGAAAATCCTTCAAATTGCGAATGCCTAGTATCAGATCCTTGTCCGGCTTCTTCTCTTTGGCCTTCTCTCTGGTCTTGCTTACCGTCATCTGGATTCGCCTGATCAGGTCTAAATTGTTGTACCACTTATTTCTCCTACCATCCGTCTATTCTAGTTTGCCGCTGAGACTGCTGTGCTGAAAATCTTCTTTTTAATTCTTCTATTGTTCCACGTTTTACTGCTAAATTCATTTGTTTTCGAGATAGGCTTCTGCCATCGCTCTGCGGATCTGAGAAGTTCTGTTGTCCAAATTTATTCATAGTATATGCTGCAACATCAAATCCTGGATCCATTGTATTATTATTATTTGGAAGATCTCTATGTCCCCATGATTCTATTCCTGGCCATCTTTTATATGCGGCTGTAAGGAATAAATCCATAGAATCATATTGAGCTTGAGTAATAGATTTAGCGCTGATATATTTATTTGCTTCTGGTAAGCCTGTAGTAGAAGGACAATTAAATCCTGCTACAAATGCTATACCAATTGTATATTCATTGAAATTCTTTGCGTGACCACCAACCGTATTAATCTTGCGACCTGCTTGAATCGTGCCGTCTCGTTTAATAATAAAATGATATGGTATCTCTGAAAATCCATCGGCTTGATAAAATGCGTCTAATTCTTCTGCACCTATATGATATTGATCGATATAGTTATTTGTCCAATGCCATATGATTTGCGTAACATCACGATCACAAGTAAGAAAATATTTAACTAATTCAATCCTTGAATTAAGTATAGGAAACTCACCAGATGGATATTCGCTTGGTCTTATAGCTTCTTTTCCATTTGTACCAACGGTCGGATCTGTTTGTTGTACTGTACTTGATACATTTGTTGACGTATTTTGTATTGACGATTCAACTTTACTTAAATTATTTTTTAATGAATTAAGAGAAGTTTGTAATGCATCACTTAACCCACCTTCAACATTTTCTAATCGTTTCATTGAAAGCTTTAATGCATCGGGAGATGATTGATCTAATAGTATACCAGTTTCATCAAACTTATCTTTTAATCCTTGATCTATAGTCAATTTGCTTGTAGCGCTATTGAGAGCCTTTGTTATATCACCGGCAAATAATTGATCTTTTATACCAATAGCAGTCTTATCATCGATCACTGTCGATAAACTAGATATTACATTTTTTAACTCACCAGTTTTATTTTCAATTATATCCTTCATAAGGTTACCACTGCTAGTACCACCGAGAGATTTTTCTAATGCTTTATTGAATCCTTCAAGATCTTGATTTATTTTTTCTTGAAGTTGACCACTCTTAATTGTTTCAGTAATTTTATCGATAGCCTCTTGTCGATCTTCACTCGTAAGTTTCTGCAAGGCTTTTTTAGTCTCTTCTTCAGATTTGCCTAAAACTTGTTTAAGAGATTCTGATGTTCCTTTTGCATCAATAGAACCAAATACATCTTCTAGCATTTCAGCTGCAGTAGAAAGTGCATCTCCAGCAGCTGATACGATACTTTTAACATCGATCGTACTAATAATGTTATTGACCTCTGTAGCCTTTCCAAAGACGGGCTCTAGTTCCGGAGCGCTTACAAAGTTTTTCATATTCTCGGTCATTTTACCGATTATAGGAGCTGATATGGTTTCTAGATCTTGTACAGCATTATCGATCTCTTGCGTTAAGCTTTTCATACCGCCTTTTTCTTGATCTAATTCTTTAATCGTACTATCGAGAGCGGCGCGCATATCCTTTGCGGATTCAAGTAATTTATCTCCAGCATCTTTCTGTAGAGGTGCTAGCCTATTCGATAGGGCGGTAAGCTCACTATTAATTCCATCTAAACTTATCGGCATTATGCTATCCTAATAAAGTTATTATAAACTTTTTTGGCATTTTGAATTCGTTCTGCTTCAGCTAACCTTGAAGGCTTTCCATCAACAGGGCTTCTAGCTGCACCTGCTGCAGATTTAACTAATCCTCCTGCAGCGTTTACAAACGAAGGTCTTTCATAATTTCGTTGAAAATGAATAGCTGCATATGTCGCAGTCTTTTGTCTTCTTAATTCAGCACCTTTGAAATACGGATCAGTAGAAAGTTCGTAATGTATAAACGCAAGTTGTGCAACAAAGTCTGTAGAAGCTTTACCTCTTTCACCGGCAAACTGAATTAAATTATTATATCTAGGTGTGCCTGAATACCATTGTGCAATACCAAATGAACCACCAAGATTTAGATCACCTACTGCGCTAGCATTTAAATTACTTTCTGTAATTAAATTTCCTATAATACCAGCAGTAACTTCTGGGCTATATCCTCTCTTCGGACTAGTAAAGTATTCCCAAGCTAATCGAGTTTTATCTCCTAAAGATGCATCTGGGCTAATAACAAATCCATCTAATCCATCTTTAATAGTGCTTTGAATTCCAGGTCCTAAGCCACTTGAACCAGACGTTCCACCGTATGGATTACCACCAAGTATTTCTGATTGAGCTCTAGAATTAGGATCATTGTCTTTTGAAAAAAGCTGCTCATTGCTAGGAGCTTCAATAGTTGGAATACTACCAAGTATTAATGGTAACTGTGAATTTGCTCCATCTAAAAATATACCAAATACCCTTGCACCTACTTGAAGTGATGGATTTCTACCAAGGCCAGATACGCCTGGTTCTGTGCATGGTACTAATACTTGTGCATATGGTAGATCTGCATTTGGCACATCTGATCTATAACTATGAATACCAAATATTCTAACTTTTACCCTACCAAGCTGAGGATCATCAGTGCCAACTTCTTCAACTACACCCATAAACCATCTAGTTTCGTCGCCATAAAAATATGAATTAATCGGATTCATTATTATTAGTCCTTCGCATTACTAATTTTAGCGCCTTGGCATGTTACAATATGCTCTCCATCAATAAATCTATGTGCTGTGTTATATATGAGATATTTTCCAGATCGTTTAATATCTATTAATTCTTTTTCAGATATTTGAGGCTTATCTGCTATAGCAGCATCATTTCTTGGATAAACAAAATTAATATTACGGCCTAAAGAAAAATTTAATCCTGTTAAGAAAAACACACCGCTTAAAGTAAACTCTGCAGAATTTTTAAATATAATATGCCTATATGCCATCGCTGCTGCATCAAGATTTAATTCACCGGCATTAGAGGCTTCATAATAGTTTTTATAATCTGTATTATATGTGTTATTATATATTATACGAGTAATAGCTTTTGCGGTATGCTCAGCCAGAGGAGCTTCTCTTGTTGGAGATATATATTGAAATGATTCATCAAATGTAGATAATTGATCTCTGGGTATAATTTGATCACGAATTAATCTATCTAAATTAGATTTTAAATTAAATTTAAATGTTTCAAGTCTGCCTGTAGTTGCATCAAATATATTATAATTACTAGTTAATGTACCAGCATTTATAAAATCTAATGTATTTTCATTATTATTACTTCTAAAAGTGTCTACATTATAAAGTAATCTTTCGTCGTGTATATTTTCTGGAGCTTGAACATATGCTCTAGAATATCTAAAAGGCAATTTATTCCATACTGGTTCAAGTATCATATCCTTTAAATTTTTAATTATTAAAACATCGTCATTTAAAGTAGAAAACATATAGTACGGCAAGCCTTCTTCAGTAGTAGCTCTTTTAAGAACCCATTGCGCAGCCTGTAATGGATGCATCATAGGAACTACTATTTTCATTTCTTTTTGAAATGGTTGTTCACTTAAGTTTATTGCTACCACATTTAAAGTATCTGCTAAAATCTTTTTAGCAATCTCAACCGGATTTCCCGTGTATGATTTACTAAGAATCATATTTTGATTTAAAAATGCAATCTCTTCTATAAAATCAAATATGAATACTTCAGAAAATTCACTAACCTTTTCAGAATCTGCTGCCGATGTTAGAATAAAATGTTTAGTAATAAATTCAGTTTTATTTTTAGGTTGCCGTAAAACTAATTCTAATTTTTCAGTACCACTAAATCGTATATAATCAAAAAATCCAAAATCATCACGAAGAATTAAACGGCCAGTTAGATATGGCTTATCTAATGATTCATAGATCTCTATATTGTCTATACTATTTTTAATGTTTACATGTCTAGTAGATCCTCTTGAAATAATAGCATCTTCAATAATATAATCTTTACTAGACTGTAACTCTTTGGTTTCCGCCATTAGCCATCTCTCATCAATCTGGCAAATTCAGTTTGAACTTGTCCCACAATGTTTGGTAAAAATACTTTAATCTCACGAAGATTATCATTTTTCTCAATCATGCGATCGAGATAGGTAATTGGTGTTAATCCTAAAGCCGATGCATCTGCACCAGCCTGTGTAAATGGATCTATGTCGGTAAATTCTTTGCTAGCGTTTTCATAGTGATGAACAGAATCATATTGATTCTGATTGCTTTCAATTGATATTCGATCACCAATGTTTGTTGTTCCGTCTGGCTTATATGGTTGGATAAGCTCACTTGTTCTGTAATTTATAGTGTTTAATTTGCTTACAACAATTTGACCAAGATCTAAATATCTTTTTACTACTATACCTCTTGCACCAGATATAATTCCTCTTACCTCATCACCAGGAAGAAATGTTTTAGATATATCGGCTCGAGTAATAAGGACTCGATTAGGATAAATCTTTTTTGCTAAATCAAATATTTTAGATTGTTCTATCGGCCAACCGCTTTCACGAATGTCGTCATTTAAGAAATAAAATGTCCAGTAATATTCGTCAGTGCCATATAGTTTATGTGATAAAGTATCAGCTCTTTCACCATCATTAATAGTTACTGTTGTATGAAATGTTACATCGTCTTTAATTTCGTCGACAAGAGAACTAAATGCACTAATGTTTTGAAACAGTGAAGTTGTCTCACCGTTACCAAATTGATAGAGGAGTTTAGGAAATGGTGTAAAAAATTCACTCATTAGAAGCCTCTCTCGACAATATCTTGTCTGTTTAATGCTCTGGTTTCTGTAAAAGACATACTACACGATACTTCAGCAAAAGATCCATCTGAATGCATGCCCATACCATTTGGATTATAGTTTGTAGTAAAACTTTGCAAATACACTGGAAGAAATCTAATATTTGCAGCTTGACTATCGTTTTGATTACCATATTTTATTTTGATTTGGAATCTATTTGGAAACTTATATCCATAATGGACGCCACCTGCAATAAGTGCTTCTGGATATAATTCAGTCCTGAACCACTTTATAATCTTAGTAATTTCATCGGCCTCAGATTTACTTTTTGCAATTAATGTAAAATTAAAACTAAATTGTCTTAATGGCACACTGTCAAATTGTGCTCTTCTATTAGGATTTGCTACTACGCCGGTTAACTGTTGAACTCCCCTAATAGTATCTTGTCCATATAATGGAATTCTTTTAGCTATTCTTTGAGCTGCTAAAGCTGCCATACCTTCAGATAATTGTGCTGTTCCAGTAAGAGAACCGACTGTTGCACCTATGCCTTTAGCTACTTGGTCAGCAGCGATTCCTAAAAGCGAACCAATACCAGCATTAGCGGTAGTACTTAAACCTTTTTCAATGGCACCTCCAATTAAACCTAATTCCATGCTAGTGTTTATAGAAACACCATCTTGAATTTGAAGTTGTTGAGGTAGATATAATTCAACACTTCCGGCTTCTTGGTTTATTTTTAAAACATCTGTAACAGCAGAAAAATTTTCATCGTCAGCTTGATTATTCGCGGCATCGTTACCCCGGCCAACCAATTTATTAAATAAATTTCCTACATCTTGCCCTATTTCATCAACCCGCTTTCTTATATCAGTTTGTAATTGAGCAGGATTAACAGAAGGATTGGCAACAAAATCACCAATATCGTTTCGAGGAGCAGATGCTTCTGCTACAACTTGAACAGCAGCTTTTTTAGTAGTGTTTACGCCTTTTTGTATTGCCTTTCCAAATTGAACTCTAGCAGCATCTTCATCAAATACTGAAAAAATAATACGACCTTTATAATCATCTTGATTATCCAATGGAAATTTTAATCTACCATTAGTACCAGATAACTGACTCTGCAATTTCTGTTGCAAATTTGGAAATTGAGTTTCAGGCATTTCTTTTCCTATAAATAAAAACAATCATTCATTATTTATAATAAACTCTATGGCATATTCTGGCAAATACCGCGTGAAAAATACAAGTAAATATATTGGTGATTACACTAATATAGTATATCGATCTTTATGGGAAAGATATTGCTTTAAATGGTGTGATGAAAACCCTAGTATAATAAAGTGGTCTTCAGAAGAGACCATTGTTCCGTATTTATATGAAGTTGATAAAAAATATCATCGATATTTCGTTGATCTTAAAATTACATTTAATAATAAAGAAACATGGCTAGTAGAAATAAAGCCGAAAAAACAAACGACTGTACCAGAATATAAAGGTCGAAAGACTAAAAAATATATAACTGAATCTTTAGAATATATTAAAAATCAGAATAAATGGAAAGCCGCTCATAATTTTGCAGCTGACAGGGGCTGGAAATTTGTAGTATGGACTGAAGATACTCTTGAAAGTATGGGTATTAAACCAAAATCAACTAAGCGTTTAAAACCTTACAGAAAAAAGCATAAATAACAATATGAGCAATATATTTCAAACACTCGAGCTAGAAGCTTTTAGAAACGGAATCCAAGCAAGGACGAAAGAATCACGCGCATGGTTTCGAAAGAAAGCTGCAGACTTAGGTAAAATTAATCGCAACGCATTGATGCGTGAGCAACCGCTTACTATTACGCGCCGGAAAGATACACCTGAAATAGGAAGCATGTATATGTTTTTCTATGATCCAAAATATAAAGATGTATTACCCTTTTACGATCAATTTCCATTGATTATTATGGTTAGTCCAGCAGAGAACGGATTTGTAGGATTAAATTTACATTATCTGCCACCAACGCTCAGAGCGAAATTACTAGACGGTTTAATGGATAATACGTCAAATAAAAAATTTGATGAAACTACAAAATTCAGAATCAGCTATCAAATATTACAGCGATCATCAAAACTTAAATATTTTAGACCATGTTATAAACGTTATCTAACTACTCATGTTAAAAGCAGACTTGCACAAGTAGAATCACCTGAATGGGAGATCGCTACATTTCTACCAACAGCGCAATGGGCTAATGCAGGATCAGGCACTGTTTATCGTAGTTCGAGGGAATTAATAATATGACGAGCGTAGACGCACTTAAATCTATTATATCTAGTCGAGAAGGCCCTGCACACGGTGCACTTTTTAGGGTTACACTTCCTTCTTTATCATCTGCTATTAATTTTATCGATACTGGTTCTAGAGAAATAGATGTTCTTTGCACTAATGTTACTATGCCCGGTAGACAAGTTATGACTCAAGTAAG
>Ga0255768_10001514_pt1 | contig 23951 bp, 8 predicted proteins | sample 071ome_33_FD_179983 | JGI IMG/M metagenome (GOLD analysis project Ga0255768, IMG submission 179983) | Coastal salt marsh microbial communities from the Groves Creek Marsh, Skidaway Island, Georgia - 071412AT metaG (version 2) | ecosystem: Environmental > Aquatic > Marine > Intertidal zone > Salt...
TCAGTAATTAAAAAGGATACACATACATTAATTCAAACGGATAATAATACAATTGATTTAACAGGATTAATTGATATTGTTGAGAATGAATTAGAGTCCGATTATTGGTTTTATATTCATGATACTTGTAAAGTTGGTCCACAATTTAAGAAATTACTTTATAATATACCAGAAAGTCTTCCCGATAAGATTGCTTTGACTATTCCTCCATCAATGAATATTGCTTCTTATAAGTATTCTTGCTTGATGAAATATAAAAATACATTATTAAAATATAAAAATCAAGACTATTCTGAAAAAAAATTAAAACATTTAAAAGAGTGGAATATTTATTGTGAAGATATTATACTTCATAAGCCACATCAAACTGGAATGAGTATGATTGGTATTCATAGTGATACTATAGAATTTTATAATCAAGAAATATCTGATTGTATTAAAATTGAAAATCAAGACTGGTATGGGGGAGTAAAAAGAATCATTGAGTACTATCCTCAATTAGATCTTTATAAGTCTAAAGCAAACTATCATCGTAGAATTAAACCAATCATAGAAATTTAAAAAACATGGAACACATTTATCACTTACCGCAATTTGGAGAACATTGGTTTAAGTGTCAAGGGTTGTATGCAGAAATGGTGAAAAATTTTCCATCAGGATCTCATTTTGTAGAAGTGGGATCATGGAAAGGAAAATCTTCATCTTTTATGGCGGTAGAAATTATAAATTCTGGAAAACAAATTTCATTTGATTGTGTTGATACTTGGGAAGGCAGTAAAGAACATCAAGGTTATTCATGTATTTCTAGATTATTTGAAATTTTTCAAGAAAATATGAAACCATTGGAAGGTAATTATAATGCAATTAAGATGAAATCTATGGAAGCAGTTAAATTATATGAAGATGAATCTATAGATTTTATTTTTCTTGATGCTTCTCATGAATATGAAGATGTTAAAAATGATATCATTCATTGGATGCCTAAATTAAAAGAAACCGGAATTATTGGTGGTGATGATTATGGTAATAGATATTTTCCTGGAGTAAAAAAAGCGGTGGAAGAAATTTTTAATAATAATTTCAAATATAAAGAAGCTACTTGGTATTACTCTAAAAATTTAAACTTTGAAATTTGACATTTTCAAAACTATAATATATAATGTACCTCAGTAGTGGTTTACTTATGAAATCAAAGTATTGTATATTTCATGTGCAAGGTGGTATTGGAAAACATATTGCAGCAACGGCAGTAGCAAAAGCAATTAAAAATAATTATCCAGATAGAAAACTAATTATTGTCTGTGTTTGGACTGATATCTTCATTAATCTAACCTTCGTAGATAGAGTTTATCCTCTGGGTGGAACCCAATATTTCTATCAGAATTATATTCAAGACAAAGACTCTTTAATATTTGGGAATGAACCATATTTCACGACAGATCATGTAAATAAAAAACTTCCTCTTGTGGAAACATGGTGTAAAATGTATGGTATTAAATATAGTGGAGAAAAACCAGAAATTAGGTTTAATAAACTTCAAACAAACCTTTCTAAGCAGTACTGGTGCCAAGGTAAAAAACCGGTCATGGTTATTCATACTAATGGCGGAGTTCAAACTACAGATGCTAAACCTTATATGTGGGCAAGAGATATGCCTGATGATCTAGCACAAAGAATCGTTGATCATTATAAAGAAGATTATCATATTTATCAGGTTACAAAATTAAATTCTGTAAAACTTGAAGGTGCTCAGCATATTTTTGCTTCTCCGGAACAATCATATAATTTAATAGAACTTTTTAGTTTGATTCTTCATAGCAAAAAAAGAATTTTAATTGATTCTTGTTTGCAACATGCTGCAGCAGCATTAAGAAAACCATCTACAGTTCTTTGGAATGGTACAAGTCCAAAAATCTTTGGATATGAAATGCATGATAATATTTGCACTCAAATTCCCTATGAATTCAAACTTCCTGGGAGCTATCTGTTTGACTTTGACTTTAATGGTGTAGAACAAGAATATCCATTTGATGATGATCAAGAAATATTTGATTTTGATAAAGTTATAGAATCTATTGATAAGCAGTAATAGGGGTACTTAATATGAATACTGATAAAACTTTTTATTTTATGGCAGGTCTTCCACGTTCTGGAAGTACATTGCTTTCTTCTCTATTAAATCAAAATCCTAGGTTTTATTCTGGACCAAGTTCTCCAGTTGTTCCTACAATGCTAACATTAGAAAATAGTTTTAGTAATGATGAACTATTTTTAGGATATCCGAAAATAGAAGTTGCTAAAAACATTATTGCATCCATTCTTCCTCAATATTATTCTGATATTGATAAACCAGTTATTTTTGATAAGAATAGATCATGGGTTAATCGAATGAATTATATTCCTGGATATTTTGATATTGTCCCAAAAGTCATTTGTCCAGTAAGGGATATTAGTGAAATTTTAACATCATTTATTACAATGGTTCGACGCAACCCATATAATAACCAACCAAAAATAAATTTTGTTGATGAACAATTAATTAAATCAAATATTCCATTAACTGATGATAATCGTTGTGAATTTATAGCTGGTCAGGGAATACTTGGGCAATCTTATACTGGATTGAAGCAAGCAATCATGGAAGGATATGATCATTGCTTACATTTTGTTGAATATAAAGATCTAGTGAGCAACCCACAGGAGACATTAAATAAAATTTATGATTTTCTTGGTGAGGATGAATTTGAACATACATTTGATAATTTAAAAAATCCCCATCGTGAAAATGATCAGCAAATCTATGGTCTTGCAGATATGCATGAAGTTAGATCTAAACTTCATTCCATTGCACCAAATCCAGAAGAAGTCCTCTCTGAAAGGATTTTAAATTCTTGTAAAGGACAAGAGTTTTGGAGAGAACTTGCTATTGATTCTGATGATGAAGATGATGATGAATTTGATTTTCCACTAGAAAATGATCAAGATGAAACAAATCTAATTGGCATATAATTTATAATAATGCGATAACTTCTTGTTGTTTTAGATATAACTTACAATAAAGTTTTGCGAAGTTTTGAAGATCTTCGAAACTAAGTTCTTCAATGAGTCTTACATGTTTTTCATACTCAAACATTTTATTGATACTTTCGAGCGTGATTTCATTTGGGTCCATTAATTAACTCCTTTAAAAGTAATTTTATTTCTTCAATATCATTTTTTATTTTATCCAATTCTTCTTTTTGTTTTTGTTTTTCAGATCTCATTTTAACATATTGAAAATATTCATGAGTATCCGTATTGACAATAGCACCAGACTTTTCATCCCTGAAAAGATTTTTATGTCCTTCTACGGGAATCATGCTAGTGCTATTGTCCTGAGATCTTTTAATTTAACTGCATGTGCTTCATCAGTACCACTCATAACAATCTTAATAACAAATCCAGTAAATTGGTCAAGATTTTCAGCACTAAACTGATACTCTAAGAATTCATCATCTCTGCTAGCACGAACAAAAGAATCGGGTAAACCACTATTCTTTGTTGGATCAATTGCAGTATCTCCAAACCCATCACCATCAGAATCGTTTAAATTGTCATATCCTGGGAATAGTTCATAGGTTGGTTCAATCTCACTAGAATCTGCTTTATAAAGTTTATAAAGAACTCTAAAGTCTGCAGAAGAGTGGCGATAAGCACCAACAATAACTTTCAATGAAGATGCTGGTTGCTTAAGATCCACTCTGTTTGAAACATAAACAGCAGAATGTGGGTCATTAGAATTTTGATTAACTCTAAAGTCTCCTGAATAGTTACTAATAGGATTATTAACTCTATTTCTAACCAGAGCTACAAATGCTGTTTGTGTATCAATAACTGGTGATAAATTTGAATCTGAAGAATTTAATGTGAGGTCAACTGTTAGCGACTTATTCTTAGGAAGAGTTGTTAAGTATTCTTCCTCATTAACTTCGGAGCAAACCAAACGAGTAGAATCTAAGTAATTAATTTGGTTAAGTTCTACGGGTTCATATCCCTGATCTACAAATGATATTTCAGATCCACCAGCACTTGTTCCAGAAACAGTTCTAATTCTGGCATTAATTGTTGTATTTTGTCCAGGAGTTATAACATTGTATTGTGGGATAATCCCATTGTACTGGAAGTTTTGTGATATAGAAACATTCGTACCGCCAAGAGATTTTTCATCAGTGAAACTCAGTTGAGTATCTCCAGAAGATCTATCGGATCTGTCAATTTGCAAATGATATGTATCAATTTCTCTCACTGCTTTCAATGCGGGATCATTGGGTAATGTATGGGTTGTGTTAATTCTTGAGAGGGAAATACCATTTAGTTCATACTTATAAATTCTGTCACCAACACTATGTTGTCTGGTTCCAGAGAGAAGAAGATCATTTCCTCTAGAACCAATTCCAAGAGTTCCAGATCCAACACTATTATAGTAAATGATCTCATTATTGATCTTTACATACCCTCTTGTAGTGGATATTCCTTCAAATGTAGCAAATACTGAAGTATTAGCAACAGAAATCGTAGTATCACTTAAACCAAGATCAGCACTTAAGGTAGTTGGTATTGTATTTGGTTCTATGTTAGAAATAATAACCTTATTAGTATCTTGATGCATACCATGGTTATACTCATTGATTTGAAGCGCTCTTCCATCATAAAGATTGCTCACTACGCTGGAATTTTCTCTAACAGTAACACCAAGTGCTACATTTGATGATCCATTAAAATACTGAAGATTATCATTAGTTGCAAAAGATTCACCCTGAACATTAGTCAGGTATAGAGTGTCAACTCCACCAATCGATGAAACTGAAATCTGGGCATTTTTGCCCTTGGCGACGCTAGAAGTTGTAATTCCAAGAACATCACCAACAGCATAACCATTACCAACCGAAGTAATAGTTGTTGATGATAGTTGACCAGAAGCAAATACTATAGTTGCTTCTGCCCCACTTCCAGATCCAGTTATTGAATATAAAGGTACAGAAGTAAATGATCCATTTGAATATCCAGCACCAACATTTGCGCTGCTAACAGTTGCGATCTTGCTTCCAACATTTTCAATGTATCCATATGGTCCAGAAGAACCAGTCTTAATAACTTTAGTTCCTGGAATTAGATTAGCAAGTACAGAAACATCAGTTTCTTCAGTTGATACGCCAACTTTTAATTTTCTTGGTAAAGTTCTAACTGGATTAATATCCGCTGCTGGGATATTTTCATCTTCAGATCCAAGAGTTGGATTGTAGAATGTAACTGTTCCAGAAGTAGAAGTAAAGTTTGCTTTATAAAGTTTGAACTTAAGATCTTCAAACTGACTTGGTGTCCAAATTGTTCCATTTTGTGATTTAAACAAACTTCCACCAAGATATTGGCGTGTTACTAGAACATTTTCTGGATTTGGTAGTAACTGCGTATTCACAGTCTTCTCACCCATTCTAGCAATCCAAGTTTCATAATTATCTGATGATGGTGCTAGAAGAACTAGAGCATATTCTGTATTTGGTTGTAGGTAAACTGGTGATGGAAATTTGAGATTTGTAGCAACAGTAGCATCCGTTGATGTTGTAATTTGGTCAGGGTAAACCTCAATAGTTGCATAATCTTGAACTAATTGACTTGTTGGTGTTCCAAGTTCAACCGTCCTCAGTTCAACAAACATCTTTTCATTTTCATCCTTGTTGCCAAAGTAAAGATCGACGGATGTCAAGAACGCTCCAGTCTCATCAACTGTAAATGTCTGAGCAAGTGGATCTCTTCTTGGTGGTGGAGGTGGGGGTGGAGTTCTTACATGTACAGTGACTTGAGCAAATGTATTAACTATACCACTTGCACTGTATGTTGTTTCACCACTAGAAATTAGAAGACTTCCTGGAAGTGGTGTGGCATTTGTTGGACTTGATGTTACCTTAAATGATTTGGTTCCAGTAGTTATTCTTATTACTGGTGGTGGTGATGCTAAAGGATTTCTGATGAAGAACGAACCTTGAGAATCTCCCCAGTTATCTGTAACTATTCTAATATTAGATACTGATGCTTCTGCGGAACTAGATCTTCCAACAAAAACAATATCATTTGCGATATATCCAAAGAACCTTCCCTGTGCTTCTTCACATAGAGATGCTGTGTCAATATTGAGGATTGTAGAAGAAGCAGAATATGAAGATCCAATTGAAGATGATTTATTATATGGATTAATATTATAAGTTCTGTTTGGATTATTATATGCTCCAGTCTTATGATTTGGTTGAGCAGTTCTGAAAGAAATAACTCTTTCAGAACCAATAAATCCATCAACAATTTCTCCAGTTTGGAAAGTTCCAGAAATCATTGATATTTCAATAAGTTTCGGAATAATATCAATTCCGCTTACGCCATCAAGGAAAGCATAATATCTTGTTAATGGTTTTAGACCACTATTACTGTACTCAACATTTCTCGATCTCATATGAGTATCGGGAACACTACTGATTAAAACATTTTCTATGTAAGATCCATTCCAACCGCCAGTTTCTGTTCTAGAACCACCTGGAACAAAGATGTTTCTAACCCAGTTATCTGATGCTGGATTGAGTTTAACAACACCTTTATATTCAATCATATTAAATGGATTAACATTCTCAACTCTAGAGGCAAGTGGTTGCTCTAACCATCCTTTTTCTACGTAATCTAGAGTAATCAGATCTCCAGTTTTTCTTACATTAGAGTCAAGAAGAGGTAAATCTGTTCTATAATCTACAGTATCTTCATTAAGAGATGGAGAAACTGCTAAGTTAGTTTTTAGTGAATAGAAATCAATAGGAGTGTTTAACTCTCTTCTTTCAACATCAACATCAACATTACAATCTGGATCTGAAAGATTTAAAAGTTGATTATTCTTGAAGTCATCAACGAAGAAACCACTCTTGAATCTGGATAAACCATCAGCATCTTGAATCTGTAGAGTCTTAGTGTTTAGTTCAAGTAAGGATAGTGAAGTAACAACTTCTAGATTTTCAATTCTATCTTCTAACTTACCAATATCTCTCATGGTATATCTTCTATTATCCACCAGAGTAATTACAGCATCTTTTGGATCATATAAGTATGCTGGAAGATCTATAGAAGCAATATCCATTGCTTCTTCAACATTAACTGGTTGTTTTGGATCTAGAGAAGATGTTCCCTTGATTACAGAAAGATTTCCAAGTTTGTCTAAAACAAGTTTATCTTTTCTTGGTAGATAATTCTTATAACCAATCAAAGAACTTTCTCCAGGACTTACAACCAGAGTTGGATTAGTTCCTGTTGAAGCAAAGTTTCTGCTACCAAAAGCAAAAGGTGAACTTGTAGTTGAAGTGAACTCAGAAACTCTTGGTCTGAAATCCAAAGTATCGGATGCCCTTAGACCAGTTGGTAGTAAAGGAATATCCTTTCCAAATCTTTCTGAAGAATATGAATTTACAGTATAAACATCACCATTATCATTTGATGGCACTTGATAGCAGTTGTATACTACCAATAGTTTTCTTGAAGGTGTTTGGGATGATTTTTTTCTTATGATTCTTGAATAATCATAATATTGATTTTTTTGCCCTTTATCAAGATCAAAAGAATTTGTTAGATTCTGATAATTTCCAAAAGAAATGGCAACAATATTGCTGGTAATATTTGATTCTTCAAAGTTTACCGTTTCACCAACAGTAAACTTATTGGAGTTTAAGTAGACAAACTCAACTTGTGTTGAAGATAATCTAGTTGCTAACTGAGCAACTGCTCCACTTTCTTGACCGATTATTTTCTCACCAAGAATTGATGCTGTATCTAAACTTAAACCAGAAACAAAAGTTAATTTATCTAAAACGGGTGAACTGGAATCTAGAGATTCATAAACAGCAATTACATTTGCTACATCTGGAACATTAAGAGAAATTTCTTTATCATCAACTCTTAAACCATAGTAATTACTTGTTGTTAAACCACTTATTGAAGTTGAAACGCCCGAACTTACTTTATCGACGGTTAGTTTCTGACTTCTAACATAATTTTTTGTTTTATTCTGTATTGAATTTTTCTTAACAGAAACATTTACAGTTACATTTCCAGATTGACTTGGAGTTAAACCAGTAAGGGTAAGTAATGTAGCATTTGATGATAATGTAAATTGATCATCTGTTAAATCTTCGATAGTACCATTACTATAGAAAACGGAATATCTTTCCGCATCAAAAGTTTCAAAGAATGCACTAGAAATTCCTGTTGAAGAAACATTAACTGTTAATGATCCAGTAGAGTCTGTTGACTGACCTGTAATCTGTCTGGAAACTAAAAGGTTTGAACCTGATAGATCTACTGATGATACATTAGAAGCAGAAATAGGAGCGTATAAGTAAGCATCTTCAGTATTCCCTATTTGTGGACGTCCAACAGAGAAGGTTGTTAATACTTCAGATGTTGGGAAAGCACCATTGCATATACCAGAAGTTGTTGGAACAGTTGCTAATTGTAGAGATGTTCCATCGGAAGAAACACTTTCAACTCTATTAAATGTTTCATCAGTTAATCCGGCAATCTGATATCTAATAATAGCATCACTTCTGATTCCAGTAAATGTTTTTCCTGGGCAAGTAGCAATACCAGTATTATTAATTTGTAGTTTATCAGTTATTGTAAATTTATTAGGCGTATAACTTTGTAAAACTGTATCTCCAACAAAATTTGTTTCTAACCCAAGATCAGAAGATCTTTGGAAGACTGACTTAATATCTTCAGTACTATAAACTTTAACTGATTTTACTGATCTGGTTAGACTTCTGGATTCGTTGACGAGAATTTGCTCACCAGCAATAAAGGTTCCAGATGTCTGGTTAATGGTTACGTCTGCCCCGCTAGGGGTTCCTACGGTGTATCCAGATGCTCCACTACTTAAACCCCTAATGAAAGAGGTCTCAGGGCAATCTGCTGCTAGTACAGACTCATTTAGAGATAATACAGTATATGTTTGAATATCAAATAGATACAAATCCCATTCAGAAGCAGACGAAGAAAAAGAATTATCTGCTGTTCCAAAAGAATAAACTCTTGCCGTACCAATCGTAGTTCCAGTTCCAGCAGAAGATCCGCTAGTTCTTTGATTATTGAGATCTACAGTATTATCATTATTGTCTACACCAATAACTGGAGTTCCAGTAACGTTATTGAGTTTTAATCTATTTCCCATTTCAAATGGGACCAAGGAGGATGATACTGATTGTACATCTCTTGGTTTTTCAACATCTAAAATTGTTGTTCCTGGAAGATCAATATCATATCCTCTGACGTATGCTTTTCCGGCAGAAACCTTAACACACATTAGATCATCACTAGGATTATTGCCTTGTTCTGTCTTTTGTGTATCTAGATATAGACCTTCATTAGAAATACGATTATTAAGAGAATTGGCAACTTGAATATCGAAGTTATCTACAGAATAATCTCCAGATTCTTCAAATGTTCTCTTAGCAAAATAATCCTTAATTATTGAGTATTGTGACTTATCTTGTAACTTTTTGATTTCTCCATTGTCAAGTCTTATAATTTCTACAAAATCCTTATCATCAAAATCTGTTAATTCTTTTTGTGTCAGAATTGTTGAGATTTTTAATCTATCTGCTCCAGGCGCAGCAAAGTTTGAAAAACCTTTAGCATTATCATAAAGAGATGTATCTGCACCAACGTTTATAATCTCTTCTTTTATTTGTAAACCTACACGGAAAGAAGGATTATTTGTAAATGGAGTAACAATTAGAGTATCTCCATCTACATTTACAAAAGTACCTCTAATAAAATAGACTCCTGGTGTTATACCTACAGATGCTCCAATAGCAGTCGCGTCAGAGTCAATTAGAGATGCTACAGTATCGCCAGAATTTATTGTTGTATTTCCATAAGTAACACTATCAAGGGTAATTAAGACTTCACCATCGCCAAATGGTGTAAATTGAAAATCTGAATTTGAATCAATATATTTTACAAATAATGTTGCTGATTCTACATCCTTAGATGGTGGTAACAAGTAATTTACTACTTTGGCAGTAATACCTGTTGTTTGACCCTGTAGTGTTTTTCCAACTAGTTGCCTGATGTAAAGAGAAACATCAATTCCAAGATGGTCGGAATTTAACTTAACAGCATAATATTGGGGATCGTAAGTGATACTTCCGGGTATCACCATTGATCCTTCTTTGAAAATATGGCTTCCAAAAGATTCAATTTGTTCTTGAAGAATTGACTGTAGAGTAGTTAATTCCCTAGCTTGAACAGGGAATCCTGGTTTAAATAATACCCTATAGAAATTATCGGACGGATCAAAGTCATCATAATATGGATTGATATTTAAATTAGTCTTCTGTGGCATTTTTAAAATTCCAGGATAATTTTAACGTCTTCTTTTTGTCTGGAGTTCCTTGAAATCAGAGGTCGATTATCTAGATAAATTATGTCCCCCGATCCTTTATTTATTTCAGTATTTGCCAGTCCATTTGTAAACTGAGATCCTAGATCAATTATCTTAGATCCAGTTGGATTGGTGGTTATTCCTGTGAAGGTTGTATCAATAGAACCAGAGAAACTAGCAGTAGTAACTGGATTTGATGAAGATTCGAAATTTAAAACCTTGGATGCTGTAGATATTCCAGAATAATCAGTTTGATCTAAAGTTGTCTGATTAAATGTTAGTGAACGATCAACAAAATACTTAACAACTTTCGTTTCACTATCATAAGAAGCAACATATCCTTTAGCAGTTCCGTCAGTAACAGATTGGGAAATCTTATCGCCAATGGATAAAGTTCCACTTACTGAAGAAAACTTAATAGCATTTAATGAAGAGAATTGATTTTCCGTATATAAAGTTGTCGATCCAATAGATGTTGGATTTTTAACAATTCCAACTTGAGCAAATTTAGCATCTATAGGAAAATCTTTAGTAGAATCATCAAATCGAGCATAGATTAAAATTTTGTCGGCACCCAATTCTTTGTAAATATCATATCCATGACCTTTTGATGGTGGAATAATTGGTATTAGGTGAGCATATGTTCCAGCAGCGCTGTCATTAATTGATCCGAGATCAACCATACCATAAGTATATCCTTTACCACCAGAAGAAACGGTGGTATTTGTTATCTTACCACTTACAACATCAACGATCACTTTTGCTCCCGATCCATCACCAAGAATATTAACTTCTTGACCAAGTCCTCCAGAATAATTTGATCCTTGATTTTTGATGTATACTTTTTTTATTTGATTTTCATATACATCAGAGTCTCCATTATCTCTAACTGCTGATATTTGAGCATCAGTTGAGGATCCCCAGTCACCTGGGAGAGAAATGTACTCTGTAGAATCAAATTTAATGATGTCACTTGGATTTACAGAGAAAAGATATTTCCATACATATCCATCACCACTTTCACCTGCTCTAGATGGTTCCAAATCGGTAAACGTTGGTTCATCTTGAGAGGCATTGCCGGTTGTACTTATCCCAGAGGATCCGTTGTCAATACAAATATAAACTTTGTAATCAGAATTCATTACATAGTAATTTGAATCATACAATCTCGTTGATTGTGTGATTGGTGATAAATTAGAAGCACTATAGTCGTGCCTGTACATTTCATATCTAGTTCCTCTCGCCCAATCAATTCTTCTAATCAATCTTTTTGCGTTGATTGATGTTACTTTTTTGCCAAACATCATCGTTTGGCCAACATGATTTAAATTATTAAAATTGTCTACAGGAACTGGTGTATTATCATCCCAATTAGTCGATCTACCAAATCCAACCTGAGTTGGGTTTGCCAAACTCAAGAAAATGTAGTAAGAATTATTAGTAGTGTCACTAATCGAGTCTATAAAATTACTCGCATTTAATATTCTAAACTGATCTGTTACAATTGCCGCCATCGTAAATAGCTTTTTCCTATATTTATAGATCTTTTCTGAGCGCCCCAGTGTCTCTCAAACCATAACCACGTCTTTGAATAGTTGGGAAGGTTGATAAACCAGAATTTATGGTATTAAATCCAACGATTAAACCAGTAACACCAATGGAAACAGGATCAGAAGATCTTGTTATTCCAGAAAGTCTTCCCCAAGAGAATCTTCCAAGTGGGAGAGATGTACTTCCAGTAGTTGCTATTCCAACTACTGAACTATCAGATTTAACATTAGTTACGATTTCAGCATTTCCACCAGAAGAAGAAATACTATGTACATAGTAAATATTATCTAAGAAAGTGGTTCCAATTCCAACCAACGAAGCGTCCCCACCATCAATCGAAGTAACACCATTACCAACAGTTGTATCTACAATACAAATTGGATAATTGACATTTAAATCAGTGAATGCTGTAGAATTTAAGAAGAACTTGAGAGCAAGTGGATTTCCGCCAGTTCCTGTGGTTGTAGTAATACCAGTCACTATTCCAGAGAATCCCTGAACAGTGGTAATATCGGTTACATTCTCATATGTTGGAGTTGGGAACGGTACAATAACCTTTGGTTGAACTGTTAATGAATATCCAAGACCTGGATTTGTGATGTTAGCGGTTCCGCTTAGAGATCCATTTACTACAGATATTATTGCTGTAGCAGTAGTTCCAATTCCAACACCAATCTGTTTTGGTGCTCCAATCTTAACTTCTATAGAAGATCCGATATATCCAGAACCAGCATCTGCAATGTCAAGTGATTGTATAGTCCCTGCTGCAGAAACTATTGCAGTAACCGCCGCAGAAACAGGATCGACGCTATCAACAATCAAAGCATCAAATGAAGATATGACAATCGAAGATTCATTTTCCTCATAATTAAAGAATTGGGCGTTATCCACAAATATTTCTGTATCAGAGATTGAAAGATCTTTTATAATTCTAGCGGTTGGGTAAACTTGCGTTTCTATTGAATCTCTTGATTTTGATACAATTTCATTGGAAATAATTCTATCAACTTTTTGTTTTGTCCAACTTAATGGTTTGAAGTTATTTTCATCTATACCACTACCAACATAGAGATTTGTTTCCATAATGTCTGAACTTGTGATACCAACAACAACCCTAGGATTTTGAGTAATTGTTCTTGGGTTTAAGTTATCTTTTATAACCTGAACAGTATCTCCTGGTTTGATTGATTCATTTACGTCAACAATGTCAGAATCAACGCCTTTTGTACCTCTGTAGAAGAATATTGATACAGAATCGGTTTCTTCTGGTGCTTCTGAGAATACAAAGGATGTTCCTCCGGTAAAAGAATAATGAACACCTGGATCTTGAATTACCCCATTTACAAATATAATCAATAGTGAATCCATATCAATTTCAATAGAATCCGCATTCGATGGATCTTTCTGGAAACTTAGAAGTTGTCCATTATAGTAAAGAGGGAATCTTGTTCTAATACCATTTTGTAGATTGGATATATTGTCAATGTAATCCAATTCACCAAATTGCCATGCTGAGAATGTATCAGTAAAAGTTTCAATAACAGTTAATTCAAAATCAGCAAGTGGTTCCGAAAGATTTTTATCCGTCACCAAACCGACTGGTTTGAACACATCACCATTTCTAAATCCATAACCAGGTCTGGTTATGTTGAAAGATTTAACTTCAAATAGAGTTGACCCAATTCCAGTGGTAGAACTGGAACCAACTTCCAAATTAAGAAGTAATCCAGTTCCAGTTTCTGATGTTGTTCCAATACCTAATCTAGAAACTCCAGTTACTGGTAGATTGCTATATGAGGGTTCTGAAACAGATACAAATGTATTTGTTTGAGCATATCCAGATCCACCACTATTAACAGTGAAAGTTAAAGAACCACCAGCACCAACTATTGCACTAATATCAGCACCATTACCAGTAGAAGAAGTGACAGCAATACTTACTTGACCTCTATATCCAGATCCATTAATATCTGTAGAACCTATTCCAACGGCAGTAATAGTACCAGATCCATCAATAACTGCTGTTACTGCTGCTCCAACTAGTGGAGCATATCCAAGACCAGTTGTTGATCCAAGAGAAATAATATATCCACCACGAGGTAATTGATTTTGTTCAATATAAACAGGATCAATAATAATAGATCCATCAGTTGAAGTTATTCCGGTGAAAGTAACACTAGAAACACCAACACCCCCAGATAGCTCATAGTTATTACCTTCATTATTATCTGTAGTTGGAGTTTGGAAAACATCATTTATCAATAGGATACCACTACCAGTTGATATACCAGAAGTGTTTAATCCAGAAGTAGTAAGTGTGTATGTTTGACCAATTCCTGTAAATTGATCTGAGATATCATCATAGATCAAGTTGGAACTGTAATCCTGCTTTAAAAATACTCTGCCATTGAAAGAAGAAAATACTTTTGGTAGATTAGTGTCATCAACTATACTTCTTGCATCTCCTTTTGGAGCTTCTGTAAAGTATATGGTACTTCCTACAATATTGTATGATCCTCGATATACTTGGAATGCAGTTGAATCTGTGTGAGATGTTGCCGAAGTTCCTACAGAACCTCTAGAAACTTCTATAAGGGTTGTAATACCAACATTATCGATTGGTCCACTCGAAGTTGTTCCAAGTCCAACAGCAAGAACTGTTACAAATTCATCATCAACTTTTAATATATCTAATGGTCTAATTGAAGAAATTCCAGAAACAGCGAAGAATGTAGAAGAAGCACTTACTTGACCACCATTATCAACTAAAGTGTATGATAATGGATTATATGCTAGAGGATATTGAACAACACCATCAATTGAGAGTACGGTTTTCTCAAGTTTTTTATACATTTCAAATTCATGTGTATTTCCACTTCCAGTAGAAGTGAATGTTACTCCTATTCCAGAAGAAGCATACAATGGAGTTGTTGCTACCTTAAACTGGTTATTGTTTATCTTAATAGCATAAACAGTTGATGGTAAAACATCTGTTGTTCCAATACCAACACCCCCAGATATTTCTGTTGCTGTTGATCCAATACCAACACTAGTGAATGCTAATCCAATTACACTACTGTTTGGTGTATAATTTAATCTTTCACCAGTGCTGAAGAAGTGATTGTTGATTGTAAATATTCCAGTCTCAGCATCAAGAATGGTTGAATCTGATGGATCAAAAGTTTTGGCGAAGATTGGAGTTTCTTCATAATTTAAATTAAAGTCAAGTTTATTTGCTCTAGATCCGTTTTTAGAATTGTAGAACGCAAGATTGACTGCTTCTGTTACGGGACCGTAGGTTAGATCTGGTGGCGTATTAATAGTATCACTATCTTCATAGAAAAATTTATTCAAACTTTGAATTTCATAAGATCCAACAATATTTGGATCTGGATAAAAACTAAGAACTAAATCGGTTCCATTGTACTCACCAGAAAATGTTCCAATACCACTAGTGCTTCCGACTGAGATGAATGGGTATTGCATAGTGTAAACATCTGTTCCATCATGTGTCATCAACACTTGATGAATAGAAGTAGTATCACCATATGAAACTCTGACTAAGGATTTAACTGAAGAAATAAGACTCTTATCGGCAGAGAATACCGTTGAACTAGAAGATACATTAGATTCCAGTTTTATGCTTCTCTCAGATCCATCTGTTTGTGCCGAAGTTTTGAATCTATATGTTCCAACACCAACAGATGTTGATCCAAATCCAACTAATTTACCTCTTACTAAGATTTCGTTAGTGGAATTATTTGTAAAGTCGAGTGTTAGCACACCACTATCAATAGAAATACCAAATGATCCGATTAGACCACCAACACTTCCGAGACTACTGTCACTATAGAATTCTGAAATATAAGTATTTTCTCCATCATGGTCAATTTCTAGTTCTACAAAGTTAATCTGATTTGAAATCTGATCATAAACTTGGAACTTACCATATACCGAAGATGTTGTAAGAGTAGAGAATCCGACTACAGTTCCAGTTGAACCAACTCCAACCAATTTATTGGCACCAATAATATCAATAAATCCAATAGATTGTGTACTAATTCCACTCAGAACAGAATTGAAACTTGAGTTAAGTACCTTGATATTATAATCAGTATTTTCATTATCCTCTGGAGAAAATCTGAGATATAAATTTCCAAATTCATCAATGATGGATTGAATATCAGCAATTTCATTTTCAGTATTGTATAAAGAAGATTTCTCCAGGGTTATTGAGTTCAAACCATTATTTAAAACAATTAGTTCTGTTATTTGTCTATCAGTTCCATTTGGATCTACTGCTTGTATTAAAAACTCAGAGTAACTATTATCATAAGAGACAATGTCAACGTATTCTTCTGTCGTATTGTTTCTATTTTTGAATTGAGTACTGAAGTCATCAATTTTTAAAACTCTATTTGTACTACATCTGATGTAATCTGCTAATGATTTACTCTTTAACTTGAGAAACTTAGATTTGATTTGACCATTTCCATTGGTGATAGTGTCAATATCAACAACATTGTCATAGAAGTTGATAGTATCAACTCTCTTTTCTTCTAAAATATCTCTAACAACGATGGATTCTGAAGTACTTGTTAGAGATGTCCCAACATTAACAGATTCCTCAATTTCAGTATCGGCAAAGTTTTTCAATCCAGATGTATGAAGTAGTCTATTGACAGGATTGATTAAATCCTCATATGCTACTGGACTCTTAACAGTATATGATAAATTTTGGTAATAATCATTATCTGGAATAACTTGATAATCAACACCAAGTTTTCCAACACTATTTGCCCACTCATAATTTTTTTCTGATGAGTAACGAACATCAAATATACCTTCATTATTTGTTATGGTCTCAACAGTAGCTAGAGTCCCAGAATTTTCCCCTTTCAGAATCTCACCAACACTTAAGTTATAAGATCCATAAACCTTTACATATCCTTTTCCATATTCTGTTACTGATAAGTCTCTGAGAATAAATCCATCTCTGTTATCTGTAGATAACTTTTCGCCAATTAAGAAATCCGAATACGCTGTTGTTACTTCAAACTTAGGATAATCATTATGATTTATAATATTGGCATAAGAACTTTGGTTTGTTTTTGCTATTCCTGGATTAGTTGTAATACCAGAAATATCAAATTCTAAAACTGCTGGATTAGTGTTTTGGAAACTTGATACAATGAAAAACTGATATCCATTGTCATCAGAGTTAAATCCCGTCCCATTGGAATCTACATTTTCAATTCCCTCAACAAATATCTTGTCACCAACAGTAAAAGGAGATTGTGTATAACCAAAAGTTGGTGTATTCATATAGCAAGTAACAATTCCAGATGTGGAAGTTTCCATAGTGTTAATTCCAATACCATTTGTATTGTTTATAGTAAAGATTTCAACATTTCCAAACGGTAAACCTTTTGGACTTCTAGTAATATCTACAGATGCAATTGAATTTGATACTAACACTGGAGATAAAATACCACTATCATTCTTTTCTCTAGTTACAGAATTAACAACTACTAATTCTGGTAGAGAAGAATAATTTCTTCCACCATCAATAACAGAAATATTTGCAATTTCACTGGAATTTTTTAAATTAATTTTTGGAGAAATATATGCTTCTGGTCTGAGAGTTCTGTCGCATGAATAATCGAATCCCTGATCTAAAATAGTAGTATTTTTAATCCTACCAATGGATTGTGAGATTGCTATAATGGAAGCATTCTTTCCTTCAATTGAAGTGATATCTATAAACGAAGGAGTTTTCTTATAATTGAATCCACCAGAAAGAATGCTTAATTTGGCAACTCCACCTTTCTCGTTTAATGATGTTGTAGTATACTCAATCTTACTGCAATTATTTGGAGAGTAACTTAATCTTTCTGGTTTACCAGTAAGAGCAACGTCAAAAGTTGTTGATCCAGTGCCAATAACTTGATATTCCTTGTTATTGTACTTACTTTCGATAATTGATATCATTGAATAATCAGATACACTAGTATCTGAGGTACTAATAAATCCAGATTTTTCTACATTATAGAATAATTTTGATGGAATATTTGAATCATAGTTTAGAGTCAATGAGGCATTAGTTGAAACTCCTACCGTTCCAACACCAATAACTGTAAATGGTGTGGTGTTTCCTACAGAGACAAACTCATTTCCAAAAGTTGAATTTGTATAAATCTTAAACTCATATCCTTGTAAAGAAGAGTCACTTAAATCAAATTTAAGATTGTTGCCAATATAAGTCTCAATTCTTGGATTAATAAGACTAAATTCTTGCCCAAAACCTCCAGTTCCAGCTATACTTACTATAGTTGGTGGATTTAAAGAAACATCATACTTAGTTTCGCACAGATTAAAATTATTATCATCAATTCTATAAACATAGTAACTTCCTGTTTCTAATCCAGAAGCAATTAAGTCTGAAGAGTCATAGAAAATTTTATCACCAGTTTTGTATCCATGATTCTCAATATTAATTTTATTTGAGGAAGTGATTATAGATTCTGATCCAAAACCAACAGGATCAATTACAATCTTTTCAATTGAAGAATTATATTTAACTCTTACTTCCGTTGATGTTCCAATTCCAACGGTTAAATTTGGTGTTATATCAAATACGACTTTATCACCATTTCTTAATTGGTGATCTGTAGAAACAGATACTGTAGTCTTAATCCTTTCTACTTTTCCAGTTACTTGAGTATATGCACTTTCCAAATAATACTCATAATCATCACTTCCGTTATTAAAGAAGAATAATCCATCAGTATTTGTGGTTAAACCAACAGATGTTGTTAAACCAATAAAGTCTTTCGATTTATTGATAACGTAAACGGTCTGTGAATCGCCACTTATTGGTAGATTGAATGGTATATCTCCAGAGGTTGTTCCAACAGAGATTGCACTAGAAGAACTCTTCTTATATAAAGTTACTTGCTGATTTGTTTTGAATGGGTGGTTTGGTAAATATATGCTTTGAGTTGGTATTGAAATTGTATTTGTTACTTCACCCAGAGGGAAATCTACGGCAACACCAATTCCTGATGTTGTTCCAACACCAACAGAACTTCTTGGATTAAAATAAACCTTATCGTTGACTTTAGAGTTAAAATATTGTGAAGATGTTGGTAAAGTGAATGTGCTTGGTTCTAAAGAAACTTGCGTCGATGCTGTATGGGCAGATCCAACAATACCTCTCTTAACTCTGAGAACTTTCTCAGTATCAAAGACATTTAACACTGAAAGAACTTCTGTACCAATTCCAATAGATGATCCTACAGATACTAATTTTAAATTTCTAGAAAGATAAATGTCAGTTACAACACCAGCAGTTGCGTTCGCTGGAACTTGTTTGTTTAGGGATGAATGATCTGTCGATACTCCAATTTTATGTGTTTTTGATATGCCCTGTACAAAAGTAGAAAGACCAGAAATAGTGACATAATCACCATCAAGAAGAGAATGATATGGATCTACATAAACTTCAACCTGATTCTGATTCTTCCAAGTAATTACAGCATCTTCATAAGTTTCAATCGATGTTGAAAGATCAACGATTTCTTTACCAGTCAACCTTGAAATCGAAGCAGTTACACCGCCACCATTTGTTCCATCATTGTTAAAATTGGCAACATCTCCAATTTTATAGTCTTCTCCAGAAGAAACAATAGTAAATGATTCTACAGATCCGGTAGTAACAGAATCAATTTTTGTTGTTTGATTTGTAATTTCATAAGATTCTGAAATAAAGTCATTATCAGCATATTTTTCAGAAACTTTATATGGGAATGTGTTTCTGATTAGATTTGAGTTATTAAAATCAAATGTTTGATCTAGTTTTTTGTTTTCTATGTAAAACTTAGAGTTAAAAGTATCACCAATAAAATATGGGAACTCGGCAACCAAATTATTTGATAGAGAGTCTGTCTTAATACCACAGAAATAAGCATAAGTTCCTTGTGGAAACTCTGGAGTTTTACAATATCTTCCATTATGAACATCGAGATCTCCAGTCGAATCAAAGGAGTAATCCTCAACAAAAAATCCAGAATCAAAACTTGGTCTGTTGGTTATATTGGATATATCTAAAGTGTATCCAGTTTCAACCAACTTTAGTGGTGAATTCTCATCATCTGGGTCAGAATATCCATATGGACCATAAATTGGATTGCCATCATATGCCCACCCAACAATGGGAGAATGTTGATTACCCTCATCTACAGTAAACTTATTTCCTATTGCTGTAGAATACCCAACAATTCCATACTGAAGACCATTACCAGAGGAATATAGAATTTCATCTCCAAATCTATATCGATTATTCAGCGTTAATGATCTTACATCAACATCAAGCATTCCATTTGAACCTGTCGGTTTAACCGTAATTGTTGTTTTTTCTTCAGTATATCCAGAACCAGGGGTTATAACAATAACATCAGTTATAGATCCATTAGAAACAATCGCTCTAAGTACAGCACCTGTTCCATCACCAACTACAACTAAGTCTGGAGCAGCATTATATTCAATTCCTTGAGATAGAATGGAAACTTTTTCAATCTTTCCAGATATAATAATAGGTTTTAATTGTGCATTCTTACCAGTCTTAATTGAGATAAGTGGTTTTTTATGTAGGTTTAAGGTAGTTGAACCGTATCCAGTTCCAGATTCATACAAATAAGCATCAATAATCTCACCCCTAATGATTGGAGTAGCAGTAATAATACCTGTTATACTGCTACCATAAGAAACGTTAACATTTATATTGATATCTGGATATGAGAAAGTGTGGTATCCCGATCCTACAGATTCAAATTCAACATAATTCTTTCTAATATAATTTGATTTTATTGTTCCAGCAACACCAGCATTAGCAAGTCTAAAACTATTACTATCATTGGAAAGAATGTAGTATTGATTAGAGGTTGATAGTCCAGATATTACAGATCCAGTTGATTCATACTTAACTAGTTCACCATCTTTAAAGTTGTGATTTTGGAAAATTACTAGGTTTTCTGTTGTAGATATTCCAACAGGTTTTACCCTCAAAACTCTATTGGTGTATCCACTACCAGAGTTAATAACTTTTATTTGTGAAATATTTTTCTTTCCATCAAATACTCTAAATTTATGGATACCCTGATTGGATATTGTTGTAAAACCAACGGTGTTTATCCCAGCATAGTAATCCTTATCACTTTCAAATAACCTAATAGTCTTATTGTTTACAACTTTAGTAAAATATACTGATCCATTCTTTAAAGTTCTTCCTTGATCAGTATTTGAACCACCATAACTTCCAATACCAAGTTCACTATTTCCGTTTTTATCATAAACAATTTTTTGCCCATCTACAAAATTATGGTTTGATAAGAAAGTAATTGTTTCTGCTGAAAAATCTACTCCACCACCGGAAGAAATGTCAACACCACTAAAAGATACATCTCTATATCTCGTTCTCAAAACTGGTTCTAATATTACTCCATTACCGTTTCCACCAGTAATAGAAACAGAAATAACGTTAGAAATGTCAAATTCTGATGGATCAACTAAAACTGACTTGACGGATCCAGATACAACAGGCTGAACAAGTGCTGTTGTACCAACAGATGGTCTAGAAATTTCTATAATTGGTGGATTTACTACATCATAGTTTGATCCAGAATTAACTATAGACACTCTTTCTAGTGGACCATAATAAACTTTATCATCAGACTTGTAGTTGATAATTTCAACACCGTTTATCAACATACCAACAGATCCAACTTCCGTCTTATCTTTTCCAGAATCATTAATATTTGAAGATGCTGGAAACTTTCTCAATATCTTTTGTGGTGTTATCGATAGATTTCTCTCCGAAGAAAGAATAAACCTATGGTATCCTGATGATTGAGTTGGTAAGTTAAACTCCAAGTAATCATCACTATGGATAAAAGATCTAGAAGAATAAAGTCTAATTTGATTTCCAGATCCTATAACCTTAATATAATATATCCCTTCAGTTAATCCAAATAATGGTGCAGATTCTGGTTGATAATAAACACTATCACCTGTGAGAAAATCAACAGAAGATGAAAAAGAAATAATTGAGTATTTCTGTGTTGTATCATTATATCCCTGAATTGTTGATCCTGCCACAGCAGAATCAATTTGCTTAGAAATTAAATTCTCAGTAACCTCATATGATGGTAAAGAATTTGAAGCAACGTAAAAATATTCATTTCCATCATTATATGTGTTCTGAACATCAGAGAAAGCAGTATTATTGCCAACATCAATAGAGAGTCCAGAACTAGAAGCTGTTTTAACATTTCTTCTTAGATCGTATTCAATTCCAGATGTTGGTGAAAATCCACCAAGATTATCCAAAATAACTTGTCCAAGACCTTCATTGATACTGGAAACAGTAGCCCCAGAAACAACAACATTATTGGAATTTGAAGTCAAGATATCAACAGAATCATTAACTCTCAAAGAAGATTTGTCAATATCTGTTTTTAACGTAAATGTCGATCCAGAAATAGAATCCACATTAAATCTACAACTTGTATTGTATATCCAGGAATTAAAAAATTCTTGTTTGAATGTTTTATTATCGTCTGGATTTAATATTTTTTCACCAACATTCTTAACATATACTTTTTCTCCCTCAATAGTTGATGTAACGTCACTCTTTGTATTAAAAGATGATAATGAACCAGTAATTCTAAATTCTACTTTTTTGGTTAGATCACCATCTTCATAACCATAGTAAGTATCATCAGATCTGATATTACTTGCCGTTGGAATATCTGTATCGACTCCGTTACATCCTAAGAATTGATTTACACTCTTATCTGAATATGTAATTACATTTCCAGAAGAAATTAGTGTTCCTGTCTGAGCAAAACCAACTGTTGAATCTACTGTTATTACAGACGCTCCAGAGTTAACAGTAGATAGTACTTTGGTATTTGGTGTGATACCAAAAGATCCATTAATTAAATCATTATCATTATACCCAACAAATAAACCAACCTTATAATATGTTTGGGCATACCCTACTTTTTGACTCCTTGTAAAAATTTCAACTTCAGAAACAGAAGCATTAGTATTTGGATCCTTTGAACTTATTATTGTTTGACCAATTAACTTATTTGGATCGCCAGAAATTTGTTCAATTACTATAACTTCTCTTCTTAAAAATTCTGCAGAAGATGGTTTGATCAAAAACTGCTCTAAATCTATTACTTTTGGAGTAACTCCAAATAGAACATTAAATAATATTCTAAAAGATTCTTCCGTTCCCTTTGCTTCATAAAACGTCCTTGCTTCCTTTATAAAGTTTCCAACGTTTAAATTAGAAACAAAATCAACATTCTCCAATCCAGGAGTAAGAGAGTATTTTAACTTATTATAAAATTCTTTTAAAAATAGGGAACTTAGGTTCTCAACCCTACTATCAGAATCATGAGAAGAACTAACAGAAGACGAAAAGGTTAGTTCTTGGGGATTATTTTCGGATCTATAAGTGGTGATTCCACTAAAACCTCGAACACAACCAGTAAATGTGTTGGTTGTTAATCCAGTGTAAGTGATAATCTCATCATCAATCTTTAAAAGACCATACTCTGGAGGAAATCCTTTCGTTGATGAAACCTGAATAGTCTCATCTGTAGAAGATATTGACGACTCTAGAGACGTAAACCCAACAACAACCTCTGGCGTTAGATTATCAACTTTTAAATATTGGTCTAGATTCTCAGCAATATCTACAGGTGCACCCTGATATTCTTGAGAAACATAGTATTGCTTTAAGAAATCAACAGTCTTTGGACTTTCTGATAATATAAACTCAGGTAATTGATTTTCAATAATCTGCTGAACTTTAACTCTCGTTTCAAAACCCGTTGTGATCATATTATCCCCTTGTTAGTTCTCCGTTTGTATAGCTTGA
>Ga0255768_10001520_pt1 | contig 23893 bp, 23 predicted proteins | sample 071ome_33_FD_179983 | JGI IMG/M metagenome (GOLD analysis project Ga0255768, IMG submission 179983) | Coastal salt marsh microbial communities from the Groves Creek Marsh, Skidaway Island, Georgia - 071412AT metaG (version 2) | ecosystem: Environmental > Aquatic > Marine > Intertidal zone >...
GCAATATTTGCTGAGGCATTGATATCAGCGTTAACAATTGTACCATCTTCAATCTTTGCTGTTGTAATCGCACTATCGGTGATAGCACCAGATGTGACTTTGGTTAAACTCATTCTGTTTTCCTATGTTATGGCTTTGTCGGCCAGGTAATTGCGTCTATGTCGTCTGTGGTTGTAACACCGTCTGTGATATCTCTTAATGCCTGACGATATGTTGTCATCTCAGACGAAAGAGTTTGATCAGAAAGTGCCAAATAGTCTGTTTCTGCTAAAAGACGATTTCTTGTTGATCTGACATCAGCGATTGCTCTGTCAAATGCACCTGCAGCCCAAGCAGCCTCTTCGGCATCTCTTGCTGCTTCTTCTTCAGCAGTTAGTGCTATTCTTTCACCGTTGACTAATTTTGTTCTTGGCATTGTATTCTCCTTAAAACTTATTACTATTTATACGTTAACTCACCCCATATAACTTGATTGTGCCACTATCTATTGTGTTTGATGTCATTTGAAACTTGATAGCATTTACTGGTGAAGTAGTATTAATATATCCACCACCTAGTACAAGTGTTGATATATTGTCGTGTTCCATACCTTGTATCATACTTGTATAATGCTTTACATAAGTTGAAGAACTTGGATTATATAACTTAAATATACCTGACATAGAGGCAGAATCTTCTATATCAGCAGCCGGACCAAAATATATTAAACCAGTATTTTGTGCTTGGTCTTTACCTGTGTCATATGTTAAACTGGCAATAGTATTTGCTTCATTATGTTGAGATTCTACAAAAGTATTCATTGTTGCCACTCCGTAAGAAGAACCACCGTCTGTAGATGCCATAAATGCCAATATTGTATTAACATTCGAAACATGAATATTATTAAACACAAACCAATACTCATCATAAGTTGAATCTATATTTGATGTAAAACTTAATGAAGTATCACCAGATGCCGTAGCAGTCGTTAATAACTTCATAGTTACACCGGGTATAGATGTTACATTATTTAACGAAGCATTATTGATAGCACTTGAACCTAATACACCATTTGATCCAATGTTATTTGTAAATGTTCTTGTAATTGTTCCCATTAGATACCTGCCGTTGTTACATCTCTTACACCAAAGAGTTTGATTGTTCCAGCATCTATATTACCAGAACCGAATTTAAATTGAATAGCATTAATTGCTGAAGTGGTGTTGAAATAACCTGCCACACTAACATCCATAGAATAATTGTTATCGTTATAATGCTGTGTTCGACACATAAAATGTTTTACTTGTGTTGTTGAATCTGGTCGATATAAAAATAATTCAGTTACTAAACTTTGGTCATTATCAGCACCACAAGAATTAGAAAGTCTTTGAAATGCTGTTCCATTTCCTTGGTCTCCATTAGCTTGATATGCTATAGCAGCAGTATCATCACCTTCATTATGATAAGATTCAAACATTGTTGATGTTATTGTTGTATTGTAGTTTGATCCACCATCTGTAGAACCTTGAAATGTAAATAACTGTCCGTCACTTGAACCGTGAATATCAAACATTCTAAAACAATAAACATCATAGGTAGAATCTAAACCTGATGTAAAACTTAAAGAAGCATCAGCGGATGCTGTTTGTGTTGAAATTAATTGAAAGGTATCATTTAATTCGATACCAGATGGTAAAGTTGTAACAGCACTTACACTAGTGTTTGATACACCAGATGAAGCAACAACACCTCCTGTTGTAATATTATTTGCTAATGCTCTTGTTATTGTTCCCATTATTTTAATCCATAAACTCTTATATTTCCTGTTGACAAATTTCCAGAAGCAAATCTAAATGCCACAGCGTTAACAGCAGTTGTTGTATTTAAATATCCTGCTACAAAAGTTTTGTATTCTCTATCAAGTCTGTCGTTTGCTGATACAACACTATAAAAATGTTTCACATGAGTTGTTGAAGCAACATCAAATATCCATAATTCACCACACACACCATGGTCAGAATCACTACTCACATTTCTAGCAATTCTACAATAACTTGAAGATTGAGTAAGGTCAGCACCTGTATCATATCCAAAATTATTACTGTCACTTTCATTATTACCAGCATCAAATACAGTTGTTGTTTTTACAACAGCATAATCTGATCCGTTATTTGTTGAAGCACCCCACTGAAACTCTACGTTGTCGGTAACTGGTCTCACATTTGTAAACGTAAAGCAATAAGCATCATAAGTACCATCAAAAACACCAACACCACTTCGAGCACCGTGATAGTGTTCCATTGCTGAATCATTTCCTAAACCATAACCAATGTTTGGCACTAAATCACTCTTAGCAGCCGTCGGTAAATCAGTGATACCTGATACGGAAGTGTTATTGATAGCACCAGACAGAAAAGTGCCGTCTGTGTTGAGTAAGTTAGCAAATCCTCTTGTATTAGCACCCATAGTTCTATTTATTTCACTCCAAACATTTGTATTGTGCCGGCATCTACATTTCCTGCTGAGAATTGAAATTTAACAGCATCAATCGCTGATGTAGTATTAAAATAACCTGCTGAAAAAATATTTTGACACTCATATGTATAATTTCCATGAGTAACACTCATTTGGCTTATAAAATGTTTTACATAAGTTGTTGAACTAGGATTATAAAATTTTAAAATTCCACTAGCTGATTCATCATTTAGATAACCACTACCACCTAAAGTCACTCCTACGGTTGTTTGTGCTTCATCATTTCCTGTATCATAAGTTAATGCTGAAGATGCTCCACCTTCTCCTTGATAAGCAACAAAAAAAGTAGATGTCGCTGTTGTACCATAAGAACTACCACCGTTAGTAGATGTATGAAAATCAAAATTCGGTCCAATATTACTTGGGTGACATTGATTAAAAATAAACCAATACTCATCATATGTAGAATCAATACCTGAAGTGAAACTAATTGAACTACTAGCAGATGCTGTCTGTTCACTTAAAAGAATCAAAGAACCACCTGCTGATAAATCAGTAATGTTTCCTAAAGATGTATTGTTGACAGCACTGGAAGTAATAACTCCACTGGTTGTAAAACTGTTAGCGATATTTCTTGTTGCCTGTCCCATTAACTTGTTGATACTCCGTATAATTTGATTGTGCCATCGTCTATGTTACCTGTAGCAAATTTAAAGTCAATAGCATCGATTGCTGATGTGGTGTTAAAATAACCAGCACAATGTACATCTTGTTGAAATCCACCATTACCTGAATCATAACCTACCAAAGCATTTCTGGATAAAAAATGTTTTACATAAGTTGTTGAACTAGGATTATATAACCATAATTCTCCTGAACAATTTTCATCAGCAACAGCACCACCTTGATATCCTAAAGGTTGATATGTTGTTTCATTGGATCGGCCTTCTTCACTATCAGCACTTCTACTTTGTAAGGAAGCACCAGCATCATTTTCAAAATGATATGCTCTAAAATTCGTAGATACAACAGCAACACCATATGAACTTCCACCATCTGTTGAAGCTTGAAATGTCCATTGAGCATCAGTTGAATTAGAGGGATGAACAGCAATATATTTAAAACAATAAGCATCATATGTTGAATCAATACCAGATGTAAAACTTAATGAACTACTAGAAGATGCTGTCTGTGTACTGAGTAAAGTCATTTTACCAGCAACACCAGAAGGCAACGCTGTAATACCACTTAAACTGGCATTGTTGATACCTGCTGCCTTTAACTTTCCTGTTGTGTCAAAGTTATTGGCAAGTGATGTAATTCGTGTTCCCATTATGCTATTCCGTATAGTGCTATTGTGCCAGCGTCTATGTTACCTGAACTATATTTAAATCTAATAGCATTAATTGCTGAAGTTGTATTAAAATAACCTGCCGCAAATTGGTTAAAGGCATAATCACTATAATAAGATGAATGTAAATTTGACATAAAATGTTTTACATAAGTTGTAGAAGATGGATTGAATAACCATAATTCTCCTGATAAACTTTGATCCGCATCAGCGCCCACTCTACCTGCTAAAGTTTGAAATGAAGAGGATTGTGCTAAATCTCTACCAGCTTCATAACCAAGACCAGGACTTGAATCAGCTTCATCGTGGTAAGCGGCAAAGTGTGTTGAAGTGATATTATTAGCATAGTCTCCATCAGTAGATGAAGCACCTTGTGTGCTACCTTGAAATTGAAAACTTACATCATCAGTGGCTGGATGAATGTTTATAAACTTAAACACATATGTTTTATATGTAGAATCAATACCTGATGTAAATGACCTTGTTGTATTACCACTAGCAGTAGTAGAAAGAATCAGTTTCATCTTGCCGTCAACGGCAGTTGGTAAACTTGTAACGGAGTTTAGTGAGGCATTATTGAAGGCACTAGATGAGAATACTCCACTGGCGCCAACGTTATTGGCTGCTGTTCTAATAATACTTCCCATAAGACCTCCATGTCATTAGGTTAATCTTAAATATCTGTAAGAAATCTCAGCAGACGATGCCGGTGCTGAAACGAATGTTAATGTAGTTCCTGAGATTGAATAGTCATCACTTGGAACTAGTGTCACACCGTTGACAGTTACGATTACATCTTCGACTGTTCTTCCAGAATCAATTGTAAATGCAGTTGTTGAACCATCACCTGTGTCTGTTCCATTTGTATAAGTTGCAGTACCAGCCAATGGTAAATAACGATAAGCAATTTCAGCACCAGATGCCGGTGCTGTTGTGAATGTTAATGTTGTACCAGAAATTGTGTAGTCAGTTGTTGGAACTAAATTAAATCCATTGACGTACACTAAAACATCAGCAACACTTCGACCTGAATCAATGGTGAACGCAGTTGTTGAACCATCGCCTGTCGCTGTTCCTGAAGTGTAAGTTAATGTTGGGACAATGTTAGCATAAGTAACTTTTCGATTAGCAGCTGCAGTTGCATCATAAATGATGAACTCATCAGCACTTGCTGGTGTTTCTGCTAATTCTGTTGTTGCATTGATATCTAAATCACTAGCAACATTGGATGCTTGAATCTTTTTGATTGTGCTTGTAGATGTATCATAAACTAAAAATAAATCATCATCAGCTCGTTGTTCTGCTAGTTCTGTTGCACCAGAGATAACGTTATTTGAATCGTTGGATAGTTTATCATAGGTAATAGTACCATCAGCAGGACCTGCCATGGTTGTTGCTTCAAACGGTGTGATTACATAAATCGAAGCAGAACTTCCAGGTGCGGATGTAAATGTAACTCTTTTTAAATCACCTGATCCATCATTACCAACTGTAAATGCATAGGAAGAACCTGGTTCTTGTCGAACATTGTCGATATAAACCATCAGTGAGTTTTCACCACCTGCAGGTATGATATTTGCTAAATCAAATGCGGTTGTTGAACCATCACCTGTAAATCTATCTATTTTCGCAGCGGCCGAAAACTTTGTTTCGGGTTGCTTTCCTATATAAGCCATTTATTATACGTCCTCTAAAACTGAAACTGTAGCGTCAACTGAACTTGATGCACTCGCACTTACACGAATAGCATCGTTTGTTGTTCCGTCACCCATTAAAACAAGTTTATTACCAGACATTACTTCAAGTGAAGAACCGGCAGGAATACTTGCATCTTTTACGATATACACATCATTGGAACCATCATAGTTATCTAAGAAAACACTTGCAGTCACACCAGAAGATGATTTGTTTGCAAGAGTAATACCGATAACGATAGATTCAACTGCTGTACTTGATGAGGAAGGAACTGTATAAACAGCAGATGCTGATGCACCTGCGCTTGTGTTCACATCGGCGACTGTAAATCTTTTAAAATCGTTTGCCATTTTTATCCCTTTGTACTATTTATACTATCCTAATGCAACTGCTTGTGCAATTGCAAAATTTGTTGTTGCAACTGATGTTCCGTTTATTTGAACATCACTTGTACCGTTAATAATTGCACCTTGAATGGTGCCTGATGCAGTAATATTGACTGCTCCTGTGATTGAACCACTTGTTAAACTTGCAGTTCCGTCTGTTATGGTGCCACCTTGTATTGTACCAGTGGCAGTAAAACTTGTAATACCAGAAATTGCACTTGCCAATGCAAAAGTAACTGTCTGAGATCCGTCTGATGTTGTTGTAATTTGATTTGCAGTACCAGATAGAGCAAATGTCTGTGCGTCTGATACAGAACCATTTGATCCTGAATCAGCAGAAAAGTCTAAATCAGTAGCAGTAACTGCCGAATTAACTTCATTAATCGCACCAACAACACTTGTTGCAGTCGTTGTTAACGATGCTGGATCCCCAATATCAGTAGAAGAAAGACTATTAAAAGTCGTTCTAAATTCTTCTAATGTATTCGTTGTTAATACTGTTCTTGCGGCCATTACTTAACTACCTTTAATAATAATTCTTTTATCTCGTACATCTCTGATTTTAAAGAATTGACATCTCTGATAATATCTCTGAGTTTGTCATTATCTTTTTGTTTTTCTCTTACTCGTTTCATATAAGCGATATAAGCCTTTCGATCAGAATTTATAACTGCTTGAGTTGTTGTGTCTTTTACAAAACTTCTATTCTGTTCTACTGTTCTTCTCATTATGTCGCCAATGCAATTGCTCGTAAATCTGTGATTCTTGGTGGGTAAGCAGGATTAGATCCTGTCATTACAATCTTAATTGCAAATGATGTAAACTCACCAAGACCATCAGCAGTAAACTTTTGTTCGTTGTAACTTGTATTATATTCTGGACTATAAGGTGTCTGTGAACGACTTTCAGAATATGTAATAGCATCGTCTGCTAAACCTGTTGTATTGAAATAGATATATGGAATTTCATCAAATGGTCGACTGTCATCAACGTGTCTAATCTTATACAATAACTTAATATCAGATGTTGGATAATTGTTTGCACTAATTCTAACATCTAATGCAGTTGCAGGATTATCTAATAGAATCTCTTTTGTAATATACTTTGCGTTTGCACTACCACCTGTACTCTCTGTTTCATCAACAAATCCTGTTGTGTTAGAATTTGTGGGTTCATCTAATCGATTTGAAACAGCAATTAAGTTTGTTCTTGCAGTATCAATCACTGGCGAAACATTTTGATTTGCAGATGACATTTCTATTTTATATGTCATTGTTTTGTTACCAGAGAAATGTGTTGTTTCATTAATACCAGATGCAACTTGTTGTTGTGTAGTGAAGTAGTAGTTATCGTTTGGTGTGATTTCTTTTTCTGTCTGAGCAGTATAAGAAGTTTCAGAACCATGTATAGATTGTTTTGATGTTGTTGTAATTTTGTGTGTCATCGTTGCATCTTCAGGATGCATGAAACCAATCTGTGGTTGTAAAACTTCAAAGGCAACATTCTTTGTTGCAGTAACAGATGTGCCACCAACACTTCCTGTTGATGTTGCAGTATCACCAGAGATTGTAATTGTATAACTATCTAAAGTAACATTACCAATATCATGTGTTCCGTTAATTGCACTACCTAAAATACCATTGTAATCAGTAGCATCTGTCAGACCTGCGATTGTTACCTTATCAGGTTTATCATCATTCATACCATGATCAGGATGATTGATTTTAATAATGGCAGGATTACCACCAAATGCGGTACCAGAACCTGCAGTTGCATTTGTTTCAATAGGGTTGTTTCCTAGTGTTTCAGCAGTTAATGTTGAATTATTAAATGTAACTGTACCTGTTGTATAAGTTGTAAAGTTTGCTTTCTTTAGTGAAAATTTAATATCTTGTAAAGGTGATTCTTGTTGACCACCTACGTTTTGTGATTTAAACAAACTACCAACAGCAGGTTGTTCAGAAACTCGTCTTGTTGTGCCAATAACTGTTTGACCTAATTCGGAAACATAAAGATTATAATCGGTACTATTTGCTGTGAGACCAATTGCATATGTTTGCCCACCTTTTAGAAATACAGGAGAATCAAATGTAAATGTTGTCGCAGTGTTGCCGTCAGTTGAAGTATTAACATCAGCGGCTGCCTTTGTTACTACACTAAATGGTAATATTTTAGAACCAGGTCTATCTCTATATGTTTCAAGTAATGCAACGTTAATAGGTTGTGTTGAATCTTTGGCACTAAAATATAAATCTAGTGATGTAACGAAACAACCTTCTGCCACATTGTTAACGAATGTTTGTGCAACTGCCATTATTTTTTTCCCTTTATAATATTTAACACTTTACCTGCAAGATACACCACAGGTTCACCTATTGTCATATATATTTTCCCTAGATAATCAGGTTTTGTTTTTAATAGAATGTGTTTGATATGATTTGTTCTTCTCTGTGCAATGTGAGAACCGATCTTTGTTAATACTTTACTTCGTTTCATTCCTTTTACAAACGGACCGAACACCCAATGATAACCTTCTTGGTGTGTCATTGTTAAGAATTTTTGCTGATAGATATACCACAGTTTCATTGCACGTTCCCAATTCTCATTACCAGTAGTTCTATACATTTGAGTACAGATGATACTCTTACCACTGTTTTTATTAGAAGCACCAGTGTTTGGTGAAGGATCATATTTTTGAAAAGGAGTTCCTGCATATGATTCTTGTTCTTCTCTGTTTCTTAATTCATGTAAATGTCTTACTCTACTATCATCTGGATCAGCATCCCTACTATCTGGTATACCATCACCATCTCTATCACGATTTCCTCTATCATTACCACCACGATTTGCATTTGATGATGAAGAACCACCATTATAGAATGTGAAAGAATCAGTCACTTCTCTTATTGAATTTTCTTCCATAAGTTTTGTTTCTAATACTTCAGGAACTCTTGTTGCATAAATTGTTTCTTGTTCTGTAACTAACAAACCTTGTGCTCTATATTTTGCTGATGCAAATGATTCATTATGTAAACCTGTTCTAAAGTTTGCAGTTGAATCAGTAATTTTAAATACTCTTTCACCACATCTCCATTTTGGATTTCCAGAAACACTTGGTTCTGGTATTGCAAATGTTCCTGTTAAAGAACCGTTAGCATCAGACGTTAATTGACCACCAAGTGAACCACCGTCTGGTGTGATGTATGCAGATACATCTACTTCTTCAAAATATGCATAGTGTTTAGATAATGGTTTTAAACCTGTAACTGTAAATGTGATTGTCTTAGAACGAATATAAGGAACGTATGATAGATCAACAACTTTCTCACCAAATGATTGTTGTACAACTTGTGATGAGAGTTCTCTTTTTAATCCAGTTCTTGTTGCAGTTCCTGTTCGACCTTCTTTAACTGTTCTTTGATTACCACTGTTTGTTTTTTCTACAAAAGTACCAGTCCAGTTATTTTGCCATTCGTTCCAAACTGTTCCTGTTTTGTGTGCAGGATTTGGAATATCTTTGATTGAGTTGTAAAGTAAATCATTATTCACAACCAAATCTGGTGAAGTTTTTGTATCTTTCCATTCATCAACTTCTGGCGTTAATTTCATATTACCATAATATGTAAATACATTGAAAGGATTAACATTCACAGTTGTAGTTGCACTTAAATTTGAAACTAGTTCTACCTCTGTGTAAGGTAGTGTAATTAAATCACCTGTTTTTTTATAGCCCGCTGATGTTCTTGCAGTATCAGTTGTTGCTGTTTCTGTTAAAGCAATTTGATCAGTTGTACATCTTGGTCTTACAACACCATTTTCTAAATCCATTGAACATTGATAATCAGCACTTGTTGTATCACCAACGTTGTGTCCTTTGAATGTGTCAACTAAGAAACCATTTTTAAATCGATTGAAACCATCAGCGTCTTGTATTTGTAAATTTAATGTTTCTTGTTCTAGTAAAGATAAACTTGTGTAATATTCTAAATTCTTAATACGACTTTCTAACTTACCAATATCTCTCATTGTGTATCTACGATTATCAACAGGTATAACTGTTACATCACTTGTGCTAAATGTGTAAGCAGGTAATCTTAAATAACATAAAACCATAGAGTTATCGATAGCATCAGGTCTTTGTGGATCAACAGCAGATGATCCTTTTGCCTGTTTAAATTGACCTTTTGTTGTTAAGTAAATTGAATCAATACGTGATAGATAAAATTCAAAGTCTGCTCTAAAGTTAGAACCAGGTTTTGGAATATCGACAGATACTGCACCTGTGTTTAAGAAGTTCTTTGCACCAGTGGCATCTTTATCATTATAACCAACAACGTCACTACCATCAGCAACTCTTGGTCTAAAGTCAATACAATCTCTTAACTCTAAAGTTTCTTCTCTTACTTCAGATTTGAATGAAGGAATATTAGCATAATCAATCGCATAACTATCAACACTGAAATAATCACCAGCACCATGTGAGAAGTAATCAAAGTTAATCAGTAATCGACCAGTTGGTGCTTGAGCACCAGACTTTAATTTGATTCGACCTAAGTCATAGAAGTTATCTCTTTGACCATTGTCTAAATCAAAACGATCAGTGATATCTGTATCTGATGTAGTAGCCGCAGTTGAAAAGTCTGCTGCCATGTAAACTGAATTTAATGCATAGATGTCTGCTTTACCTAGTGAGATAGAACTTGCAGTTGCAGTTGCCTCAGTAGTAATATTTAAAGTTGAACCAGCAACTAAAGTTTTAGATTTTTCACCAGCAACTTCTCTTGTAATTGTTGCAGTTAACTTAACTTGTGAACCACCATAGTTAGCACCTAAGTCAATTGTTAACTGATCATTACCAGATGATCTTGTAAAGATAGAATCACCTTCATGGTTGTTTCCTGATAGTGATGTAATATCACCAACACTACCTGATGAAGAACCAGCAGTGATATGCATTAGTGTATAATCACCAGATGCTAAAGAAGCAAAAGTTTCGTTTGCACCTGCGTTGAAGATACCAATACCATCACCTGTTAGTGTTGCGACAAATTGTCTTCTTACAGTAAATGTCGTATCTGTTAGACCGTCATTGGATGCTGTCTTTAATGTCTTAACAACACCCTCTGGCATTTTATAAACTAAAGTATTGTTTTGACTTTCTTGTAATTTTGTTCTACGTCTTTCAATTGGTGAAGATGTTGTGACATCAGCAGAACCAACAGCAGATGCCAATGTTAAACTTGTATCACTTACAATTGCAAGAACTGTTCCTGTTAATGATTCACCTGTGTTGTCTGTAAATGCAATTGTATCACCAACAATTAACTCAGTTGTAAACTTTGTATTTTTACCAATAACAGCAGCACTTGAATTTGCAACACTTAGTGTTCCTGTTAGTGTTGTTTGTGAATCATCGTAAGGATCAGTTGAATCACTTGTCAACACAGTATCAGCAGTAAATGCTGGTGTACCTGCCTGATAAATTTGTTTTGCATCTTTGAAATCATATTCAACAATTGATTTAAAATAATTTGTATCAGAATCAATTACAGCAGTATTGGTTGATGTTGCACCTGTGATTGTTTCTCCTGCAGAGAATGTACCTTTTAAATTTGAAATGACTACGATACCATTTTGTGCAGTACCACCTGATGTATAAGATGTAAATGCAGACGCATCGATGGCGATTGTAAATTCGGTTGAACTTGTAACAGTAATCTCGTAAGTATTTCCATTGACTTCAGTCATACCACCAACACTATCAAAAGTAACTCTTTGTCCTGTTGAAAGATTGTGTGAAGATGATGTGGTAACTGTTAATGTATCAGACGCCCCAACCATATTACTGATTGCAGCTGAAACTGTTGCACTTGATGCCTCAACAATACCTGTTGCACCTGATGTTCCACCTGTGACTGTTTCACCAGTTGTTAGTGAATGTGCTAGTGTTGTTCTTAAATGTGCAAAGGCAGTAATATTAAATAAACCTAATTTGTATTGTGATGAAGTATTTGATGATGATGCACCAACTGTACCAGATGTGTATTCAAAGAATCTTGGATGTGCAACACCAATTGTGTGAATGTCTGTACCTGCACCACTGTTTGCTGAACCTCTTGATGATGTTGCTTCTTTATATAAGACAACTTGTTTATATGCTTCAGTTTCACCTGTAACAGTATCAACATCAGGTGAACCATAAATGTTTGTAACATTAACAAAGTTACCTAATTGTAATCCAACAGTTGAGTTATTGACTGTTTCAAAATCTCTTGCCTTATCGACTGTCACATACTTTGTTGCAATAGTTTCCAACTCATAACCTTGAACATATGCTTTACCAGAACCAACACCTACAGCCAATCTTGCTTTTGATTGATCGGCAGTTAAATCAATTTCGTATAAAGGATTTGCAGCTGTTCCATTTATTGTTGTATCTGGTCGATAGATGCCTCTTTCATATTGTGATAGAGTTGAATCATAATGATGTTCTCTTACATCAATGTCAAAATTCTTTACGACATAGTTTCCTGATTCATCAAATGTTCTACGAGCAAGAGTATCTGCTAATAAATTATAATCTGTTTTAACAACTTTACTAAGAACGTTACCATTATTAACTCTTAACAATTCAACAAAATCATCATCATCTGTATCTGTTAACTCTTTTTTAGCAAGTGTTAATGTAATTTTAAATCGATGAGCACCTGGTGCGTTTTCGTTTGATGAACCTTGTGCATTATCATTTAATGATGCATCATCGGAAGGTGTAATAAAACTTTCAGTAATTGTAAAACCAATTTTATAACTTGGGTTAACAAAGTATGGTTCAAGTATTAAAGTTTGTGCTGAATTTTTTACAAAGAAACCATTAACATAATAGATACCTGCTTCAACACGAACAGCAGATCCTTGTCCTGTTGCTTTAGAATCGATTGGTAATGTGACATTATCAGTACCGACAGTTGCAGTTTCTCCACCATCACCTGTTAATGTTTCACCTGCAACGAATCTGTTTATAACACCTGTTGATGCAGTCTTAGTATATCGAATATAAATTGTTGCTGCCTGTGTATCAGAAGCCTCACTTGCATTAATAACTTCACCAACAACACCATTTGTATCACCAGTAAATACTGTACCAACTAAATCAGCAGCTGTCGATGTTGATATTGTAGAAAGTTTTGCAAAATGATATGTATTAATAAAAGTTAATTCACCTGGAATAATTTGAGCACCATCTTTAAATAAATGATCACCAAATCTTTTAACTTGATTTTGTAGGATAGATTGTAGTTGAGTTAGTTCTCTTGCTTGAACAGCAAATCCAGGTCGAAATAAAACTCGATGAAAATTTTTATCCTCACTAAAATCGTCATAGTATGGATTAACATTAAAGTTAGTTGCCATAATTTATTAGAACTCCACTATGAGTTTGATGTTTTCTGTTTGGTCAGATGCTCTTGAAATTGGTTTTCTGTTTTCAATGTAAAGCACATCACCACTATCATGTGTTAATTCAGGAGTTGTATCAACACTTGAAGGTGAACCAGAGATACCAGATGTAGCACCTGTCACTGTATCAGAGGATGTAAACTCTGTTAGGTTACCGTTTGCATCAACACCTTGATTAGCAAATTGTGGTTGAATATATCTCAACACATAAGTTGATGTGTTATAATCAACAACATAACCAACAGCACCTGTTGAACTTCCTGTAATCTTTTCGTCAACTGTGAATGTGCCAGGATCAGAAGCAAAAGTCATAGACTTAGTTGCATCTAATGTTGATGCAGTTGCAGTTGAACCTGTTGTACTATCAACTGGATTTCTTACTAATGCAATTCTTCTAAAGTCGTTGTCAGTTGTAAACTCACCACTTTCACTTTGTTCTAAATCTACATTAACCATTACAAAGAAACCACCAAGTTCTTTTACACAATCAGTAGCGTGGCCACCTTCTGGTGAAATGATAAAGTCAATATCAGAACCTGATACGTTTCCAAAATCTGAAGCAAGAATACTTGCAAAGGTATAACCAGAACCTGCATTGGTAATTGTAACACTTGTAACGGCACCAGATGATACAACAACTGTACATTCACCACCTGAACCATCACCACGAATGGCAACAGAGGTATAAGTGTTATCAGTACCAGATGAACCACCGTCTGTGATTTTGACATTCTCAATAGCGCCAGCAGTTGTAGAGTAGTCAGTTGATTCAGTTGATACGTGCATAAAATCTGTTGATAGGAAAGCAGCTTGTTCAGCGGCAGTTAGTGAGTACATATATTTCCACACATAACTATCAGCAGTTGTGAACGTTGATGTTGATTTATTTCCTGTAGGTTCGGTTGTTGATGTTGCACCACCATTATTATCAATACACTTATAGACATCATATGTACTATTCATTACATAGAAAGTAGCATCAAATAAATTTGTTGCACCAGAATCAGCAGAAATAGCAGAACCTGCTGAATTGATGTTTCCATAATCGTGTCGATAATAATCATATACTGTACCTGAGGTCCAGTTTCTTCTTGGAATGACTATCGATACATCCGAACTTGTAATCTTTTTAGCAGATAACATATCATCATAAGCATAGAACTCAGACCCTATGTCATCGTTTGGAGTAGGTGGGGCTGCATCTGTACCATCGTTAAATGCTTGATTATCAACAAATGCTTGAGGACGACCAATGCCAAGATAGTAAGTATCGCCTGCTTCACCAAAACTCTCATTAAATTGTTCAGCGTTGTGAACTCTAAATTTGTTTGTTATTATTGCTGGCATCTTTCATTAAACTCCATTTACTCTATTATTTATACATCTTTTTAAGATGATGTTGTCACCTCAGCAGGAATTGCGAAATTTGTTTTCATCTTAGGATTACTCACAAATTCACCCAATCTTACTGCTTGACCGTTTAAACTTGTATTTCGTGTACCTGTTAAAACTATCTTATTCAGTGATCCTATTGTAATACCTGTATCAGTATCATCACTTGATTGATCATACAATGGATGACTAAATGTTCTTGTTTTATATAGTACGTTTTGTAAAGTACCAATTCGTGGTCCAGAATATGCAAGACCTGTTCGTACTGTAACACCTCGAATTGTTTCTGTTGGTAAAGAAGGAAACTTAATTGTCTTTTGTGTATTTAATGTGACATCTCTTGTATTTGATGTGAAACTATCAGCAAGTTCAATACCACGATTTGCATTGGCACGAACAGAGGTACCGTCAGACGTTGTACCTAGTCGTCTACCAATCTTCTCACCAAAGATAACTTCTAGTAATGATACAAAATCACCTTCACCAAATCCATTGAGTAATGTAAATCCTTTTTTAATTTCAGCACTTACACTTGTTCGAATCGAAACTTCACCAAAGACATTGAAACCTGCTGGGTGTATTGAACGTTTTAAATCATCTCTCCAAGATGTAATTGCTTCACCAACTTTTATTACATAAGAATAATCTTGGTAATAAAAACTATCTTGTATCTTTTTTGTTAACTCAGAAACATGACCATCTACGTTAATATACTCACCAAATCCTGTAACAGTTGTTCCGACTGTTGAAGTAACATCAGCTTGATTTGCTAATACAACAGTTGCAGTTTCACCTGAAGTATTTCCTGTAATTGTTTGCCCAACTAAGAATGTTCCGTCAACATTTGATAATGTTAAAATATTTTTATCACCATCATAAGAAACAACAGTTGCGGTTGCCGTTGATAATGTTTCTGTAATCATTGTATCATTATCTTCAGCAATAATGTCAAATGGTGTATCGTCTTGTACTAAAGTTTCAGCAATCAGATACTCATCGTTTTCTGATTTTAAAAATTCAATTGGACTTGTACCTAAAATACTTTTCTTTGAAACACCACCTTCATAATTTTGTGCAATGAATAAACCAGATTCGTCTTCTAATTGAATACCACCATCATCACTTTCTAATAAAATTTCTGAAGGACGATTAGGTTCTAAAACTACTCTATCATCTCTTGTTGATCCAATCTCTAAATTTAAATCATAAACAGCATTCATTGTAATTGTTTCACCAACTGTAAATGATGAAGAAAGATTTTCAATTTGCATATGCAATCTTGGCTTAATTAGTGGGGCAGTATCATATCGGAATCCTCTATTCAATAAATTAACATTTAATAATCCTCCTGCGTTTCTGGCGATTGCATATAATGATGCGCTAGATCCACTTGTACTTGTTATTGTTAAATTTGGAACAGTAAAATAACCTGCACCTTTATTTGTAATTAAAATATCTGTGATGTCATCAAGACTACTGTTTGTGGCATCTTCCATAATAATAATATCACCTTCTTCATTGATAAGACGATCACTATCATCGGATGTTTCTAAAGTAAAACCACCATTAACGACACGAACTTTAGCAGCTAAAGCTGACCCACCTGTATTTGTATTATCTACAACAATAGTATCTCCTATTTCATAACCAGAACCACCTGTTTCAACTTTAATTTCATCAATGGATGATTGACGCAAACTACCAACTGTCACACTACCATTTGTTCCAATTGATGTTGAGTTATCTACCTCAATTACTTCATCTAAACTATAATAATTACCAATAGAATTAATTGTAATATCATCAATAACTTTGTGTATTGCACAAGTAATAATAATGTCAGGATCTGTATTGTCAACACCAGTTAAAAGAACTTCTTCTTCTTGATCTATTTCATCACCAGTTTCTAAAAGAAGAATATCTCCTGCAACACCATCTTCTAATTGAAAATTATCACCTGTTGATGAAATAAAAGTTCCATTAATACTTCCTGAGTTGATGAATAAAGTTGCAACCACTACACCATTATCAACAGTTTGCAATGTCACCTGATCAACAACAGCCGTTGCTTCTTTTATGACAGTATTACCTACGACTGTTTGTTGAGTGATTGTTTGTCCAACAAGATTAGCAACGTTTCCATCTGATGGTGTTTTGAGTGTAACTTTTAAAATTGTGTCAGTTGAAAACTTACCATCAGACACACGAAGCATATCTCTGTTTGGATAATATATCTCAGGTGTTTCATTGAATAATGCACGGAAGAAAACTTCATGTGCCTTTTTAGAACCTTTACTATTATATAAGTCGATAACTCTTTTTGTAAATGCTTCTTTATCTAAACTAGGATCTAAGTCATTCGGTATTGTATCTAAAAATTTATTTCGAAACTGTATAAAGAAATCATCAATCGAATCATCGATGTCAATATACTTTAAAAGATTGGTAAAGTTTTCTACAGGATTGGCACGATACTTTGAAATGATTGCAGTCGCATTAGATGATGAACCTACAATTTCTTCACCTGTAATAAATTTACTATTAGAAGAAATATAAAGTTTACCATTGTCGGCATCTTCAGCTAAAATAGTTGCAGTTTGTCCAGATGTTTGTCCTGTGACTGTTTCGCCTTTTTGAAATTCACCAATGCCTGATTGTTCATCAACAAGATAATCACCATTGTCATTTCCAAATTCATCAGTTGCATTGAGTTGAAGAAAAGATGTAACTTCAGTTTCTAAAAGTATATTATCAATATCACCTTGATTGGTAATTGTAAGTTGAGCAGATTCTAAAAGAGTATAATACTTTTCGACAAATTCTAAAAGAGCAGGACTTTGTGATTGAACAAACTCAGGTAATTGTCTGGATACTAAGTTCGATAATTTTTTATCATTAGTTGCCATTGGTCATTAATAACTTGATGTAGATCCTGAACCAGCACCTGTTGTTGTTACAGTAGTTGTTGTACCTGTTGATGTTGTTGAAGTTGTTCCAGTTGCAGTGTAAGAACTTGCGTTAGTTGTATAACCAACACCTGCATTAGATTCGTAAGTGTCTAGTGATGCATCAACAACCATGTTCGCAGTATCAATTTCTAAAAGTTGTTGACGAACAGGAACAATATCATTTGATGCAGGTTGTGTCTTTACTCTAATCTTTGTGCTTGTTGCACCATCAACATTTGAAACAGCAGTAATGTAAATATCACTGATTGTAATTTTACCAGTTGCATAATCAATTGTTCCTTGTGTTGAGTTTTGAATCGTCTTTACACCACCGACAAGATAATATAATCTTACATTACCTGAACCATCATCATCTAAAAAGTATTCTCTACCTGAACCGTCATTGGTATTAAATCCTGTTGTTTCTAAAATAGAAGTATGTCCCATATGTGGATGATATAAACTATTTTCAAAATTAATTGTGTATGTATTTGTACCAGAAGTATTTGGTGTAAAATACTGATATACTTTTAATCTTGTAATGTTAGATAAAATAGAAGCATCAGTATCATCAATTGATTTTATAAACTTTGAATATCTAAACATATTTCCAAACTGTTCTAAATTATTTGTACTGAAATTTGTAATTGTTGTTGTGACTAGTGTTTCAATATCATTGTCTGTCTTTGTTGTAATCTTTGAATCATACTTTACATACACTTCAGGTATTAAGTAAGTAATCACAGGATCAACAATAACAGGAATGACTGAACCAACATTGTAACTATTTAAACTTGTTTTGATTGAATCTTTAACAGAGTTTGTTAACGTAACACCACTGGTAGGTTTGATTGCAATAAACACACGACCATATGTTGGTGGGTTATTATCTTCACCACCCCATACTTGTATTGATTGCACATTGGCATATAAACTTCTTACCAATGCTTTGTAATCGTTAGCAGTCACTGCTCGATTTTGAGAAGAATATTTTTTTGGTGCATTAAACTTAATCGAATCAACACTCTCAGCGTCAGCACCACCACCCGATGCAGATGAAGTTACAACGGTGATATTACTGAAACCACCAATCGTACTTGCATTAGTAAATGTTGTTGCACCATTACTATCAGCCGCATTAGTGACAATGTATTCTAAACTAACAATGTTTCCGTTTGATAATGATTTACCTAAAACACCATCACCAAACTTCACTTCGTATTGTGAATCTTCTACTGCCTCTAAGAAGTAAACAGTAGATGTTGAATCAACACTAGTAACATCTTCGGTTAAAGTATAGGCAGTTGTTGTTGAATCACTTGAAGAATTTTGTACAGTGACTTTTAGTGTAGATGTGTCAGCACTTGTGTTCTTAATTAAAAATCTTTGATTGGCGTTTGATGTGTCAACTGTATATTTGTTTGTAACTAAAGTACCTTCATATACTTTGACATTTGAAAAAGTAAACACACCATTTGTTGGTGTAATAGATCGTGCTACATTAGTCACATAGTTATAAGATACACCATCAATCGTTGTCGTAAACGCTGTGCCTTTTGGCATTGTTAAAGTTGAACCTGTTGCATCATTCACTGTTACTGATAAAGTAGCAAATGGTGAACGTGATGAACGAGCAGTGTACCCGATATGTTTTGCATGAGATACAACTGAGTTTCTCAAATCAGCAGAATCTAAAAACATTTCATTGGCCAACATATTTGCATAGACTGATTGATAGTGAGTATTGTATGCTAATAAGTCTAAGAGAACAGCCATACCTGAACCTTCAAAATCATAATCTGTAAATTCATTTTGTTTTGTTAAGAAGGTTTTTAAATTAGATTTAATTTCATCAAAGTCTAATTCTGTAATGTTAATTCTCTCTGCCATTATCGTAATCTTTCTAAGAAGGTTGTAAATGAAACTAACTCACCAGGTATGTTCACCACATAAAAGTTGATCGTTACTTCATATGAGTTTCGATCTAATTGTGGGTTAGCATTCACACTGACCAATCTTGCACGAGGTTCAAAGTTATTGATGACCTCTGAAATTTGTTTTGTTAACAGATTGGCAGTCAACGGTGTCATCGGTTCAAATAATATATCAGTGACATTCGATCCAATCTCTGGATGAAATGGTCGTTCATAGTGTTTCGTCAACACTAAATTTTTGACACTTTGTTTAACCGCTTCAATATCTGTTTTCTTTGTTATATCTTTTGTATTCGGATGTGGAGAAAATATCAGATTTAAATCTTTATAGATACGAGCACTTCTGGCACTATTATTAGTACGAGAGGCGTCCCTACTTCCTGTTTGATATATTGCCATACCTAATATTTATATGGCAAATAAAGAAATTATCTACCTTGACGATTATACTTTTTAAAACTTCTTCTCTTTGACTTATTCATTGAGTTGAGTTTTAATTTACCATTCCCAATTGAAGTTCCTTTGACGATAGGCTCGTGGGAGGGTTTATCAGTACCTTTTGATCTTGCCATTACTTACACTCACAGTTTCCGCAGCCACAAGGTTGACACGATCCCCCATTGGAACAGTGACAACTATGACCACAATTTTTACATTCGCTCATAAAAAGTATTTATAAGAGTTGATTTAAGTGCGACATAGTGTCGCAGCTGACGTTAAAGTGCGACAATTATGTACAAAATAATGGGATTTTTTTCTTTTTTAGGCTTTACAAATGAGCATTTTTCCACTAACATGGAGACATGAATAAAAAACAATATGAAGATGAAAATATTGATGCTCTTTTAAAAGAGTTCAATATCGAAACTGATGACAACGAAAACGTTGACATTGCGACTATGGACGAAATTGAAGACTTAGAAATCTTTAATCAATAATATAAGGAGACACTACATTATGAAACATAACTTATCAAACCTTGAAACCATGTTGAAGATCAAGGATCTTCTTCGAAAGTTACCAGACGATTGTCTAGTAACTGTATCTAAAATGGTGAGAGAACAATCGAAACTCACTAAACGTAGAAACCCGATGAAGGGTTCTTTTGCCGGTTTTCGTATCGGTGAGAAAGTAGAGTTTGGTCGCCCACGTGGTCGTAAACACGTTGGTGTCATTCTGAAATGTAATCCTGCGAAGGCAGTGATACAAGAATCAACTGGAACAAAATGGAGAGTTCCTTATTCATTAATCTCGGAGGTCGCATAACATGATAGAAGTACAACCTGCAAAGTCCTTAGACGAAGGCATACAAAACATTATCGATGCAAGTAACGAAGACTATGGTATGTTTATCGATAATGAAAACATGAAATCTGAATTTCAAAATTCTTGGAGTATTTCACCAGGACAGAAATTCATTAAGTTAGTATCTAAAAATTCTGTTCACAGTTTTATTGTGAAACAAGATATGTACACACCAGGTGGTCAATTACGATTTAAAAAAGGTGATGTACTGAAGGCCGCATCATGGAGAGCACCTGCCATGAACCGTGCAAGAGGTAATGTCTTTGACGGACACTATCCTATGCAGTGGACTGGTCCTTTGTATTTAAAATAGAACGACCTAACTCTAAGTAATCATTATTCAAACCATTTCTCTTTGTGGGTATTCTCATTAACTCACAAAGAGTTTCTCTACCTTTACCAGATTGCTCATGTAACACGACTGAGTGAATATGTGTAAATCGATTGCGTTCGGCATATCGATATCGATTATTTCCATACCAGATAATATACTTTGCTAGAGGATTTTTCATTCGATGTCGATGAGCATCCCATATAGAATCTTGTGCCGGTCGTAGTAGAATCGGCCACAACATACCTTTCTTCGGTATCTCTTTACTTAACATCGCATCCATCGCCTGTTTATCTTTTCCTGGTGTATTATCGTCAATCGTAGTGATATCATTCAGAGGTATTTCTTCGATTTTATATCCGAGATTCAAAACCTTTTCGGCATTTTTTCCTACCAGGACGATTTTTTTCTCACCCACTCGTGTTTTCCAATAATCATCACTATACTGCGACTGCATGATACGATTCCATACACGTTGATTCGGCACATGATAACAAGAGATATGAGTATAACCTCTCTTATGTGCATACCATACTCGTTGATGTCCGACCGATACACGATAACCTGTCCATGAAACAATGATCGGATAGAGTAATCCTTGCTCATCCATATCTTCAATTAGACAATCTAGTCTAAACTTTTGAGATTCTGTACGGTGTCCTTTGAGTAGTAGTCGATCATAGTTATAGAAATTCTCTAGTTGTTTAATGTGATATTCTTTATACCATTCAGGCCAGAGAATATTCTTTGCTTTCAATAGTTTCATGTAGAGATATTTAGAAAAGACTTATACGAAGAAAAAATAGCACCGAAAAAAATTTTGATAGAAAATGTATAGAGTTATTGCTAGAATCCACGATAGAGGGTCTTCGTTATAGAACAAGAGTGTCTATTGCATTTATAGATTACAGTTGTTTGCTAGTATTAACGACAGACGACTTATATACACACAGCATCTACACGTGCCTATCCTATGAATACAGTGCTCGATTTACCTGAAATCACACCATCTCCGATTGGGTCTACGTCTGCTACTACATCACCTTCTCTTGCCGCTCCTTTAGTACCATTGTTCAGATTGATTGTTTTGCCTGGGCCAGAGTCTATCGTTATATTCCCGGTGACGTTGACATCCCAATCTCCTCCGATGTTTGTTGTACAGTTTGTGTCGATATTGAGCGTTACATTCCCTTTAATTTGTACGTTTTCATTACCTGCTACAATCGTATAGTTGTCGTTGACAATATGAGTGACCTTATCACCATTGGGGTGTATCTCATAGTAAGTGCCGGACTTGTGTCGTTCTCTTATACGTTCAGCATTCGTTGTATCATCATATTCTTTCACGTGTCCGCTCTCTGTAACATAAACGTGGTTCTTTGGATAGGTAGAATTATAAGGGTCGGAGGGTAAACTGACTGTTTCTGTGATGTTTTCTGGCGCCGGGACCGTTAACTGTGAGTGTATTTGAGTGCCTCGTGCCAGTTTGTTGACATCAGACTGATTGATTTCTGTCGGATAAGTGCCGTTTGGGTCGTTAAACCCTTGTTTACTATCAGATAATGTAGAAGGTATACCAGGAAGACTGCCCATAACAATCGGTTCTTGCATATCCGTATCACGAAAGAACCCCACAACCCATGAACCTTCAACAAGAAACGACGGAGTGTGCCCTAAACCTGACATACTTGGGTCTGTCACAGGATGCATGACAGACGCCCAAGGTAAATCACTTGTAGGTAACTCTGTTTTGTTCTCTGTGTGATATCCGAGACACCGTACACGAACTCTACCCACTTGTAAAGGGTCTGCACGGTCTTCGACAACACCTGTGAACCAAGAAAACCCGTCTTGTCCCATGAAATCTTTGTTCATTATAAATTTTTTTTCCGATAAGTCGTTTGTTCTAATGCACTCAACCTATCATTTTTTCGTATCTTTGCGTATAGTCCATCTAAATGCATCATTACCAATCCAATACGTGCTTCTACGTTTCTTAACAGGTAATATGCATATAAAATCAACACTAATGTGCCTACAAGAATAATACTACTGACTAATTCTAACATCCTATATCTCCATCATCTTCCGTTATATAAACATTCTTATTCTTTGTTTTATCACTACATTCTTGACAACAATCTCCGGTTCCACAATGAATATGTGTTTCATGTAGTATCTTATACTCTTGTGGTACTTTATAGACTGGTATATCGATCATTTTATGTTTATTGATTTGATTATAGTAACAATATTTATTATAGGCATCTTTGAGTTCTTTGGGTGGATATGCACCTGATTCTGCAATTTTCATTACTTTCTCTAATGTGGCATAGTCATAGGTGAGTTGATCTTTATCTGTACGACTGTCTTCCCATAGTCCGTCGGAGGGTTCTGCTTCTTGTATATCTAAATCTAACTCTAATTCTTGAGCAATGCGATACACGTCTGATTTGTAGAGATCGGCGATAGGGGATAGATCAACGCCACCGTCTCCGTATTTTGTATAGAATCCCACACCGAAGTCTTCGATCTTATTGCCTGTGCCCACGACTAATCCTTGTTTACTTTGTGCAATCGCATAGAGTGTACACATTCTTAGACGTGATTTGAGATTGGCAAGAGCGTGTTCGGTGATAGAA
>Ga0255768_10001522_pt1 | contig 23870 bp, 44 predicted proteins | sample 071ome_33_FD_179983 | JGI IMG/M metagenome (GOLD analysis project Ga0255768, IMG submission 179983) | Coastal salt marsh microbial communities from the Groves Creek Marsh, Skidaway Island, Georgia - 071412AT metaG (version 2) | ecosystem: Environmental > Aquatic > Marine > Intertidal zone >...
AAGGACCTGCCATTGCAGCGCCAGCGAAAAGGGGAGCAGCAGCCAGAGCTGCGAATGCGGATTTAATCATTTGAAAATACCTCGTAGAATTTTTACTTGTGGAATGGTTACCCACAGATGTTGGTCGGATCGACTTCCGACGCTTGCTAATCATAACAGATCCCGTTGCGAGTAATTGAGGCATTGGTGCTGTTATCCAACTGGCACATGTGACAGTTGTAATATATGTATACAAGAAGTATACAAATGTCAGGTAGTGATAACCTGACAACGGAGAGTCAGGGATTCGAACCCTGGAAGGTGTTACCCTTGCCTGTTTTCAAGACAGGTGCCTTAAACCACTCGACCAACTCTCCAAGTCAGTCAGGATACCCATCGTCATCGTCAAATACAGGAGTGCATTTGGCAATCTCATCATAGGACAAATAAGTTTCAGTATCCGAATAAATTTCACTTTCAAGTTCATTCACTATTTTTTTAAGATCTTGAATAAGATTCTTAAGTTTGTCTCGATCCATAGTTTTGTTCGGATACTAAAAGAATGATAGCATAGTGTTAGTAGTTTGTCAAGAGGGGTAAATTAATTAGCACACCTAAGTTTGGTGTAGGCAAATACCTTTTCTGGTACGTTAATATCTAGTGCTGATTCAAATCCTTTGAATCCTGGGGAAGAGTTTGCTTCACAGATTCTATATCCATCAGGATGGAATAAAAGATCAACACCAGCAATATCAAGGTCAAGAACTTTTGCAACTTGAATAGCAAGCATTTCCATTTCGTCGTCAACATCGTATGCCTCTCCTTGTCCTCCACGAGAGATATTGGCTTTGAATGAACCATCTGTAGAGGTACGTTGCATGGCACCGATTACTCGACCACCAATAACAATCACACGAAGATCTCTTCCTTCTGAATGTTTAATGTACTCTTGAATGATCATGCTAGTTTTACTATCTAGCGAAGAAATAAGTTCCGATAGATCTTCAAACTGTTTAGCATTCTCACACAGATATACACCAGCACCATGAGAACCAGTGATTACTTTAAGCACACAAGGAAATCCTACTTGTTTCTCAACTAATTCTGCTTTACAAGGAAAACGAGTAAGCAACGTTTTGGGGATAGGAAGTCCTGCCTGTGCCAGAATTTGGTTGGCATACATCTTATCCTTCGATGCTTCAATAGAATTAGAGTTTGGTATCGTAGGTACATTCAATCTTTCAAATTGTCTGAGAACACTGAGATTAAAGTAACCAGTACCGCTACCAGTACGAGCAAGTAGTCCATCAGGGAGAGGAACAATATCGTTACGATATCGAATAGATTTACGGTCATCTCTAGAAACAATTAAATCAATTTCGTCAGCAAATACTACAGAAAAATCAATTCCCTGTTTATCTGCTTCTTCAATAAACCGTTCACGTTCATATATCTCAGTAGTGAGACGATTACCAAGCATCCAAAGTTTCATTTAATAAAACCGTTTTCTTGTAACCACTTACGAGTAAGTGGGGTTGGTGTGTAGTCAGTCCACATTGTACCAGCAGCACATGACTTAAGTGCTTTGAGAGTCATACCTTCAGTACGACCTGCCCACGCTGCTTCTGCTTCCCAAGGGACAGCAGATTTAGGATAGGTCTTTTCTACCATTTCTCGCCAGATAGAGGGCACTTTTTCCTCTGGCATAATGATGGCAATCATAGAGTTTTCGATAGAACCTGCCATGCAGTCCTGAGCAGCGTGCCATCCTTCATGACGCATTACTGACATGAGAGTTGAGTATCTACCAACTAAGGCATCATTAAGATAAAAGTTATTGCTAACAGTATGATACACACCACGGTGCCCAGGAGGAAAGTACTTAGAAGGAGCGAGATAAACCTTGACTCCAATGGCATTAGACGCTGTAACCAATTCATTGAATTCCTTAGCAATACTAGGTGACATAGGATACTTTTTATAGTAATTCGCTATGTCTTTATCGTTTTTAATTTCAACGACACCATCAGTGCATTCTCCGAGGATCAGGCAACCCATGGCATCCATAGTGTACCACCCCTTTGTCGGTTTGGCAAGGGCGACTTGAGGTAACATCAGTAATGATACACCTAGCGCCATAATTGTTTTTTTAATCATTTTGATCCAAGAGAAAAAGAAGAAAGTCCCCGTTTGTCAACATTAATGACTTTATCAATGACCCCATTGATAAAGACAATTTTAAGTTCAGGATAAGGAACATAATATGCGTCCCATACAGAAGGGTATACTCTGATGGTATCGGTAATATAGCATGGGACAACTCTCCCATGGTTACCGTTTGGTACAGATTCAAAAGTGTTCCATGGTGCAGTCCTTTCTTCTTCAGGAACATCTACAAAATCATGAGTACCTGAGTAGTCGATTTCATACAATTGACCCGATGGAGAAATCCAATATTCTGCCATACTGCATACTAAATCTTTTGTCTGTAAATCTTTATGGAACCCAGGTCCAAGATCATAAGAGGACCTGATAGTATCGAACATTCCCATGCAGATAATCTAAGTGCAACCTCATTATATAGAAAAAAAGGAGGGGTGTCAACCCCCCCTGTTGCCTTCCTTCACACGGAAGTTAAATTATACCATAAAATTAAACAAGTGTCAACCCTTACTTTGTGTAAGTGTGTCCACGATAATTAAAGGTGCCGTGAGTTTCCTTTGGTTCATGACTACCGATGCAAAATTCACAACCACGATATGCAGTATGTGAGATTTGAGCATCGTGAAGAGCAGATGCCTTTTGGATCTGCTTCTTAATCAGTTGAAGGGTATTCATTTTAGTACTCCTAAAGAAATGGGTGAGTGTTAAATCTCCCGTTCCTTCAGTCGGCTTTTGCGTCTTACTTTCCTACTTTAAAACAGGCAGGATCAGTACCTCTAATAAAAACAGAGATGAAAGATAACTTTTCTTCTCTTGTCAGAAGTTCTGATCTCCATACACCACTACTCAACCAATCAAAATCATCACAATTCATGAGCATTCTGGTGTCGGGTTGTGACGTTGCTAGAACTAATGAGAGTAGAAACATAAGATGAACGATCCGTTCCGAGTCGGCTTACTTGCGTTCGCTATTCGAAAATAGCGAATGAACGTATGGATGCTTTGCATCCTTTTTATTTATGATAGGTGGTCTGTATATTTGTGGCCAAGTATCATGAATGATCTCGACCAGTTTGTAAGGTGTTTGTTCTTCTATCACGGATTGTGATTTTTAGATTCTTTAATTTTATTGTATCCCCATACGACAGCAGTGCCGATGCCGATACCTACGACGCAACAGATAATCATGTGTTCAATGTGATGCATTTAATTTACAGTAATGTGACCAATCATTCCCGCACCTTTGTGAGGATCGCACCAAAAGGTATACTCACCAGGAACATCAAAGGAAATGTCAAAGGATTCTCCAGGAGAAAATGCCAGACCTGTGTGGCTGAGCTCGGGATGACCATCAACAACGACATTGTGAGGAGGTAGCACATTATTGACAAAATGGACGCTATCACCAGCACTGATTGTAATTTCTGATGGTTCAAAGACCAGTCCTCCATTGTAACCCATTTGTACATCTACTGCCCAAGCGGGAAGGGCAAAGAACAGAGTTGCGATGAATGCGAAAAGGAACTTCATGAAAGTTTATACAACTTCATTATATATGATTGTTGATTGTCGTTCCAATGCCTAATAGCATTTGCAACAATCGCAACGTTCGTAATTAGATAGGTGAGAAAGATAAAAGTACGAAGAATTGCAACAATGTTCGCTTCTCTGTCTGTCTTTCCACTCTTCTCTCCAAGGGCAAGTGCCCACAATCTCCATGCGGTTTTTCGTTTTCCCATAAAAAAAGAGGAGGTCTTAGACCCCCTCAGTATAGCAACGATTAAGTCAGTTGTCAACCAATGGAAGGAGCAGTCAGAGCAACAGGAGTTGCTTCAACAGATGCCAGATCCAGAGGGAAGTTGTGAGCGTTGCGCTCGTGCATTACCTCAAAACCGAGGTTAGCACGGTTGAGAATGTCTGCCCAAGTGTTGATGACACGCCCTTCGTTGTCAAGGAGTGACTGGTTAAAGTTAAACCCATTGAGGTTGAATGCCATCGTGGAGACACCCAGTGCCGCGAACCAAATTCCCACGACAGGCCATGCTGCGAGGAAGAAGTGTAGCGAGCGAGAATTGTTGAAGGATGCATACTGGAAGATCAGACGACCAAAGTAACCATGAGCAGCAACAATGTTATAGGTTTCTTCTTCTTGACCGAACTTGTAACCATAGTTTTGGGATTCTACTTCAGTCGTTTCACGAACGAGTGAAGACGTAACCAAACTTCCGTGCATAGCACTAAACAAGCTGCCACCAAATACCCCAGCCACGCCAAGCATATGGAACGGATGCATAAGGATATTGTGTTCTGCTTGGAAGACGAGCATGTAGTTAAACGTACCCGAGATTCCGAGAGGCATTGCATCAGAGAAGGAACCCTGACCGAAAGGATAGACAAGGAACACTGCAGAAGCAGCGGCAACAGGAGCAGAATAAGCAACACAGATCCAAGGACGCATACCCAGACGGTATGAGAGTTCCCATTCACGACCCATGTAAGCATAGATACCAATCAGAAAATGGAAGACGACCAATTGGAATGGTCCACCATTATATAGCCACTCATCGAGTGACGCTGCTTCCCAGATGGGATAGAAGTGAAGACCAATAGCATTGGAACTGGGGACGACAGCACCAGAGATGATGTTATTACCCCACATAAGTGAACCAGCGACGGGTTCACGGATGCCATCGATGTCCACAGGGGGAGCACCGATGAAAGCGATGATGAAACACGTTGCTGCTGCAAGCAGCGTAGGAATCATCAGAACACCGAACCAACCCACATAGAGGCGGTTGTCGGTGCTAGTAACCCAGTTGCAAAACTGTTCCCAGGTAGAATTAGAGCGTTGTTGTGAAAGTGTAGCAGTCATTTTGATTAAAAGGATAGTAAGACCATCAGGGAAATGGTGGAGATACTATGCTCCCGTCACCCTCAGACGGGATATGAAGGACGGATTGGTAACCCTGCCTAGTCCTGGTCAAGCGGCAGGGGTTGTCACAACTTGTAAAGAAAATTTACATTTCTTAACGTTGTTGATGTATTTATACTAGCACCTGACTAGCGGTTTGTCAAGGGGTCAGATGCAAGTTCTTTAGGACAGCAGGTAAGTTCATGTGCCCATGGAAGTAGCCAGCAACAATGGTCGCCAACACCAGCAATACTAGCACAACCAGCGTCAGTGTCAAGGGGACCCTGGTATCTTTAGTATCCATACCAGAAATCTTCCCAATCCTCATCTGTCGCTTCGTAAATGGGACAGGGTTCTTCCATTAAAAGATCATTCTTTGCTTGTGCAACACGTTCTCTTAATTTTTTATAGTCATCCTCATCCATGAGGTTGTCGATAAAATCCAAATCCTTCATTGATTGTACTCAGCTAAAAGGTCCAAAATTCGATTCAAAGAATCATGGGCACCATCATGCCAATCTGCATTCTTAGCATAATGCGTACCGTTATAAAGCTCTTGCTTTATCTTGTAAATCCTAGATTGAATATCAATCTTGGTTACTTTTCCGCTTGGCATCATACTCCTTGATGAATTGTTCGGTGTCTGCTGTTAACTGTGCTTTAAGTTTTCTCTTCATGTTCCACATTAAAATCCTAACATATGCATATTTAATTTGAAGTTCTAGATAAGTAAATACTCTTAGAGTTCCTTCAAATCCTGCATAGGCAATCATTAAAAGAAGGATTGCCATTAGTAGATAGAATTCAAGTAAAAATGATGCCATGAAGATACAGCGTAGTACTAATTATAATGAGATGAAAGGAGATGTCAACCTAAAGTTCGTGTCTCCTAACAGAACCTTTGATTTCGTTTTCCTTAACAAATGCCTTTGCCCCTCTTTGCGTGTTAAACATTTTTGCAAATCGAGGATCCAAATTCCATTTAGTAGCAGACACTAGGTATTCAGTTCTGCCATTATTTTTTCTTGTGACTATCCACAAGATGTTATTTTCTGCATCAGTTGACATGGTAATAAAAATAATATTCTCTGTTTATTTATTTGACCAGAGGTTCCTAAAATAAACATCGACAGAATTCAATCCATCCAAAGGTGCTACTTCAGATTTTAATGCCCATTCGTAACAGAAATCAATCATGTCAGAAGATACATGAGTTACACCATACATCCTAGAAAATGATGAGGTAGCAAAGTGAAACCTTCTCTTAATGTGCGGTTCCATTTCCCTTATAGTGTTCTGATTCATAGTATCCTCCTTTCTTTGATGCGAAATAGAGTGTAGTTATGACGAACGGAATTGCAATAATTGCTAATCCCCTTCCTAATAAATGTTCCATTATTGGTCTATCCCAAGTTCCCTTAAGTAATCGATCCACCATTGAGGATCCTTTTTCATTCTCCATTGTGGAACCTCCATACCCTTTTCAGAGTAATATTCAAACAGAGCATCATCGATAATCTGTTTTACTTCCATATTCTTCTTCCTCCTCATCAACGTCTGCATATGCATCTGCCACATAAGGTCCGTGTGGTTTTCTGGATTCTTCTCTGACATATTCTTGCTCAGTATTAACTGCAGCAATCCATACTGACAGCTTCATTATTATGTAGATAACAATAAGAGGTAAGAAACAAGACAATAAAATTAAAGTTTTCATTTGTCCTTGAGTAAATGTTCGATTCTCCTTCTCATTTCTTGGGATTCTTTTTGCTCCCTTTCACAATGTCTATACCCCCGTTGCCCTCTCATGATCATTGTTCCTTGATAGAACATAGTAGCGGCAAAAATTAATAGGAAAACTATTCCTATTACTTCAGGGTAATGTCCATCCATGGTAGTAGAGGTGGTATTACTCCAATGAGTCGAAGAAGACCCTCAGCAAAAAGTGCAAGAACAACCCAACCAACACACATTGAGATAATCGAAGCATTTCGATTATGCTTTCGTATGGCATCATCAATCATCTCCTGTACTTCTTCTTTTGTTACATAATCTGGAGGTTCAATATCAGAACCCCATTTACTTAAGAAAGTTTTCATTTGTGTTTTTTAGAAAAAGGTTCCCAATGTTGCCAATTATATTTGTGGATTGCCCAAATACCTAAGATAGGAACAAACACCAATGAAAAACATAAAGTCCCTAAAGTAAAGGGGTTGTTCAAAACCCAGGCAGCAAAATGTACCATGATAATAAAAAAGACCACCCTATATAGGTGGTCTTAAATAAATGTTTGAGTTTTCTTACAAATGTTTAGCAATAGTTGCTTTCCAAAACTCAGAAGTCATGTCTTGCGATCCTGTTATTTTAGCAACGATGTTGCCTTCAGACAACGCAATAAGAGTTGGTGTAGCTTCAACGCCACATTGCTTAGCAAAGTCAGACCACTCACCATTCTCTTTGGCATTGGTAATTTGTATTACCTCTTGCCAACCATCAACTTTCTTTAATTGAGTTTCAGCGTACATACAAGGTCGGCAACCTTCCTGTACAAACAAATGAATATCAATCACCACACACCAGGAATGATTTGTCCAGTGGTAATGTAAGCACCAACAGCAGCAACGAAACCGATCATTGCCAGACGTGCATTGAGGATCTCTGCCTCAGGAGTGAAAAGTTTTTTCATGTTAGTAATGGTTGTGAAGTTTGGGTGAAAGGTATGGACGGGAAAACACTGCCGAGAATGGTAGAGTTTTCAATTCTTCTAGTTGTTCTTGGGATAAACGACCCCAACGAAGACGGGCAAGGAAATATTTCACAGATTCTCTTCTTGTTCAGTCAGGATAACACAGTCGCTGGTGGGGTATGCTACACAAGTGAGAACAAATCCATCAGCAATCTGGTCATCGTCCAAGAAGGATTGTTCATCATTATCTACGGTGCCAGAGATGAGTTTTCCAGCACACGCCGAACAAGCGCCTGCTTTGCACGACGAAGGAAGGTCAACACCTGCCTCTTCTGCCGCTTCAAGAATGTATTGATCATCGGCACATTCAATCGTAGTTTCAGTGCCATCAGGAGATTGAAGAGTAACGTTAAAGGTTGTCATCAGTAAGTTTCGCAAAGTTTTTCAACAGAGATTGCCAACAGAACAAAGAAGGCAACAGAGGTAATAGTAAAGCAAAGAGCGAGCATTGTCAAGCTACTCCGAAGAAGAGGTTACCAGTGAGAGCATAAGAAAGAGCACCAGCAATAATGCCGACCATTGCCCAGCGTCCATTATAAGTTTCTTTCCATTCATTTGGGGTTTGCTGTCCATAGTTATGGTAGTACATGGTGGGTTCTTTTGCCCACATGTTGTTCTGACCATGTTCGTTGGAGGTAATCATTTGCTTTGTAAAGAATTGCAACAATAGTATATATGGATTGTTGCGTTTTGTCAAGCACCAAATATCACGGGATCCTCACCGATCTTGACCACAGGTTGTCCAGTGATACGATCTTCAGTCAGGTATACAGGATCATTAAAGTCAACTTGACGATTCCCCATCATCAGAGATTTAAATTCAACCCAACGATCCATATGATCCTTGTGATAGTTAATCCACTCTTGAGCAGATGCCAGCACCGTCTCATAGCATTGACGAGGACTGGTGCTCATATCATCATTCAGATACTCAGCAATAGCATCATCCAAGCGTGACCGCCGTTGCTTTTGATACGATGCTTCCCAGTCATGCTCGATTGCGGGGCGTCCTTCGATAGTCATTGGTCATAAAAAAACGACCCCCGCATCGTAGCAGGAGTCGTTGGGTCTGTCAACAGGGTTTATTCAGAATACCTGACAATGTTTGGATAGACATCACCAACAGTATACGTTCCTCCCGCAACATACATACTATTCCCTAGTCCATTATCTCTAATCATGGATGCACCAGGATTCCATTTGTTAGCACTCCAAGTTGGTACAGTATAAGAAGTACTAGCACCAACAACAGGAAGAGCTAATTTACCTCCAGGATATGCTGCATTTGCCTCATAACTTCTATCAGTAACTAATGAATAAATTTCACCGTTCATTGCACCACAGGATGACCAGTAATATTGATTATCACTTATAGTCCAATTTGTACCACTATCATCACTTCTGTAAAGTTTACCATCACCATTTATTTCTGAACCAATTCCATATTTTGTACCAGTTACTGCAAGTTTATATCTATAAGAATTTTGACTAAACGTAGTAAAATTCCACCCAGTTGCAGTAAGTTGATCTACTTGAATTGTATTTGAACTACTGATTACTAATTTGTATAGTTCTGTAGTGCCCCACTGAAGAATGACATGAATGTTTCCAGTTGTAGGATCAATCTCTGGCATCGTAAAATAAGAATTACTAATATACCCTTGAGTGTTAGTCCCTCCAGTCCATCTGTCTGTTCCAGTATTCCAACTAACAACAGGTAATGACATTACACCATTACCAGATATGGTTCTAATGAAAAGCGCGTTAGTTACTTTTTTAAACATCCATAGTTCTTGAACAGGACCAGATTCATATACAATAAAACGAATCCAATTTGCGTTGGGACTATAATTATTAGTATTAATAGCACTAACATTTAATCTGTTATCATTATCATTAACTCTCCAATAATAGTTCGCCAAACTATCATTGGTGTAAATATTTTCAAATGCTGTTGATGCATATTGACCAATTCCTGCCCTACCTAACACTAAAGGAAGTCCACCGAGACCGTTTACATTTGGGTCATTAGCATCACCTCTACCATTAAAAGTAGCTCTATAAAGATTACTTAATCTATCACCAACAAAGACACCACCATTTGAAGTAGATGTGGCATTATTATCAAAAGCAGATACCATAAACTGATTTCTTTGGCAGGTAAAATCTCTAATATATGTGCCTAGAAATGCTTCAGAATCTCCAGTAGCTTCTCTAAGTTGATACGGATTAACTCCGCCAAATGAACTTAAGAATGACATTTTAGATTAACCTCCATTGAACTGTTGAATTTACATATACTAAGGATGTCGTACTGTATGGCGAGTCAAGAATAAGATCTTCAGCCAATCCCATTATCTCTTTTCCGTTCCTGTCTAGAGTAACGTTAATAAAATCTCCCGCTAAATTAACAGATACCGTATCACCATCAAGTGGATTTGGAGGTAGGGTTACCGTAATTCCATCTGTAAGAACACTCAAAAACTCACCAGATTCTAGTGTGTAGTTTGTAGAAGTAGAGTTAGTTACATACTTTCTACCATTAGTAACTACCCGACTTCTGCTGCTGAGTTGAGTGTCTAAAATATACCATCTTCCATCAAAGGAAACTAAGGTAACTCCAGAAAAAGGAGTGTCAATTACAATTCCATCATTAGCAGCAAATCCATCAATTTGATCTCCAGTTCCAGGATTGATGGTTACGTTCCTGCCAGTCACTTCATAATCTTCATTAGTAATGAAACTAAACCAATCCCCACTATTAACGTCAGAAATCAATGGAAGAGTTAATACAGGATTTGCAGTATTGTATCCAACAAACACGTACTGATTAACCTGTGCATCGGTAAGTGATGTATTGGCAGATATAGGAGTTGAACCTAAAATTGGAAATCGTTTTGCATCAGTTCCCAATTTTGCAAGAGTTACTGCACCGTTAAGAATCTTATCAGTGATTACTGCACTGTTGTTGATCTTCAGGGAACTAATTGCATTATTTGTTATTCCATCTCTTGGAATTTGATATACCATTTATCTTGACAAATGTTTCTGATGTATTTATACTTTATCAAAAACAAAGGGTCCATTTGTAGATCCCCATTTCTGTTCTTTGGTCTCAGGATCTAGTCCAGCATCAATGACTTTGTACTGAGTAGAAGTCAGTTCCGCTCTACTTACAAGAAGAGTTCCTTTAAATACACAACCAGGAACAGTTCCTCCTCTGTAAACATATGCTTGCTTTTGAAAGACAAGGTTACATTGATCGTTCTCTATTACAATGATATCTTTATGCTGTACTACCTTGATAATTTTATCTCGGTATGGTTTGGGATCATGATTATATCTCTGAGTAACATGAAACTCATTGTCAGAGATTCGTTCATGCTTCAGAATGATATGGGCAAAGGAAGTTGGACGACTAGATGCCTGTCGCCAATTATTATACTCACCTTCAAACCAATTTGTAAATTCCTCTAGCATTGTTTTATATTAAAAGAGCGGAGTATCGGATTCGAACCGACGACATCTAACTTGGAAGGATAGCGTTCTACCACTGAACTAACTCCGCAGGTGGGGGAAGGTCAGTTCCCCCGAGCACATGCACGCCACTTGCTCTTTAACCAGAAGCAAGAAACTGGGCGGAGAAAGAAATTCCCCATCCGCACCACTTGCTCTTGAGAGAAGCAAGAAACTCCGAGGGTCATTTGACCATCCCGACCAGGGCGCTTTTTACACCATCCCGAGGTGCTGGGTCATATTGACTCCACCAGGGCACTTTTAATGTCAGTCCGAGACAATCAAACGTAAACTCCAGATTCAATCAAATCTGCTTCAACATTGTCCAGAATAATGTTGTAATCATCTTCTGGGTCATCGTACAATTGAACACCTTGATCCTCATAGAAACGAATAAGTTTCTGATAAAGTTTAGGGTAATCTTCGTCGATAGCAATATTGCCTTCGACTGCTTCAGTCAGTTTCTTAAGATCTGATTTGAACTTGGAATAAAATTTTGAACGAGACATTGCCTTTGCAATTTAACTGTGGTTAGTGGAGGGGAACCCTCCAGTCGGGGTGACAGGATTCGAACCTGCGACATCTCGCTCCCAAAGCGAGTGCTCTACCAAACTGAGCTACACCCCGATGTGTGTACCTGATGAATTATACACCCATCAGGCAGGTTTGTCAAGGGGTCAGGAATTGAACTCCTGAGACCTGCGTTGGAACAAGTATTGTAGCACATCCTCCCTCCATTCCATCAGTTCATGAAAGCATTTCTGTTCATGAGCACACTGACGGAGTTCACTATCTGGTTTGTACACACTCTCAATAAACAGGTTGAGTGCGTCCTGACGCTTGACTTGTTTTTCGTTCATTTGATTTCAAAATCGAGTTTGCGAACCTTCCGTTTCCTTCGGTTCTCCTGGTATTCTAGATCACTTCTGCTGAGAACTCCCTCTTTCTTAAGGTTCTTTTCAGAATTGATCAATAGAACTTTACTTAAATCTTTTGCTGTGATGGTGTCGTCATGGACAACCATTTGATTAATACACCCACAGCATTGTATTTTACTGCTGCTAGTTATTTCTACATTGCATACTTTGCATTTTGCTGTTAACATTTTTCATGTGCCTCATGGTATTGATGCTATTATTTATTTGGATTATGATCATTCATGCCATCGTGATTACCGTCTCTGGGCAGTTCTCCCATAGTCAAGTATTTGACAACCTGAATAGATCCTTCAAGACGATTTAGATCTGCTTTAGTTTTTACATATTGATCATATGCATCTTGCAACTCACTTAACTTACCTTGGAGTTCTATAGTTCTTTTAGTAAATCTTTGAAGTAATTGCTCTGGGGTTTCTATAGATTTCATATCTCTAATTCTAAGAATGGGAAATACTGGATTCGAACCAGTGACTTATTGCTTGTAAGGCAACCACTCTACCGCTGAGTTAATCTCCCGATAGACAAATTATAACCTACAAATCATAATTTGTCAAGCTTTACAAAAAGCTTGTTCAATTTGTTTTATATATGTCTGGCGTATCTCTTCTCCATAAGATTGATTCGCATCTTTTCTTCCCTTACAACTACCAACTCCACAGAATCCACAATTCTTTCCCACAACTAGATAATTTCTAACCACATGCTTGTATATATCCACTGGAGATCCATTATATAACTGCTTAACACTAACCCCGTTTGAAGCGATGATGGACAACGTATTGAAAATGAAGTCCATTTGATGAGTATGCTTCAGGTTATTATAAGCACAGAAATTTAGATACTCTTTATAGTCATTATTTGCCAAACTATACAGAATAGAATATACACTTCCAATCTTATGTTGAAGTTCTTTAGAGTAAAACAAATCTGCTACATCAGTTACCTTAGCACCAATGGTTAAATCCGAAATACTATTCTTATCCCAAGGGAAGTTCCAATTGGATTGAATCATATAATCCAAAAGTTCCCTAAGTTCTATTGGACATGGATTATCCAAATACTCAGTTCTTCCAAATGGATAAAGGACTTTAAGGTAATACTGCTGATCAGTTTCATCAATGGTCACATACTCCATTGCAGTTACCGCATTTCTTTCAAATCCATTTTCATCATACAAATTTTCAAAGATGTTTAATTCTTTAATTCCACATGCACCAATCCAATCCGTAAAATGAGGTTGATGCTTTTCTTGAAAGATTCCAAATTTACCACGATAGCATTTCTTAGTAACCATGTTACCAAGATAAAAGACATCGGATACACTTAGGAGATCATAGTCATCATTCATATCTTCTGGAAAGATATGATGAAGTTGATATGGTACACCAACACCTTTATAGTAATATTCTTTACCTTTAGCAACTCTACCATTAACATAATTAACATCTTCTGGCAACGTAATTGCGTTAATTTGATTGCCGTTAGAATCGTAAATTGGAATTTCAGTCATGGTAATAAATCTGAACGTCTCAGGCTGGATTCGAACCAGCGACCGACCGCTTAGAAGGCGGTTGCTCTATTCCACTGAGCTACTGAGACAAGTAGGACTGCCGAGAATTGAACTCGGTTGACTCCGTTATAAGCAGAGCGCATTAACCAATATGCGACAGTCCCAACATCATAACACTACATCGTAAATTTGTCAAGGTATTGCTTTGCGTAATAGGTTCGGTTGCCATGAATACCCCAACCTAACCAAGTGTATGCGTGATTCATATAATAAGAAATAGATTTTCCAGGTGTCTTGAATCCAGGTAATGCTTTTTTCCACTGGTATTCATTGACCATATATCGTAATTGAGTAGAAAGCGAAGATGGATCTCCACCATATCGACTTGCAAAAGATCCTAGTCCATAATAACGTTTGGTAGAGGTCCACTGTATAAGTCCATAACCTCCATACCTGCAACCAGTGTAAGAAGTTCTAGCACCACCTTCACAAATGTTAGAAACAAATCCAGATTCCTGTTTAATGTTGCCCATGATTGTAGCAAGAGCATACTCATCTTTGATGCCTTGCTTTTGTAAAAAGTTAAGTGTGAATTTCTCGTTATGATTGCAGTTGGTACATCGAATCTCGGCAATCGGAGGGAGTGTTGCGTGTGCGATCAGCATAATCGAAATAATCCTTTCGGTAGTAGCGACCTAGGACATTGCTATTATAGAAGGCAGGGGTGCCATCTGTCAAGCTCTCAGTCAGGACGCTGTTTACAAATAGTTGTCGGGTCTCTTCGTAATTACATTTACCCAACGTGGTGTGCAAACTTAGAATTTCTCTTCTAAAATTTTGCTTACCGTATTTTTTAATATCTTCTTTTAACTCTGGACAAGAACCATAATAGTTTTTCCAATCAGATTCTTGTTTAGAACGTCTAGTTTGACCTTTCTTTTTTCGGAATGACCAAAAATATTTTCTTCCTATGTATTTCCTATCATTTATAGTATTAGTGATCAAGTATACGAATCCATAATAACCATTAATGCCATCAGATTCAAATACTCGATCACCATACCACCACGGGTTATCGTACATAAACAAACCAGTCAATCTGGTCTATTTATATTCGCCCAGTAGTCGTTCCAATCTCCTTCCCAGGGATCTGGCGGTAGAGATTCTTGTACCTTTCGTACATGGCACCCATCATCCACGCTTGAGACATGGTTTGTGGTCCCCTCTTCAACAATTGTATTTGAAGAGAGGTCAGATTCCCTTCCTCTAACGTTAGATAATGTTCGCACCAAGTTTCTATCATAGTTTGAAACCAACGAAAGTATCCTTTTCAACATCTTGTTTAATGCCCCCTACAATATAAGATTCGACCTCTGTTTCTTGGGGAGCAATTTGCAGACCTTTAGATGAAATCCAATGCTCAGTCCAGGGAAGGGGGTTATTCTTTGCAGGAATATCGTACTCTGGTTTGAGACCAATCGCCTTCATCCGACGATTAGCAATCCACTCCACATAATTATGTAGGAGCTTATCATTCAAACCAATCATAGAACCATCTTTAAACAGATACTGTGCCCAGAGTTTTTCCTCATCGACACACTGCTTAAACATTGCTCTTACATAGGGTTCTTCTTCCTTAGCAATCTCTTTAAGTTCTGGATCGTCTCCATCACGCCATTTGTTAAGGATGTTTTGTGTAAGTACAAGATGCTGGCTTTCGTCTCTGGCGATGAGAGAGATGATTTTAGCGGATCCTTCCATAAGCTTGAGTTCACCAAACGCAAACGAACAAGCGAACGAAACATAGAATCGGATACCTTCGAGAATGTTGACATTGGCAATTGCTCGATAGAGTTTACGCTTCAGAGCATAACGCTCATGTTGCCCAAGGTCAACCCCATCGTTAGCAAATTGCCACAGATTGCTGTTGCCATACTCTTGGGCAGAATGAATGAAGTCATCGTATGAAGCAGTGACAGATGATGCTCTGTTCAAAATGTTTTCATCTTCTAGGATAGTGTCAAACACTTCGCTAGGATCTGAATATACATTCTTAATAATATATGTATAGGAGCGACTATGGATCATCTCCATAAACTCCCATACAGTCATAGCAGATTCGAGTTCAGGTAGTGAACAGTAAGGAATAAAAGCCATCCCAGGACCACGCCCTTGTACAGAATCCAACATGACCTGATACTTAAGGTTGGAAGTGAAAATGTGCTTTTGTTCGGGGCGAAGCGTTTGATAGTCACTGCGATCTTTCTGTAGGGATACTTCTTCTGGTCTCCAGAAGTAACCCAACTGCTGCTGGGTCAACTTCTCAAAGATGGGGTACTTTGCCCCATCATACCTCTGAACTCCGAGTGGTTGACCAAAAAACATTGGTTGCTTTTTGGTGTCCACTTTGTTGGTATTAAATACCGTCATACCTTCAATCTTTTTGGTTGGTTCAGATTTTACAAGATTCACAGTCGTCCTCCTCGATGGTTTCTAATTGATTGATAATTGATTCTAGGGATTCTCTTTGCTCTTCTAACTCATCCTTTTTACTATCGTACCTGTTCAGATAATAAGAGGTCTTCCAACCGTATTTGTATGTAGTCAAAAGATCTTGTGCCATTAAAGAAGCAGGGACTTCTTTATTTGGATAATGTTCTTGATTATAACTCCAGTTACCAGAGATTGCTTGATCAAAGAACTTTTGCATTACTGCAAGAACTTTAATGTATCCTTCATTGGATTTCATTTCCCAAAGAAGTGTGTAATTATTCTTAAGCGAAGTGTACTGAGGAACAATTTGCTTAAGATTCCCCTTCTTGCTCCTCTTAACGGACAGATATCCCCTAGGAGGTTCGACTCCGTTTGTGGCATTTGACACAACGGAACTGCTCTCCGAAGGCATTTGTGCGGACAATGTGCTATGTCGCAGTCCATGTGTTTGTATCTCGGTACGTAGAGTTTCCCAATCATACTGGTACTCAGGTGCTACAAGTTCATCAACATCCTTTTTGTATGTATCGATGGGAAGAATACCATCTGAATACTTAGTACGATCAAATGCCTCACATGCACCTTTTTCTTTAGCAAGTTGATTGGATGCTTTCAGAAGATAATACTGGAATGCTTCACTAAGGTCATGAACCAATTTCAAAGCACGAGGATCGTCGTAATGCTCCCCATGACGTGCCAAATAATGGGCAAGACCAATAAACCCTACTCCAAGCGATCTACGTGCCCTTGTAGCACGTTCTGCTGCCCTTACAGGGTATCCCTGGTAGTCGATCAACTCTTCCAAAGCACGAACGGAAAGATCACAAAGTTCTTCCATCTCATCTAGTTTGTGAATCTTGCCCACATTAATAGCAGAGAGGATGCAAAGTGCAATCTCACCATCTTCATCATCAATATGACGAATGGGATCTGTAGGAAGGGTAATCTCTTGACACAAATTGCTCATACTCACCTTATCCTTAAAGGAAGAGTGCGTATTGCAATGGTCAATATTCATGATGTAGATGCGTCCCGTCTCAGAACGTTCTTTAAGAATGTTAAGGAATAGTTCTTGAGCACCGACAGTTTTCCTAGGAACATCTTGAGCTCGTTCATAATGCTCATATAGTTGATCAAAACTATCAGTTCCAAAAGCATCATACAGACCTGGAACGTCGTGGGGGGAGAAGAGGGAGATCTCTCTGTTTTGGATGAAACGCTCATAGAAGAGTTTAGAGACCTGAATGGAATAATCGAGTTTGCGTACACGGTTGTCTTCAGTTCCTTTGTTGTTTTTCAGAACAATTATATCTTGGATTTCTTGGTGCCAGATGGGGAAGTGGACAGTTGCTGATCCACCACGGATGCCATTCTGAGTGCAGCACTTGACAGTTGCTTCAAACTTTTTGAGGAAAGGGACAACACCTGTGTGCTGAACTTCTCCACCTCGGATCTTACTGTTGATGCCACGGATTCTGCCTGCGTTGATACCGATTCCCGCCCTTTGTGCAACGTATTTGCCAATTGCCATATCAGAGCTAAAGATAGAATCGAGGGTGTCATCAGCATCAACAAGAACACAGCTAGCAAATTGTCGAAGTGGAGTTCGCACTCCTGCCATGATAGGTGTGGGAATGTTGATTTTGTGCTTTGAGATTGCATTGTAGTATCTACGGATGTAGGACAAACGAACGTCTTTATCATAGTTAGCAAAGATCGTTACTGCAATCATCATGTACATAAACTGAGGAGTTTCGTACAGAGTGCGAGTCATTCGATCTTGAACAAGGTACTTATCAACTACCTGTTGAAGACCTGCATAGGTAAACAAGAAGTCCCGATCATGATCAATAAATTCACCAATTGCTTCCAGTTCCTCTTTCGTATATTGATTCAGAACTTCAGAGTCATAAACACCCCATTCAATGCAACGAATAATTTGTGCATAGAAATCTGGATGGTCATAACAAAGACCAAAGATCTGCTTACGAATAGCAAACAGAAGTAACCTTGCGGCAACGTATTGGTAGTTTGGGTGGTCTAGATCAATCAAATCAGAAGCAGAGCGAATAAGAATATCTTGAATCTCTGCAGTAGTAATGCCATCATAAAATTGAATACCAGATTGTATCTCTACCTGACTAGCAGAGACCCCAGAAAGACCCTCACAAGCGGCATCAACCATCTTGTGCATCTTTTCTAGATCAATAGATTCAATACGTCCGTCTCTTTTTTTAACTTTAATACCGTTGCTCATACCTTTTTCCATTCAGTGAATTTGAGTTTTGCTTCTAGACCGTGGTAAGTGTGTGATTCTACCATACTTTGAACATCTCGTCCAGCGAGGACCATATCGTTAATGTCCTTTTCAATAACATCAGAACCCCAGATAACTACTGGGTGTCCGAGTTCTATTGTCTTCGATATTCTTTCAACAATCTGTCGGTTTCTCGGTTCGTTGTCGTAGACGAATACATATCGATTATTAGAACTGCTGAGGTTAACATCGCTACCGCACATAGCAATAGCGTTGGAAAGGAAAGTGGAGTCAAATGGTCCTTCCGTGACGTAGATGGTTTCATTTTCATTTGTGGAATCTAATCCATATAATTTTGGTTTGTTTTCGTCAAGCATCACAGTGATGTAACGAAGTTGTGCATTTGGATACAAAGATCTACCCTGGTATCCAAACGTACCATCTTTATCTTTTAGAGGTATAATTATCCTTGATTCGTCGTACCGTGTGTCTTTAAATACTTGCTTATGTTTGTTTGTCCATTCTTTAAATTTAGGACAGAAGTAGAATTTATTAGATGGTAACTTCCTAGAATCAAGGAACCTCCGAGCGGGATGTGTTTTATTTAGATCTGAGATCAAAGTCAGATCTGCAAATATGTTCTTTTTAAAACTTGGTCTATCAAATTTAAAGGTTGCTGTGGGGACTGCTGTTCCCTTTCCGAACGTTCCCTCTTTGTATGACTCAAGAATATACTGATCATAAAGAGTTGAATCAGTATCTTTTAAAAAGTTAGCAAGAGATCTACCAGAACCACAATTGTGGCACTTGAAAACAAAGTTAGATTTCTTGACAAAAAAATACCCCCTTGCTCGATTCTTGTTCTTTTTAGAATCGCCGCAATATGGGCAACGAAAGTTGTAAAGGTTGTTTGATTTCTTTTCAAACTTTTCTAATCTAGTTGAAACCAGAGAAATGTATTTTGCATCAACGTGGAGCATAAGCGACGAGTGAACTGGTTTGTCCACTCATCATAGCAGACGAGTCCTGTGGTGTCAACACCCTGATGATAGGAGGAACCACTTGAAGAAGTGTTACTATTGTCGCAATAACAGCAGCAGCACCAATGACAAACCTTGAGTTTCTATCAACTTTCTTTTCAAGATCATTCATCTTGTCTTCAATAGTTTTAAACATACGATCATCATACTTCTGATGGTCCTTAATCATCTGAATGATGGCAGCATTTGCTTTATCACCTTCATCTAAACGATTGTCATGGCGTTCTAAGATGATCGCAGTTTTATTTGTATTGTCCTGAATAGAAGAAACAGCACTCTCTAATTTAGAGAGCATCTCTTTTGACAGGTCTTCATAAATATCAAGTTTACTTTCAAGTACTGCTAATTTCTGAAGACCAAATGCCATTAGAGTGACTCCGCAAACTCCGATGCTCTCTCAAAGTTTTCCGAGATCATATCAGTGAATTTATCCTGATTCTCCTCAGACATTTCTAACCAGATATACAAGAACTTTTCTTTTTGTTCTTGCGAAAGCGTTGCAAACTGCTCATTAAGAGAGGTAAAAGCACCTTCCCAATCAAATTCGTTCTTTTCAAATTTTCTATCTGCTGACTTAGCAACGTCCTGAGCAACCTTCTTCTGGCGCTCACCTGCTTTCTTCTGATAGTCCTTCGCCTTTGCCTTAGAAAGGGTTTGGATCTCCTGTTTCCTTTGTTGTGCTCTCTTCTCACGTTCCTGCTTTTTTGCAAGTTTGCGTTTCTGCTGAATGAAGCGCATAGCGGCACTTACTTCAGTAGAACTGTTATCTTCTTTTTCTTGGATGAGTTGTTGGTCTTCCATAGTATGCTCTTTTAACTTTTTAATTCTCTGGAAAAGATCGGTTTTAAATTTCTTTTTCTTCCTCACTGGTGGTTCATCAGGAGGAAGACCTGCTAATGGACCAGAGGTATTGTTTGTAGGGATCTCCTCAGTATACAGTATCCCATTGTTTTTAATGGTATATACTTTCATATCTTTTGAAGCTCCTTAAAACAATGCTGATCAATATCTACTTTATCTAGGTCTGCAGGAACTTCAGGATATCTATTCAAATAGATCATGAAACTTTTCAAGATCGGCCAATAACTTTGAGATATTTTATAAAACAAAAGAGGAGTTGCTGCATCACCAAAAACATTATATATCACAATCATATGATTTAGAATTAAATGCAGTTTCAGAATACCCTCTTTTGTATATGTTTTCAGTAACCTTTTAAGATATTTAAATCTTTTCAGATCTTCATAGAAATCCTCTTTGGTTACTGCCTGAGGGTTATCATAATATTTGATAGCAAAGAATAGATAATTGTCTTCATTCAATTCATCAAATTTCATTTATCATGCAATAGTGAGAGTAAGGTCATCGCCAGAACCACCTGCACCAAGGATTGTGGTGTAAGTAAGTTCGGATGCAACTGAAGTGCCCTTATCAAAGATTGTACCACCGTTCAGATCAATTGGCAATCCAGGCAGTGAAAGATCTTCTGCTTGTGCAGGAACAGTGAAGTCAAATTCAAGACGGTTTGATCCAGTTCCACGCGCATATGCTGCATTGATGTTACCAGTTACACTACCAACAAGGGTAAATTGTGGCGTTCCAGTAACGTCAACTTGCTCGTTGTAGATAACAACAACAGTTCCAGTTTCGCCTTGTGCCAGTGCTTCCTGCTCAAAGAATACAGCAGTGATGTCTGCCTCTCCAAGTGCAGCAGCAGGATCAGTACCGCCAGCAAGACCACCGATTGCTACCAGGACTTCATCCCAGTAACGTGCAGTATTCTTGTCATATCCTTTATAGTGACGAAGAACCCACCCACGCTCATCAGCGAAGCAATCTTCAGCAAGACCATTCTTGTTTACATTATCCAACCACTTTGGTTTGGATTCATCCGTTTCGGTTTTTCCCCAGAGAGGCATCGTTATACTCCTGTAATTATACTATTGGGTTTCGGTATAGAAATATTTATAAAAAAAGGAGGGTTACCCCTCCTTGGGATCAACCTTCAGCAGGGGGAAACAATGCTGCTTCCAGTGCTTCAACAAGTTGATCGTCTACTTTATTGTCTGTTCTTGATACTGCTTTCTTAGCAAGTTCAATCATAAATCTCTTGATAATTTCATCAAGATTGTCAGGGATTGCATCTACTGCTGCGTTAACTACTTTAATTGCAAGTGGTACTAAAAATTTTGCCATGATAAGAATCATTGGAGGACAAGTTATATATCACTTTTTAGCATTTTTGGTAGCAGTAGCATACATCACTTGCTTTGCTTTATCGCCATAACGTGCTTTAAGGTCACCCATATTCTTCTTCATACCCTTAACAATATCTTCTTTCTTTTTCTTGTCAACTTCTTCGTTGACACCATCTTGATACTTACGACGCTTGACTTTAGATGCTTTCTTTGCAAGGCACTTTTCACATCCACAATCTTCACCTGAACATGTATCACACTCTTCCTTTACATTAGAAGCAGCACCTTTCAGTTTCTTGTTTTTATCAAAAGCACCTTCTGGATCAGTATTATCTTCAATTGTAGGATTTACTTCTACATACTTGCTTGCCTTCTCAGACAGTTCATCTCTCCATGAAGAGAACTCTTCTTTCTTTGCTTTGATTGCTGCACTAACTGCAGCACGCTTCTTCAGAAGGTAAGAATCCGATGCGTCTTTATCACCATCGTTATCTACATCACCATCTTCTTTACCAACTGGATCGAGTTTCTTTTTCTTTTCTTCGATCATTTCACCTTCAGGTTCAAACCCTGCTTTAACACAATTGTCTACGGTTTTACCACCTTTTTGTTTAGTGCCAGCAAGTTTGTAACCCTTCCAACATGCTTTGCCATCAAGACCCTTTGCTTTACCTTCACTGATAATCTCAATATATTCAACTGCAAGATCTTTCATACGCTCAGTACCAAACTGAGTATCAATTGCTTCAATAAGTTCTTCGTCTGTAATATTATCTAGAATAATATCATCGACTTTAGATGCAATTTCTTTCTGCTCAGCAATACTCAAACCAAGCATCCACGCTGATAATTTAACAGTGGTATTCATTGTCTCTTCTTTGACGGGCTTTGTTTTATTTATACGCTTCCTTACTTCTGAGGCACTCTTCCACATATCATAATCACATCCAGGTGCCATGTCTGTTGTAAGTTTTCTAAATGCATCAGTTCCAACCAACCTTTGATCAGAACTTTTTACAGATCCAGAAACGTTCCACTGCTTATACTCTTTAATGTCAGTAACCCATGCTCTAAACATGTCACCCTCCTCAGTAATAGCAATCACATAATTAGGACCACGACGATGCACTTTACCAATAGCACCTTCAGTGTTCTGTACATACGAACCAACCTCGTACAGGTTTCCATGCCTGTACGAGGTCTGCATTGCCTTAGATTTAAATTTGGAAAACTCCATTAAATTTCTTCACTAGTTCTGTCCTTAATGTATTTAGATGTCCAAATACCCCCACGAACTCCAGAGTGCTTTCCAACCTTTCTGCTGGTTTCACCCTTTCTAGTGCCTAAAGTTGGTTCATAATCTCCTTGACCCAGTTTGTAAAGATCGTTTCTTGCAATTAGTGCTGTAGAAAAATTAACTTTAACTCTTCGGTTTCTAGTATCTGAAGTTAGAATAATATTTCCTTGGGCAAAGAAATCTACATTATCAACTCCTGGTCTTGATGGTCCTGCATCAGAATACTTTCCAAACACTGCATATTTTTTCAATTTGTTGTCTTTGATTTTTCTCCAGTATGCAGTTTCTAAAACTTCATTTCTAGTTTTACTATCAATTGATTCTACAAAATCTCTAACTTCTGGGTGACTTGATATTTTATACCCTGCTCCCCTTTGAGTAATTCCAGAGTACTGTTGGAAGTCCGTTGGGTTAGATCCTTCTTTGTGAGAAATATAAAACTTGGGGTAACCATTTTTATCTACTCCAACAAAATCTGCTTTAGCACCAGCAGGTCCAGGAATCATTCCAGCAATGGAATTAAATCGTTTTCCACCAATAGTAACATCAACACATAACTCATCTACAAGTTGATTGAACTTCCTAATGATTTCATATTCAGTGTAGTTATCTGGATTGGTTCTTGCCATATCTAATGGCAATTTATTATAGCGTTTTAAATCATAAATCAAAGGGTTTTCCCATCCAGATTTGAGATAGGTTCTACCAGATTTAGGTAGAACCTTAATTTCAATTTGTCTGTTCCTTTTAAACTTAAGTGTACTCTTGGGAATCTTAAACTCGGGTTTACTCTCTCGTAATGGTTGAGTAGTAAACCCAAGA